>Ga0137374_10002236_pt1 | contig 22748 bp, 25 predicted proteins | sample SagtaG_20_FD_104811 | JGI IMG/M metagenome (GOLD analysis project Ga0137374, IMG submission 104811) | Vadose zone soil microbial communities from Sagehorn Ranch, Mendocino, California, USA - Sage1_R_100_16 metaG | ecosystem: Environmental > Terrestrial > Soil > Vadose zone | place: USA... | reverse complement strand
ATCTTTTCCTATATTGTGCATTCAGTGAAGTGGGCAAAAATAATCCATCTGATTTAGTAATTACAAAATCGTTTGATGTAATACCGTCGGACAAAATGGCAACGAAGCAGTTCGAATTCTCAACATATTTACTAACTAATCTATTAGTCAAATCCACCAAGATGTTCCGTCTCAAACCGTGTCGAATATAAGTCTAATTCATATATACATCACGATACCACAAAATCATGACCCAAAAAGGTACTATTATTACGACGCACGGAAAGGTAACTATTGAGCTGTTCCCCGAGGTAGCACCTAAGACCGTTGCAAACTTCCTCAAACTTGCTAACTCTGGTTTTTACGATCATCTATTATTCCATCGAATAGTGCCAGGATTCGTGATACAAGGAGGAGACCCTCACACCAGGGATCCCGGGAAAAGGGAGCTCTGGGGTACTGGAGGTCCAGGATGGAATTTAGATGCAGAATTCAGTGACTTGAAGCATTCCAGAGGTACTATATCTATGGCTAGATCACACGATCCAAATAGTGCGGGTTCGCAATTTTTTATTGTTTTAAAGGACTCGTACTTTTTAGATCGTCAATACACTATATTTGGAAAAGTAGTCGAAGGCATGGGTATTGTGGACAAAATTGCTTCAATAAATACTGACTCCAATGATGCACCCCAGAATATTGCAGACGCAGAGATAATTGGGGTCGAAAGTGGCGAATGATCTTTAGTTCATAATTCAAAATTAGTCTATATTGCACCTATGAGACACACCATCGAATTTATTGTTCCTTTATTAGCCTATTTTTCAATTGAAGATCCTACTAGCTCAGAAACATGCTCTAAAATCTTAATATGGTGTTCTTCGTCTACCATAATACTCTTCAAAAATGATTTCGTCTCGACGTCGTCGGCCAATTCCAAGCATTTCACAAGAATTTCCCTTGACCCCTTTTCATCCTGGATAGATTCGGAGAGCCCCTTCCGCGTCAAAGGGAAACTGCTCGTAGCTCCTTCTATGTCTGCCATAATGCTGGATATGTATTCTATATGTCTCAATCCATCATTCAGAAGGCTGTAGATGTAATTTTTTATCAAGGAATTGCTGATACTGCTTAGGACTGACATATAGTGATTCATTTCCTTTAATTCTGCTTCGTATTGAGATTTTAACAATGAATATAGCTTCTGTTTCTTTTCAAGTGAGGAAAAATCAGGTTTCAATATAAAGGTGATTCTAAATATGTATAATAAAATTTTCCTTAAGAGTAGTATGATTCCGTTGGGTGGGATACCTGATTTGTAGTTTAGATTTAGGTCACGCACGATAGCGTTGGACCACCTTTGTTGGGCCTGCTTTCGAATGACTTCAATGATTTTTTATGATATAAAAATAAGCGTGCGTTTTTCAGGTCCTAGCGTTAAATACCCAAGTAATAGTGTAGTTGAAGTTATTAAGATAATATCAATTGTGTTAGCAAAATTAATGCCCACAGCTATGCTAATGCGGGAGATGGGATTTGAACCCACGAACCCCTAAGGGATAAGAGCCTCAGTCTTACGCCGTTGACCATGCTGGGCGACTCCCGCACAATTGTAGCGACTGACTCGCCGCTAATTTGAATATTACTTGTAATTTTTTGCATCTATGAACATAAAACAAAGTTGGCATCAAACAGATTGTATTATATTATGGTATTTACGTAACAAATATCCGACAGAAAATGCTAGTTCCAGTAAGGTGCTTCACTTGCGGAAATGTAGTTGCGGATAAGTTCTTGGAATTTTCAAGCGGCGTAAAGTCAGGTGAAGACCCTGCCCAAATAATGGACACAATTGGTCTAAAAAAATATTGTTGTAGAAGAATGTTCCTCTCTTGCGTGGAAACAATTTATCAAGTGATCCCTTATTACGAAGCCTTAAGACGAAGAATGTCAGAAATCCAATCAGAAATAGACTAAAGTGTTATGTCCGTAATAACTTCAGTAAAGGGTCGCCTTGTGTTTAACAGTAGGGGTAGCAAGTCGGTCGAGATTGATGTTATTACAGATAACCAGTTCATTGGAAGAGCATCCTCGCCTTCAGGTGCAAGCGTTGGCAGTCATGAGGTCGTGAGCTTCGCAAAGAACGACCCAGAATTATCACTAAAATTATTTAATTCATATAGCAGAAAATTCATCGGTTTAGATGCTAAGGACCCGAAAACAATTTTCGACGTCTTAAGGTCTATAGACACTACAGAAACCTACGAAAAAATTGGTGGCGCTGTAGCTTATTCTTTGAGTATAGCGGCGATCGAAGCAGCGTCAAAGTCAGAGAATTTACCCATGTTCAGGCTACTTAACCCTAATGGACCTTACCAGTTCCCTTTTCCACTAGGCAACGTTCTGGGTGGAGGTGCACATGCTGGTCCAGGGACACCGGATATTCAAGAAATTCTTGTCTGCCCGCTTGGTGCAAACTCTATCTTCAACGCATTAGAAATGAACTTTAAGATCCATGGCGAAGTAAAGAAGGCTATCGAACGGGTTGATAAGAAATTCACGTATGGTAGAGGGGACGAGGGAGCATGGGCACCAAGTTTGAATAATGATCAGGCTTTGACGCTTGTGGCAGACGCCATCGATAAGGCGGGCCTTCGGTTGGGCAAAGATATAGCGCTTGGCATTGATTTTGCTGCCTCATCGCTGTGGGATAAAACAGGTAAGACTTATAATTATCGAAGACAAGGAATATCACGTACCGCTGAAGAACAGATTCAATTCGTACTGGAGTTAATTAAGAAATATGATTTGGTTTACGTTGAAGATCCTCTTCACGAAGATGACTTTGAAGGTATCGCAAAAGTTACCAAAACTGCAGAGTGTATTGTTGCCGGTGACGATATGCTTGTTACAAGCGCTAAAAGACTTGAAATAGCCGCGGCGTCAGGAGCTTGCAATGGTGCCATTCTTAAGGTTAATCAAGCAGGTAGCTTGTACGAAGCTTTGAATTTCTCACGAGAATGCAAAGCTAGAAGAATGAGCATAATAACTTCACACAGGTCAGGAGAATCTATTGACCCCCACATTTCTCATATTGCTATAGCTACATCTTCCAAAATGATCAAGACGGGCATACTAGGAGGAGAAAGAATTGCGAAATTGAATGAACTTGTGCGTTTATCGGAGTATGGTTTAATAGAAGGTTTGGCAGAACTGTCCAATACTTAGAATTGGAAAAAGAGAATCAAAGTAAAGATGCTAATTCGCCTCCCGAAAGCGAAATAAATCTTGGAGGTACGAAAGTTGACGATAATCTCTCGAATGATAGTACTGTTTTTTCTACAGAACAAGACCTAGGCGAGGCCCGTCATGAAGGGGATAATCTAGAAAAGATGATATTGTCAACAGGAATCAGGGTTGGTACACCTGTTAAAACAAAATTCATGACTCCATTTATAGTTCGGGCAAATCCTGAAGGGCTTTACATTCTTGATATCAGCAAGACACTCTCTAGGATAGACGTTGCTGCAAAATTTATTGGTAGAGCAGACATAGCACGAGTAGCTATTACATCAGCAAGAGAATATGGAAAGACTCCCGTTCAAAAATTTTGCGAACTTACTGGAGCTACAAGAATTTTGGGACGATTCATGCCGGGAACATTTACTAATCCATCGCTACCTGACTACATGGAGCCGGAGATTGTAGTAGTGACCGACCCTCAGGCTGATCAGCAGGCAGTCATTGAAGCGACTAGAGCTGGTGTACCAGTTATTGCAGTATCAAACAGCGATAATGTTACCTCAAGGGTGGATTTAGTGATACCTGCTAACAATCGAGGTAGGAAGGCTCTTGCTACTGTTTATTGGCTACTTGCTCGCGAGGTACTTAAGAAACAAGGAAAAATCCGGTCAGATAGTGGAATGCCATTATCAATAGATGACTTCGAAACAAAATTGGTCGAAGAGATTTCTTGAACGGTTTTGAGAGAAAACCAGCAGTATCCGGCTTATTTTATCCTGACAGTTCAGAAGATCTATCTAAAACCATCAATTCTCTATTTCTAGACCCAAAATTCGGTCCTGGTGAAGTTCCTCCATCAAATCAGAGAAGAAGAATATTTGGCATTGTTGCGCCTCATGCAGGCTATTTTTACTCGGGAGCTATAGCTGCAAATGCCTTTTACGAAATATCGTCGTCGAACTTTGATACTGTAATTATAATTGGTCCGAACCACTATGGAATAGGTAGTGACGTTGCCATCATGAAAGAGGGAAGTTGGATAACACCATTGGGAAGATCGGATATTGACGCAAATTTAGCGAGCGAGGTTTTAAATCATTGCGAAATCGTTGAATTCGATTCTTTGGCCCATAGTAGAGATCACTGCATTGAAGTCCAACTTCCCTTCGTTCAATTTATCAATAAAAGTGCAGCTATATTACCCATAATCCTGAAGAAGCAAGATAAAAATACATCTGCCGGTTTGGGCCAGTGTCTAGGTAAAGTGATAAAGAATCGGAACGTTATGCTTATTGCCTCTTCAGATTTAACTCATTATGAGCCAAATCAACGAGCCCATACGAAAGACGCAGAATTGATATCTTCCATCTTATCAATGAATATTTCAGAGTTTTACTCAGTACTTGAGAGTTCAAGAGTAAGTGCCTGCGGATACGGAGCGATAGCCGCGGTCATGTTTGCAGCCAAAGCGATTGGTTCTACTAGTGGTAAGTTGCTTAGATACGCTACTAGTGGCGATGTAGCAGGTGATCTTGCCTCTGTCGTTGGTTATTCATCGATCCTTTTTGTGTGAACGTACAATGAATCACGATTGTGATATCAACGTTCATGCTTCTGCGCCAGGTAAGCTAACACTCTTTGGGGAACACTTTGTAGTTTATGGTAATCCCGCTATAATGGCTGCTATCAATAAAAGAATATCAATAACTTTAAAGTCAAACAGTACTAAATCCATAATAATCAGATTTGGAGATAAGAAACTAATTGTTCCAACCTTCGATATCCATTCTCCCAAAGTTGAAACGAGCTCTAGTTCCTTCCTTTACCCAATATTGAAGTGTATTACTAATGTGCAGGAAGACCTAGGGGGTTTAAAGGGTTTGGATGTTTCAATAGAATCACAAATACCTTATGGTGAAGGGCTTGGATCTTCAGCAGCCTCTTGCGTTGCAATAATGGGAGCATTAGGATCGCTACTACACAAATACGACAGAAAGACTATTTTCGAAACCGCTTCGCAAGCTGAACGGATCATTCATAAGAATTCTTCTGGAGCCGACTGCTACATAAGTACATTTGGAGGAATACTTCTATTCAGTCCTAATTCCGGTAATAGAAGAATTAATATAAAGCGAAAATTGCTTTTCCTTGTTAGTACAACAGGGATAAAGCACAAGACTCGAAATCTCGTTTCTAAAGTGAAAAAGATGAAAGAAGAAAATCCTGCCGTATTCAGAGAATTAGCAGAAAGTGCCAACAATATTTGTGTTGATGCTAAAAAGGCTCTAGAGGCAGGGGATCAACTTACTTTGGGGAAGCTTTTGACGGAAAATCACAAATTACTTCAAAAGCTCAATGTATCACATCCAAAACTCGATGAGTTTATAGATAAATGTATGAAAAGTGGAGCGCTGGGTTGTAAGATGACAGGAGCGGGTGGAGGAGGGGCTGTAATTGCGTTGCTTCCTAATTATGACAATAACAAGACTTTATCAGAGATACTGAAAAAATTACCTGATTCAATGCTTGCTGAGTTAGATTATAAGGGTATTCAAGTAGCTCAAAACTTAAATTCTGAAAAAAATTCTAACCGGCTATGATTTCGGAACTTGCACTAATTAAATTGGGAGGTTCTATCATAACTAACAAAGAAGTCCCTTTATCTCCAAATTTTTCGGCAATATCCAGGATTGTGAAAACCCTCTCTCTCATTAAATTGCCTATGATTCTGGTCCATGGCGGTGGATCCTTCGGTCATTATTGGTCGCTCAAATATGACATGCATTCCCTGCCGCGGGCTTACGATCCACATGGAATAGGAGTGGTACATGCATCGATGGTCACTCTAAACCGAATCATCGTTGAATCAATGTCGAATCAAAATATGAATCCTTATGCATTTCCACCAACCGCTTTGATATTGAATAACAGGCCAATTCATAAAAAAATTCTTGAATTGGCAATGATGACAAAAGCCAAAATTACCCCCGTCACTTTTGGAGATATAGTCTATAGAAATCATCTAAAATTCTCTATATTATCCGGCGATGAGTTAATGACTCTCATTGCGTCGGTATTGAAACCTGCCAAGATTATTTTTGCCCTTAATGTTGATGGTATCTATAACAACCTACAGGATAAACAGCTTGTACGCGTGTTTGATAATAAGAATTCGGTTAGGTTTCTAAAGGTAGAAGCTGATGTTACTGGGGGTATGTTGCGTAAAGTACACGAAGCTCTTAAAATTTCAAAATTGGGTCTCAATGTATGGCTCGTAAACGGCCTGAGGCCAGCAAGAATAGCCAAGATCTTGCGTAACGAGAAAACTGAAGGTACAGTAATAAAGGGAAAGAAGGGGATTACTTGAATGCCTGATTCCTCGGATTTTCTTTCGGATATTGATGTCATTCAAGAAAGGAAGAAAGAGGGAATCACGATCCCTTTAACGAGAGACGTTCAAGCTAGAAAGTCGTCAAACTATTTAGAATTTGTTAAGCTAGTCCACAATGCATTGCCTGATTTGGATTACGAAGATATTGAAACTTCGTGCACATTCCTAAATCACAAGTTGGCGGCACCAATTGCAATTGATTGTATGACAGGCGGAACCTCTGAGGCGACAAAAATCAATTCCAGATTGGGCCAAATGGCTCAAAAATATGGGTTGGCAATGGGCCTCGGTAGTCAAAGAGCTGGACTAAGAAGCACTCAATTGGCTGAAACGTATGCTGTTGCTAGAAGTGAAGCACCCGACGCTTTTCTTATTGCAAACATAGGCGGAGCTCAACTTTCCAAGGGCTTGTCGATTGATGAAATAGTCAAAATAATAGAAATGATCAAGGCTGACGCACTTGCAATTCATCTTAACCCACTCCAAGAACTCGTCCAGCCAGAAGGGGAGCCAAAATATAAGGGTGTCTTAGGAAGGATTAAAGAAATAGTTAATGCGGTAGACGCTCCTGTAATTGTCAAAGAAGTAGGAGCTGGTATCTCCAAGGAGGTTGCAATAGATCTTCAAGCTGCTGGTGTGGCCGCAATCAATATTGCCGGATCTGGTGGGACGAGCTGGGCTGGAGTGGAAAAATTGAGAGCAGAATCTGCGAATAATATAATCAAGGCAAGAATAGGGGAGCTATTTTGGGACTGGGGGATTCCTACCGCATTGAGTTTGATGGAAGTAAGAAGTGTTGTTAGAATTCCTGTTATTGCCTCTGGAGGCCTGCGGAACGGCTTGGAAATTGGCAAGTGTCTGGTTCTGGGAGCCGATCTTTGTGGAATGGCATTTCCTTTTCTAAAAAAAGCATCTGAATCATTGGATAGTCTGTTTTTATTTGCTGAAGCATTGATAGCGGAATTGAAAAGCACAATGTTTCTGGTAGGTGCTAATAATTTGAATGACCTTAGAAGGGCGCGGTATATTGTTACTGGTCACCTAAAAGAGGAGATATCTAATTGAGTATCAATAGTTTAAAGAATGATCTGGAGGGTATTGCAACTAGGGTAAGCGAATTCATCCTAACTTGTTTGCACGGCCAGCCAAAAGAGTTGTACCAGGCATCTTCTTTTTATCTCAATAGTGGGGGCAAGAGACTTCGACCGTTTATGGTAATTAAAAGTTGTGAAATGTTTGGAGGCCTTGAAACTAACGCTATTCCATCCGCGGCAGCCGTTGAAATGGTTCATAATTTCTCACTTATTCATGACGACATTATGGATAATGATGACATACGACACGGAAGTTCTACTGTTCATAAACAATATGGAGTACCTCTGGCATTATTAGCCGGCGATGTTTTATTTTCAAAAGCATTCGAGATCTTATGCTTATCGGGCAACAATTCAAGCATGGGAAATAGGACTGTACGTGAAATGGTGGAAAAATTAGCCACAGCATGCGTTTCGGTATGTGAGGGCCAGGCTAGCGATACGAGTTTGGCCTCGAGCAAACACACTCCATCTATCCGGGAATATCTTAATATGGTAACGAAAAAAACTGCTTCCCTCTTTGAAGTTTCATGTGCACTTGGAGTTCTTTCGTGTCCAGGTACTTCCAAAGAAGACGTAGGACAACTTTCAAATTTTGGCAAGGGGGTAGGCATAGCTTTTCAACTAATCGATGATTTAATCGGTATAACTGGAGATCCTAAGCTGACTGGGAAAGCAGTTGGAAATGACATCAGAGAAGGTAAAAAAACTTATCCCATCATTTTGGCAATAAAATCTGCACCCAATAAAGATAGGGACAGAATAATGAAAGTCTACGGTCATAGAAATAGCTCAGAGGAAGACGTCCGAACGGCTGTTAATGTAATCTCTTCGCTTGGAATAGACAGGGAAGTTCGATCACTCGCTCGCGCTCATATGGCCAAGTCACTAGAATATATTAGTAGATACAGTAACACTGATGCGAAAAGAGCGTTAGAATCTTCAGCCAGGTTTATTGTAGAAAGGAGTTTGTAACTTTGTGCAAATAGATTCCGCATTATATGAAATCATTAAGAAAGTTGCCTTGAAGAATGCATATAGACACAATGGGAGAACCAATGTTAACATAGTATTGTCTCACCTGATCTCGACTAATCCTGAGCTCAGGAAATCTGTGGATACCATAGTGAATATTGTCAGGAATGTCGTAGACGAAGTAAATATGCTAAGTAGGAACAATCAAGAACTATTGATGCAACAATTAGTGGAACACAATAAAAGTCAAAAAATTGTTGAGAGCAAAGATTATTCACTTCCTGATCTTCCTTTTGCAAAGAGGGGAAAAGTGGTAACAAGATTTCCTCCTGAACCCAACGGATATCCACACATAGGTCATGCAAAAGCAGCTATAATTGATGAAGAATATGCTAAGATGTATGATGGAAAAATGATACTTCGTTTTGATGACACAAATCCGACGAATGAAAAAATGGAATACTACGAGGCAATTCGTGATGGAATGGACTGGCTGGAAATTAAACTGGGCTTAGTAAAGAATACTTCCGATGACATTAACAAGTTATTAGATTATGGAAAACAGCTTGTGGATACTGGTCATGCCTACGTATGCACTTGTAGCCCAGAAATAATTCGCAAGAATAGGACAGAACAAATAGAATGCGTTTGCAGGCATGACCTAGAGGTTGCTTTTGAGAGATTTGACAAGATATTAAATGGATATTATTTACAGAATGAGGCTGTAGTGAGGTTCAAAGGTGATATGAGAAGCTTAAATACTGTCATGAGGGATCCAACTCTATTTAGGATAATCGATCATCCACACCCAAAGCTGGGTTCAAAAATTCACCTTTGGCCCACTTATGACATGGCTGCCCCTATTGAAGACAGCTTAGATGGCGTCACTCATGCACTACGCACTAAAGAATACGAGCTGCGAAATGAGCTATACTATGCCATACTAAGGAATCTTAAATTGAGAAGTCCTCTGGTTATAGAGTTTTCGCGATTAGAATTTGAAGGCATGCCTGTATCAAAGAGAAAAATAAAGCCTTTGCTAGAACAAGGCCTTATCCCTTCATGGGATGATCCACGCCTCCCTACACTAAGTGCATTACAAAAAAGAGGATTTACCCCTGCAGCTATCAGAAAATTTGTTTTGGGTCTTGGTCTTACCCTTGCAGAAACCAAACCCCCCTTTGAAGCATTGGAATCCATAAATAGAAAAATCATCGACCCAATTTCTAAGAGATTGTTCTTTGTGCCTTCAGCCGTACAACTCAAGGTAAAGGGAAGCAAGCATTTCATCGTAGAACTTCGCAATCACCCAACACTAGACCTCGGAAAGCGACTTGTTGAAGTTGCAAATGATTTCTACATCGCCTCAACAGATGCGGATGATCTGAAAGTAGGACAGGTGATAAGATTAATGGAGTTATACAACATTGAGATCCTTGAAGTCAACCAAGAAAAGTCGAATAGAGTAATAATCGCAGACTATAAGGATGACCAAATAATTCAGTCTATGAAAAAAATTCAATGGGTCGCAAAGAATGATGCAATCGAGTTTGCTGTTACTATACCAAAAGACCTATTCATTAGAGATGTATACAATCCCGATAGTCTTATAATTGTTAGAGGATGTGCTGAATCCTATGTTTCTAAACTCAATACTGGTACAGCAATCCAGTTCGTAAGATTTGGTTTCTGTAAGCTTGGTAGCCCTGGATTTGCCACTTACACTCATAGGTAGAATTATAAAATGAAGATAGCTAGATTCAGAAACGAAAAGTTGGGAGAGTCTTACGCAATTATTTCTAATGACGGGAAACGACTAATTTCCAAATCTGATTTTCAAGAAAAAACAGGGATACCAATTCCTCATAGCATAAAGGAGTTCCTCTTTAAGGGTTGGATAAGTGAAGTTAAAAAAAATCTTTCAATTGTCAGTTTCTCACATCAGATAAACGAGGTACAATTGCTAACCCCAATTCCTGATCCTTCAAAAATTATTTGTCTGGCATTTAATTATTATGATCACGCACGTGATGCAGGCCTCACACCTTCTGATGAACCAGTCATCTTCATGAAACCCAGAACAGCCCTGAATCATCCTTTCCATGATATTATCTGTCCGAGATTCGTGAATAGACTCGACTATGAGGCTGAAATGGCAGTAATAATAGGCGATGAGGCGAAAAAAATTGAGCCTGACAAGGCTCTAGAATATGTTTTTGGTTATATGATAATGCATGACGTTTCAGCACGGGATATTCAATTCAAGGACAAGCAATTTACTCGCGGAAAGAGTATCGATACTTTTGCCCCTTGCGGGCCATGGATAACCACAAAGGATGAAGTGGAGGACCCACAAAATTTGAGGATAGAGACTAGGGTAAATGGAGAAATAAGACAAGATTCTTCAACGAGTAAGATGGTAATATCAATTAAAAATATAATTTCATCGCTTAGTAATATCATGACACTTGAGGCAGGAGATATAATATCAACAGGAACGCCCGCAGGAGTGGCAATGTCTATGAAGGAACCAAAGTACCTTAAGGATGGAGATATCGTGGAAATATCAATAGAAAATCTTGGGACAATTAGAAATAGGATTGTGTTTGAATGACATCAACTCATATTTTGGTAACATAGGCCGTTTCAGTTGTGACTTTTGTTATCTTCACAAATTTTTCTTAGTCTAGTTATTTCCGCTTCCAATAGTCTTGCATATTGTTCATAATATTCCATCAATTTTTTTCTAATTCCTGCCAACTGAATAGATAAATTAAGGGCATCAAGACAAGCTTCAATTGATCTTTCTCCGGCAAATTCATTCATTGAAGTCTTAAATAGTTCTGCCAATCGCCTTTGTTCAGACGCATCCTCGTTAATGGCCTTTTCTATATCATCGATTTTAGTTACTTCTCTCCACCTCTTACGTTCTAAATTAATCCTAGTCTAAATTGTACTGGTATGTTTATGCCTTATTTAACTGAAACACATTAACAATCACAGTCAAATCACTGTCAAATTGACAATGTATTTATTTACGTCATTCAGTTTTCACTCTTGTATGGCGGTGGACAATAAAGGCACCATATCATATGTCCGTGTTTTAAAGGAAGATTTGGCAATATTTAGGATTAAGCCATCTGAAGGTCCCGTACCTGATTTTAGAGCGGGCCAATTTGTTACTATTGGCCTTCATGTTCCTAGTGAAGGCAAGATTGTTAGAAGAGCGTATTCAATTGCTTCACCTCCCGAACAAAAAAAGTGGTTCGAGCTAGTCATTAGATGGGTTAGAAAGCCTGTTCCCGGGCGTCTTACTACTGACTTGTTCAATAAGAAGGAAGGTGAAGATATTTTATGGTTGAAACCGACTGGACCTTTTACCATCAATGAAAAATTGGCTGATGGTTCGCCTGATAATAGGAGGATGGTTCTTATAGGTGGAGGGACTGGTTTAGCACCTTTTATTGCATATTCTCTTCACCTAAAGGCTATTGGCAGTAAGCGCGAAATAATAGTCTTACATGGAGCGAGTTATGTTGATGAGTTGAGCTATAGAGAGCTCCTTGCAGATTTGGAAAACGAAAGTCTTGACCTAGGCCCGGATAAGTGGAATTTTCGATACAGAGCAAGTATAAGTCGACCACAAGAATGGTTTAATAGAAGCTGGAGTGGCCAGAAAGGAAGAGTAGAGTCTTTTTTGAGACCCAAACTTGGAACTGACAGATCTCCTCTAGAAGAATTAGTTGGAGAAAAGATTACTCCTGAGAATACCATGTTTTACGTGTGTGGGTGGCAGGGGACCGTGGATGGAGGCTTAGACTATCTGGTTCCAAAAGGTTTTGTCACTGAGAGGAACAAGAGAAAAGATGGAAGCTTTGATGTAAAATTCGAGTCATATGGTTAGAGGTATGATACTAGGGCCTATACTTATATCACAGAAGTACTAGCAATCAGCCTATGAAGTTTGAATATGAAGAGTTTTCTACTGTAGAGGAAGTTTTTCTTTACCTCATTTCCGTTGCGCCATATATGAAACAAGTTCTACCTGTAAGTTCTTATCGTGGATATATCTTTTCAATAGTTCCCCTTACTCCCCTTTCCGGAGACGTCTTGATGATGATTTACGCTAAGGGGACGATGGAACCAGGTATGATAGAATTTGACATTTCAACTAAGAAATATAAGAATGTCTCTTCTGTAGAGAGAGCGGATAAAAACTACTTCATCATTTTGACGCCCAGGTGTGCGACTATCGCCGATACAGCCATTGAATTCATTGAACGGACTTCTCAGGAACCTCTACCGAAATAAGCATAAAGGGAGGGTCTCTATCCTTGCATATTCACGATTGAAATTTATGGAATATCATTTATGGGACACGGATGCAGTGACAGATCTGCCTCTAGAGTAATGTTCAATAACTTCTTCTGGAACTCTTCCGTTAAACAACTGTTTGGCCAAGCCGCGTAGATATCGCATAATGGCCCAAGTTCCTGCTTTTATTAGTATGGCCATAAAAACCTTCATTGGAGGGCCATAAGTCTTGTTCCTTATTATTATTGGGATAATATCATTGATAATTCTGAGATTATGTTGCCAACATTTCCAAAATAACGTGAATTGCGCTTCATTTAAGTTTCCAAAATGCATGGAATTCTTTTCCGAAAAGTCTTGGTATAGGAGAGGTGCAACTAGGCCACGCATGTTCATTTCTTTGAAGTCTTCAATCAAGTCAATAGTAAATTGAGTTTCATCCGGTGTTTCGTCCGGCCACCCTATTATTAGGGTTAACGCCGGAAACCAGTGGTTGTCGTTCAAAATTTTACATCCTTCTCTCACTACCCAGCCCCATTCTTCTGGTTGATATGGTTTGGTCTTCACTCCAAGATGTTTCTTTACTAATCTGGGTGCGACAGTTTCTATTCCAAGATTGGTTGCAAGCCATCTCCCGGTGGACTCCATATCATTTATGCTAGATAGCTTCTTTATCAGATCAGGAGAGGATGCAACGGCAGATAACGTCATGTGTGTGGTGCCCACAAAATTTGCACCAACATGTTTCAGTCCTTTCCAAAGCTCAATTATAGCATCTGAATTTGGAATAAAATCCCTATTTTCACACCCGTAAAGTAACATCTCATCAGATTGAAGCCAGATAGAATCGAAACCATAGTTCAAATTAATCTTTGCTTCGAATTGTAATCTTTCAAGCGGGATATCTTTCTTGGATCTCTTGTTAACATCGCAGAAATCACATCCTCTTCCACAGCCTCGCATCGCTTCAATCAATGAATTGACTGTAGGACCATTGATGATTGGAATGTTTTCTATATTTCTGACAAAAGTATGGAGCAGTTCTGGAGCCTCCTCATTCTCCAAATCGTGGAAAAGATCTAGGGCAAGCTCATCAGCTTCACCAATAACGACTGTATCAATACCGTGAATTTTCATTCGGTCGGGTTTTGCCAGTTCCCATGATCCGTTTCCTCCTACCACCACCTTAAAATCATATTTTTTCTTCAACTGTATTATTGAAGCACACATCTTTTTGAACTTCATCGCAACATAAGATAATTTTTCTGGAGACATCGTAGTAGTAACTGGGGCCATTCCCAACGGGTCCATCACATTGATTCCAACTACTTTAGTGTCGTTCCCAATGCAACGATCGAGCATTTCAGGATGAGCTACAATCATTTCATTCTTAGAGTACTCTTTCAACAACGCACTTTCTATCCTTCTGAGTCCGCATTGAGCTACTTTAACTTCACCAGTGTACTTATCGGTCTCCACACTTGGGCAAAATAACTTATCGAATATGAACTCGGGAACCAGTTCATAAGGACCGCAAGCAATAAATCCATAAAGAAAATTGCCTCTGTAATTTGTCATCAGACTGCGGTCTGCTGTTAAAACTATCCGCTTGCCGGCACCCATTTATTTTCTAAAGCCTCTTTTGTTCGTTTGCCAATTAGGTATAAATCTATTACTATGAACCTGCAAATCAAGGGAGCACATTATTCATTATGGTGTTCAGTAAAACCCCTTATTATGCCCTTTAAGGAATATAGATCTTAACTGTCTATGATTCAAGGTGTTTAATGTGTCGCCATATGTTACCCACTTATATGATTCATGTTCAGATGAGATTACAATTACTTTACTAGCTGTCGTTGCAAAGTAAAATTTTACCTCCTTTTCATTCTTCATCCCGTCTCTTCTGAAATATGAATATCTGATTGTTCCAATATAGGAAATAACATTTATGTTTTGAATGCCAGTCTCTTCATTTACTTCTCTGGCGAGGGTTTGAATTTCTGTTTCTCCTTTTTCCTTATGACCTTGAGGAAAACCCCAATATCCCCGTCTGTTTTTGAGCAACAAGAATACTGGGAATTGTTCTATAGGAGAACTATTGTATTTTATAACCGCGCCTATTGATTGTTCCAGCTCTGGTCGACAATTAAAGCAAATGGTTCGATTAATTATAATTTACTGTCAAATTCGAATCGGGTGGTAGTGGAATTGGACTAAATCATAAGAGTAGCTGCAGGGTAAATTCAATATTATTATCAATTGAGATAATGAGAGAATTTGATGAGATTTGCAATAAATCTCAATTTTAAAGATATTAATATCGTTGGAAAAAACGAAACAAGAGGGCCGGTCGTCTAGTCCGGTAGGATGCGGCATTGGCATTGCTGAGGCCGTGGGTTCGAATCCCACCCGGTCCACTACTTAAGATTACTTGGTGATGAATGTCTCGTTAACTTGTGCAAGTACGTTTCCGTTGTGTAAAATTTCATATATTCTGAATACGGAAGACGACTGATTATTGTATCCTATTTTTCTAATTCTGCGAAATGTAGCTACGTTATGCTTTAGTAGTATCGCGCCGATTCCGCTATTCTTTAGCCTCAATTCCTTTAGAACATTGAGAGGCAATTGAGCTTTGTAGATGTGCGAAGTTGCCATGACTAGTACCTTTGATTTCTTAACGAACATCTTAACATCCCGCCGAATGGTATTTTCTTTTTCTTCGTGATTGATAACCTCAAAAGTGATGCGCGACTTGCTAAGAATTTCCAACAGTTGTTGCGTAGGCCCTAAATGTACCAAAAATATTCTTTCAGCAAGTGTAAAATTGTGTTTGCTTCTCTTTTCCAATTTGCATATTTGTCCCAACCGTAAATACGGGTAAGTTGATACGAGAGTTATCAAATTCTTCATCTTCAAATGGATAAGCATTCAAACATCCAGTACTATTCGCAGACACACTAATAAAATAGTGAACAAAAGAGTCCCGAGACTAAGAATCTTCAGTTGAGATTCTAGTTTTCTCGAGCGATTGAGTTTAATACTAAGCATCATTAATTCCTTGTAATGGCGCGATATTCTAATTTCAATGTATGATATAATTCCTGCTATTGCGGAGACCATAACGGTAAATTCTGACAATGAGTTTGTTTGAATAATATATCCTGCCAGAACCGGCAAGCTCCCCCACGAAATTGCAAACCATACATTATTGTGAAAAAATCCTTTAAATAATTCTAAATTATAGGCGAATAGAAAAAATCCTTCTGCAATGGAAACCGGCCATAGTAATGGCACATAATTGACCATGTAATAAATCCCTGTCGCGTATGCAAGTGAGATTCCCAATGTTGTCATCACGATCAATTCTTTATCAGAAAAATATGATCCCCATGGTTTAATTTTACGCGATCCCAGGTGATCGGCTGCATGAGCAGAGAGTCCAACAGAAAGAAAATAAATGAAAAATATAGCCAGTACTCTATCCCACATGATTTCCGGCGACAAAAGGGACCCTATGATGGCGAATGAGACACACATCCCTGTATATGGAAGGAACAACATACCGACGAAAGCTCTAAACTTTAAGGGTCCAAATTTCGGAACGAACCACTCATTCATCCGGGATAATTCTTTCATGGCTTAATCGCTGTTATGATAGCTGAAGTTTCCCATGTATAATATTTACAACTTATAGACTGGAATCCAGCTTCTCTAAGTTCACGCATAAGATCCACTACCCATTGGCTTCCGATTATGACTTTGTCTAGATTCGAAAAAACGTTTTTCCAATTTTTAAGAAAAATTCCACTCACATAAAGAATTTGAAAGTAAAATTTCCATAGATTTTGGATAACTGTCCCTCTGGGTAGGGTAAAATCATGGAATACGGCCACGCCACCATCTTTGAGGATTCTCCAATGTTCATTCACAACCTGCCGGAGATCAACATATTTTGCAAGATAAGAAGATAATACAGCATCAAAAATTCCGCACCTGAATGGTAGAAATTCAGCTACTGAATTTGTTAATAATAAATATATGCCGCGGTTCTGGGCCATTGAGAGATAATCACGGGTAAGATCGGATCCGATGATAAGGCGATCGGCCTGTTGCGAGATGTATGAGGACAAGATTCCCGTTCCACAAGCTAAATCAAGTACGCAATGATTTTGATGATTCAACGACTTTACGAGATTTTTCTTCCAGACCGAATCTCTTCCGAAAGTCGCAATCCTTACCAATTTATCATAGCTTTCAGCGTTATTTGAAGAAAAGAAGCTTTTTGCAACAAATGATCGGGAGATGCTCAATTCATCGATTGATATACTAATCTATTATATAATGAGGATGAACTCAATAATATGGACAGAAAAATCCTTGTATTTTGTAAACTGGCAGAGGAACATATCAATAACAGAAATGAATGGCAGGAAGGTAGTCGTTAAGAAGAACAAGTCTAGCCGATTGTTTCACGATTATATCTTGGTTTTAGCGTATACTCTTTTATCCCTAATAGTTTGCCACCCTGCTTCCCCCCCTCGAATGGGAAGAACTATGGTTTTCAATGAAGGATTCAAGATGCGAAGGATGCTTAACGAAATTGGAGTCCCCACTCCATCATTAGTGTCCATATCCGAAAATTGGTTGATTGAAGATTACATTGATGGTGGGAATTTATACTGTGCATTTTTGAGGGGTTTGGACACTTTTTTAGCCTTTAGGGCAGGTAAAATTACTGGAAGATTACACAACGCAGGCTATGTTTTTACAGACAATAAATCTCAAAATTATCTTGTAACTAGCCATGGTTCGCTACTGCGTACAGATTTATCATTCATTCAGCAGGAAAAATCAGTCTACCCACGAAGTATGGATATTGGATCATTTCTAGCTAGTGTTATTGGGTTCGATACTCACAAATATGAATCAATTCAGAACGCTTTTTTTGCTGGTTATAACGCTGAAACGAAGCAACCTTTTCCATATCTTTCAATAGCTATTCGAAATGTCCTTTCTGTAGGATTAAGCCCCACACCGTCAATAATCAAGAATATGCTTAGCAATTCCTTAGATCTACTATGAGGTTCCCTGCTAATTCAGTAACCAAAACATTGAAATAATCATATAGGCGGCAGCTCGGTCCTCCTGTCAAACCCACCAGAACCAAACTTGCAGTAAAAACATTGATCAGATTGCATGTATGGTATTTTCTGAATACAAATAGCCCCCAATTTTAGAGCAACCTTAGTCATTAATCTGTATTTAAATGGCATTGACGGTACCACCTCATTGAAATAAATGTTATAGTGATCAGGGCAAAACTTCAAGATTACCGGGGTTTTCTGTTTAAAATCAGATCGGCTGGCCCTATTCGCTGACAGTGCTTTTGATATGTTAATTTGTTCTCTGATATATTCATGCTTCGGGCATGGACAATCTCTTCCGTTCGGGTGTTTATAGGCAGGAGTATTCTTCCAATCGAAGCCTGGATACTCTTTTTCAAAATCATCCATTGAAGTCTAGTTATAAGTTTAGTACATCGAATATAAACATGTATATATTTTCTGAGGACACTACACCAAGTTCTGTTCGAACTACCATTCTCTGGACGAAAGATATATTTTGATGATTAAAGGAATCTCGATAGAAGTGCTACGGGACCAGACAGGTGATGCGGCTAAGAAGAGTTCACAGCCGACCACGTCCAACTTGACGAAGAACAATACCGAAAGTTCAACAGTTCAACAAGATAACATGGATTCTAATTTACAAACATTGTTAGATTTCAAGAAGACACTACGAAAAGAACAGGAATCGGGAGAAAGCAAAATTCAAGTAATCAATGACAAAATAGACTCAACCAAAAAACAGATTGATGAACAACGTGTTATCTTAGAAGACTTAAGACTTAATCTAAAGAAGGTAAATGAAAGGAAGGACGCGGAATACCCGAAGTTCTTGGAATTAAAAAATAATGTTATAGAATTTCGAAATAAGATGAAGACTCTCGATGAAAAAAAAGGGATGTCTACTTCTAATCCACGCAAGGAGAGACTCGACATGGCGAACCTTGCAAGAAGCCTTGAACAGATAGAAAGGGATATCCAAACTAAGAAACTTTCGAAAGATGAAGAGAGGAAATTAGTTGCAAAATCGAAGGAAGTAGCAGTGAAGTTGCATGCACTTAGGATCCTTCATAAAAATGAAGATGACTATAGGAAGACTGTTTCTGAATATGAACAATTGAAGTCTAAAATTGCATTAATTTTCGATCAAAAGTCGGATTTCGGCGAGCGAATAGGTAAACTCAAGGAGGCTTTAGAACAACTCCTTAATTTGCGCGAATCATTGTACGAAAATCGGAGAAAAGCCATTAGAGAGGTAAGAGAGATTGGGACTAAACTTGACATGGTTGACACGCAGCTTAATGCAATTGAATACAGGCGTACCCACCGTTCAGCAACAAGACCTAGAAGAGCGAGGGACGGTATTGAACGAAAGGAATTGAAACAGGAAGTCTTTCAAGAAAGACTTAAAAGAAACAAAGAAAATCAGGAACGGTTGAATTTGCTAAAGGATGCTGCGCTACGAAAAATGTCAAATGGCGCTAAATTGACATTTGATGAAATGAGGCTAATTTATGGGGACGATGGAACTTATGAACAACCCTAGATAACGAACCGCCTTCACTATTAAAGCTTCAACCTAGTTAAGCGGAGTAGAATTCTCTGGATGATAATCAAAAAAAATCAATTGATCGTTACCAAGGAGGAAGGTCAACGGTTAGTAAAAATCGTACGTCTAACCATAGAAGGTTACTTAAGCAAACGGCGAATAACCTTTATGAGCACAAAAGATGATGTTCAAAGAGCTGGTGTATTTGTTACTCTGTTCTCAAAGGATGAAGTAGGGAAACTTCGATTAAGAGGTTGTATAGGCAATCCATTTCCAACATCATCCTTAATTGATTCTCTGATGAATGTCTCGATAAAAGCCGCAACTGAAGATCCTAGGTTTCATCCTATTGCTTCAAATGAATTTGAACACATTATAGTTGAAGTATCGATTCTTAGCATTCCCATATTTCTTGATCGAAGTCGTAATTTTCAAGAAGCAATTTTGATAGGAAAGCATGGATTAATAATCGAAAGCGCTTTCGGTTCGGGACTATTGCTTCCTCAGGTTGCACGCGAGAACGATTGGGATACAACTAATTTTCTTGAAAATGTTTGTCTCAAGGCAGGTTTGGACGCACAGAGTTGGCTTGCACCAGATGTAAGGCTATATTTGTTTGAGACCTTCACTTTTCGAGAGATAACCCCTGGTGGAGATATAGTCCTAATTGGGCACTCTAAAGAATGAATTTGAAGTTCAACTACTTCTGACCCAAAGTTCTCGCCTTTTCCTTTCACATTAAGCAGAGTTCTGTGGTCCTATATTCACAGAGTCCAAGCGTACCAAAATAAACAACATAGTCTGAAAATTCTCTGTCTTTCTATTTTGTAGATATCCTAACAATTAATGTTTTTAGATTTTCAAAATCAATGCCACATATATATTAGCTCAGCCGGTGACCAATTAAAGGCATTCTATGTTACCTAAAGTTGGTATACCTTATTCCCCTCGTATACCAAACATGTCAGAATGATGTCGCACCTGAAAAAATGACTTTGATAACTTAGATGGTACATCATTGGCTCATTTAAAAAAATTTTATGGATACATACAAAACCGTCAGAATTCAGACAAATTTCAATTCGCGCCTAGAGCAGATTATCTAGAAATGATTACTCTTTGAGCTAATGCATTTTATAATTAAATGGTATTACTTGAAGTTGGGGGATTATAGTGTATCTAATGAAATTTCTATTTGCCTTTTGTCTTTTGCCATTGGGCATTGCTCAAGGTATCTAAGCAAATCTAATTTAGCTGCTTGTTTTTTTTCCGTGTTAAGTCTAGCTATCGCCCGGTTCTTGTAAATGGGACCGAATCTATGCTCATGCAAATTAATTGCATTGGAATAATACCTATCTGCCAAATGATAGTCACCTCTTTTGAGATAATAATTTCCCATCCCTCTGTAGGACAAATAAAATTTGGGATTTAATTCAATCGATTTTTGAAAATATTGAATCGCTTCATCGGAACCCAATTCATTGTATACTGATCCTAACAAGCTCCATGCAAGGGAATTTGCCTTGTCCAAGTTCAGTGCCTTTTTTATCAAGGTAATGGCACTATCAGAATTCTTTTTCTGGATGAATCTTTCTGCTTCAAAACACATTCTATATGATTCTTTTTGTTCAAGCTCAGATTCATTTATTCTATGACGTATTTCTCGAGGGATAATCATGATGGAGACAGACCCGTCCTGATTCCAATAGTCTACGAACGTAACTTCAGGAAAGGCACCTTCTGTATCTGGTTCAGGAACATAGGTAAAAATTCGTCCTTCGTCAATGCTGTAACCACTTACAATTGTGGCATGCTGTACGGTTTCTTGAATCCCTGGCATTATTACAATTAAGGGTATTCCCTGGTCGATCCTTTTCCTAAGATCTAATAAATTACCTTTGTAGATGTAAGTGACATATCCATGACACTCCGCGATTTCAATACCCTCCATAAAGATTGAACCCTCAATCGCGTCGTATTGTTTCGATCTCTGAAGAGCCTCATCGATTATCGTATCTTCGCCCCAATATTTAAGAACTACATTGATTGCTAATGGCATACACAAATTATCCTCATTTTTATTCGCCGTCGGGAGAATGAGTGTATGCTGGGCCTTACGATCCATCATGTTTCGTATACTTTCTACGAAATAAAACTGTTATTAAGGCCTACAATCTGACGAAATTTCGAAATAATTTGTATCCTACTTCACCGCTTCGTTCGGGATGGAACTGTGTTCCATAGATTTTCTTAGTTGTGTGATAAAATAATTCATATGGACTGACGTATGACCTCGCAAGAGAGATAAATTCTGGTGGAAGTCGCGCAATATTATAAGAGTGGCTTTCATAAACTTCAGTAAGCATATTTTCCGCCATAAGATCATTTTTTCTGAATACAGTTATTTTCGTTGACCCCTGAACATGTTCGATTCTACGGATTGATCCTCCGAATGTAAGAGCAATAATCTCAGCACCGTAACAAATCCCAAGCAAGGGGATATCATGACTATAGCACGTTCTAATAATTGAAGAATTTACTGAATTAATACGCTGGTCGTTTTTTTTCCTGCCTGATAGGATGATTCTTCCATAAGTCATGTGTAAGCTGACTTCACTGAATTTTTTGCAGTCATATTTCTGATCTAGCTTATCTAGCAATTTGAGTATATCTGTAGTGAAAGGTGAACCATTATCCAATACTAAGATCTTCAATAAAATACACTAGAAACCTAGTACAATTGAAAATATAATGATTCGCAATTAGTTCATTTCAATAACGATGGAATGCCAAATATAGCTAAAGTGCAAAATCTTGAGCATTAATCGATGGAATACTATTGGATTGTCAGGGTTGCGTATTGATAACACTAAAACTGATAAATGACAATTTAGTAACCGAAATAAGATAGGGTGTATGATTACCAAATCTAGCTAACTTTTTAAAAAGTGTTAAATCATCGGACGATATCTGCGAGTCTCATGCTTATTAAATAAGCTGCCGCATAGGCAGGCAGGCGTTCAATAGAGTTCTTAATCTTAAAATATTTGCCTTTAAGACTTAACTTCAGT
>Ga0137374_10002227_pt1 | contig 22783 bp, 25 predicted proteins | sample SagtaG_20_FD_104811 | JGI IMG/M metagenome (GOLD analysis project Ga0137374, IMG submission 104811) | Vadose zone soil microbial communities from Sagehorn Ranch, Mendocino, California, USA - Sage1_R_100_16 metaG | ecosystem: Environmental > Terrestrial > Soil > Vadose zone | place: USA... | reverse complement strand
GTTGACCGTCATCCTGAGGCGGCCGCGTCCTTCGACCGTCACCCTCATCCTGAGGAGCCCGCGAAGCGGGCGTCTCGAAGGATGAGGGTGACGGCTCAGGATGAGGGCGGCCCTCGAAGGATGTCGGCCCCACCTGGGCCGTCGCCCTTCGAGGCTCCCCCGGATCAAGTCCGGGGTCGCGAGCACCTCAGGGTGACGGAAGTGAGTCAGCGGTCGATGCCGTTGGCCAACCACGCCGCCCCGCGTTGGTAGAGCGCCTCGAGTTCAGGGCCGGCGAGGCCCGGCATGTCGGGCTTGACCGTATAGCCGTGCTTGGTCTGCAGATAGGCGAGGTGGCGGTAGCCTTCCGGGAAGCGGGCGAGCAGCGTCTTGTCGAGCTTCGGCTTCGTCCCGGGATCGACCGGATCGATGCGGTCCTTCTCGTAGATTGGCTGGCGCAGCACCAGGCCCCAGCGGCCGCTCCGCTTCTCGAAGAAATCGTAGAAACGGCCGATGCAGGTGAAGTCGCACGCCACGCCCTCCACGGTTGCGCGGTGCAGGATCGCCATCTTGGTCTGCGCCACTGCGCGGTGCCCCGCGATCTCGATCGTCGTGCCGCCGAGACTGTGCTGGGAGCGCACGCCGCGGGCGAAACTCCCCTGGCTTGCCGCGATGAATTCGTCGGCCGTCCCCTGGAACCAGGTCGCCATCATGCGCCCATCGTCGTGCCAGACAGTGCGCAGGCGGTCCCACATCCCGGCATCGCGCCATAGCGCCCAACTCTCGATCAGTTCGCGGATCGTCAGGCGGTCGAAGGTTTCGGACTCGTTTGACATGTGGATGGTTCCCGGTTCGTCATGCCCGCGCTTGTCGCGGGCATCCACGTCTTGCAGGATAGGCGTATCAAGACGTGGACGGCCGCGACAAGCGCGGCCATGACGAGCCTGTCGGCTGGAGTGCATCGCCCATGGCAAGACTGAACGGACGCGTCGCCATTGTCACCGGCGGGGCGGTCGGCATCGGGCGACATTATTCGCAGGCACTCGCCGCCGAAGGCGCCCGGGTGATGATCGCCGACATCGTGGACGGAGCCGCGCTTGCCGCCGAGCTGGCGGCGAAGCACGGCGCCAACTCGGTCGCGAGCGCGGTGTTCGACGTGAGCGACGAGGGAGAGGTCAAGCAGCTGGTGGAGAAGACCATCGAGCGCTTCGGCAAGATCGACGTGCTGGTCAACAATGCCGCCCTCTACGCGCCGCTGCCGACGCTGAAGGTCACCGACATCGAAGTTAAGCTGTGGGATCAGGTGATGGCGGTCAACATCCGCGGACCGTTCCTCATGGTCAAGCACGTCGTCCCGCACATGATGGCGCGCAAGTCCGGCAAGATCATCAATATCGGCTCGGGGACGGTCGCCCGGGGAATCCCGGAGTTCTCGCACTACGTCACCTCGAAAGGGGCGGTGACGGCCTTCACGCGGGCGATCAGCCGCGAGCTCGGCGAGCACGGCATCTGCGTCAACACGCTCGCCCCCGGCTATACGTTGAGCGACACCGGCCTCATGAACGCCGTGCATGTGGAAAAATCGCGGGCGGCCGCGCTCCAGCGCCGCGCCATCAAGCGCGACGAATATCCCGAGGACCTCTTGGGCACGCTGATTTTCCTCGCCTCGAGCGACAGCGACTTCATGACCGGCCAGGTGCTGGCGGTCGACGGCGGCACCAACAATACCTAAGTAAACAGCCTAAAAGACGCAATGGCAGCCCCGGCCCCGGCGGGCTTTCCCGGTTGTTCCGGTAACAATCGATTCGTTCTATAGTCGGACCCACGCTGCCCATCGGCATATGAGCTTCATGGAGGACGTCATGGCGGTCGCGACCGCGAAGAGACAGAACGGCAAGCAGGACTCCAAGCACAATATCGAGGCGGTCCGGCAGGCCTATTACGACCGCATCGACAAATACGACATGGCGCCCCTGTGGAAAGTGATGGAATCGGTCGTCACCAAGGAGCCGGTGACCCACTGCGTGCCGGTGGTCTGGCGCTTCAAGGACATCAAGGCGCTGGTGATGGAGTCGGGCGACCTGATCACCGCCGAGGAGGCCAACCGCCGCGTGCTGGTGCTGGAAAACCCGGCATTGCGCGGCCAGTCGCGCGCCACCAACACGATGTTTGCCGGCGTGCAGATGATCCTGCCCGGCGAGGTCGCGCCGGCCCACCGCCACGTGTCCTCGGCGATCCGCTTCGTGCTCGACGGTGAAGGCGCCTACACGGCGGTCGAGGGCGAGAAGGCGATCATGTCCCCCGGCGACTTCGTCATTACGGCGAACTGGGCGCCGCACGACCACGGCAATAATTCGAAGAAGCCGATGCTGTGGCTCGACGTGCTCGATTTCCCCATGGTCAACTTCTTCGAGACCTCGTTTGCCGAGCAGTACCCCGACAAGACCCAGCCGACCGGGCGCGAGGACGGCGACTCGCTCGCCTTCTACGGCTCGGGGGTGCTGCCCGACGGCGTCGCCGTGGAAATGAAACAGCGCACGCCGGTCATCAACTACACCTACGCGCGCACGCGGCCGATCCTGGAGCGGCTCAAGAAGGCCGGCGACATCGACAAGCGCCACGGCGCCCGCGTGCATTATGCAAACCCGATCACCGGCGGGCCGGTGCTCCCTACCATGGGCGCCAACCTCGCGCTGTTGCCGAAGGGCTTCAAGGGCGAGCCGTATCGCTCGACCGACGGCATGGTCTTCGTCTGCGCCGAAGGCCAGGGCACGACCAAGGTCGGCGACAAGGTGCTGGAATGGGGCCAGAACGACGTGTTCGTGGTGCCGCCGTGGATCATGTATTCCCACACGGCGGCCAAGGAGTCGGTGCTGTTCTCGATCTCCGACCGTCCGGCGCAGGAAGCCCTCGGCATCTGGCGCGAAGCGGCGTGAGGGCGACCGCTTTCCAGCGGATGATCCGGTAATCCATCCGTGTCGTCATGGCCGGGCTTGTCCCGGCCATCCACGTCTTTCAAGCGAGTTTAAGACGTGAATGCCCGGCACAAGGCCGGGCATGACGACCCGCGCCCCGCCCCGCGGCGCGCGGCCGCCTGCCCAAGCCCGCCGGCTGTTGCTATCCTGCGCCGCAACGAGCCAATCGGGAACGCCGCAACAGGAGAGGACACGTCATGGATAGGCAAAGCGCCGTTTGCTTTCGGACCGGCTGCGCCGCGGTCGTAATCGGGGTCTTGATCGTGCCGGCGGCGGCGCAATCGCAGAAGGTGGGCGAGGCGCCCGAGGCCAAGAACATGCGCCTCGTCGGATACAACGACCTGCAGGCGCGCAGCGCCTATCAGCCGACCATTCACAAGCAGGGCAACCGTTACATCGCCTATGTCGGCCACCACGGCGGCACGCCCGATGTGCCCAAGCCGGTCAACAAGCTGACCGGCCAGCCCGAGTTCAACGGCACCTCGATACTCGACGTGACCGATCCGGCCAATCCGAAATATCTGCGGCACATTCCCGGCCTCGAGGGACACTACGAGGACGGCGGCGCGCAGATGGTGCGCGCATGCGACGGCAAGGACCTGCCCAAGGGCGATCCCGCCAAGGTCTACCTGCTGCGCGTGTTCGGCGGCAGGGCGCACGAGGTCTGGGACGTCACCGACCCGGCCAACCCGTCCATCCTGACCCGCATCAACGGCCTCAAGGACACGCACAAGAACTGGTGGGAATGCGACACCGGCATTGCCTTCCTGGTCTCCGGCATCGAGGGATGGCGCCCGCGCCGCATGACCCAGGTCTACGACCTGAGCGACCCCTCCAAACCGGTGCACATTCGCGATTTTGGCCTTCCCGGACAGCAGCCCGGCGCGACAGGCGCGGTGCCGACCGACCTGCACGGCGCGATCTCGACCGGGGCTCAGGGCAATCGCGTCTACTTCGCCTACGGCACCAACAAGGGCGGCGTGCTGCAGATCGTCGACCGCGACAAGCTGTTGAACGGGCCGCGCGAGCCGACGCCGGAGAACCTGCGTTATCCCGTCGTCGGCCAGCTCGACATGCTGCCGCTCAACGGCGCGCACACCTCGTTCCCGCTCGGCAAGATGCGGATCGCCGAGTTCGCCAAGGACAAGGCCGGCGGCATCCGCGACATCGTCATGCTCGTGGACGAGGCGCTGGTCAACGAGTGTCAGGCGGCCGAGACGCGGCAGATGGTGTGGTTCGTCGACGTGACCGTGGAAACGCGCCCCATGGTCATCTCCAATTTCAACGTGCCGGAGGCGAGCGGAAACTTCTGCGACCGCGGCGGGCGCTTCGGTTCGCATTCCTCCAACGAGAGCATGGCGCCGGTGTTCTACAAGAAGCTCGCCTTCGTCACCTGGTTCAATGCCGGCGTGCGCGCGATCGACGTGCGCGATCCGTTCCAGCCCAAGGAGGTCGGCTACTTCATCCCGGCGATCACCGAGGCGACCGACAAGCGGTGCATCAAGGTGGACGGTCAGGACCTGTGCAAGGTGGCGATCCAGAGCAACAACGTGGAGACCGACGACCGCGGCTACGTCTACGTCGTCGACCGCGCCAATACCGGGCTGCACATCCTGGAGCTGACCGGAGACGCGCGGCGGATCACCGGATTGCCGTGAGCCGTAGCCCGGATGAGCGAAGCGAAATCCGGGATGGACGGCAAGGTAATGAGGCGCCCCCGGATTTCGCGTTGCTCAATCCGGGCTACGTGCTGACCGGAGAAGCGCGACAGATCGCCGGGTTGGCTTAAACGATCGTGGAAAACCTCACCGCAGCGCATGGTCTGCTCACGGCGGCCCGAACCGGACAGGGCCGCGACCTCGTCCTGTTGCACTCGCTGCTGACCGATCGCCGCGCCTTCGATCCGGTGCTGCCGGCGCTGACGGCGAAATTCCGCGTCACGCTGTTCAACCTTCCCGGCTTCCACGGCTCGCAGGCGGTGACCGCGCTGATCGACGCCTATGCGGCCCGCATCGAGGCCGGCTTCGAGGAATTCGAGATCAAGCCCGACGCGGTCCTCATCGGCAACGGATTCGGCGGGACGGTGGCGCTTTCCTTTGCGCTCGCCCATCCCGACCGCATCAGCAGGCTCGTGCTGGCCGACGTCGCGGCCGGATTCCCCGAAGAAGGCAGGCAGGCGTTCCGCATCATGGCCGAGAAGGTGGCGGAGGGCGGGCTCGGCGCAATCGCCGGCATCGCCGCGCAACGCGTGTTCCATCCGGCCTATCTCGCCCAGCATCCTGAAGCCGTCGACGAGCGCTGCGCGGTCCTCCTGGCCGTCGACCCCACGGGCTTCTGCGCCGCCTGCAAGGTCCTGACCGAAGTCGACCTGGTGCCCCTGCTGGCCAAGCTGAAGGTGCCGACGCTGGTCGTCTGCGGCGCGCTCGACCAGGCGACGCCGCCGGCGCTCAACCGGCTGATCGCCGACAAGGCACCGGGCGCCCGCTATGTCGAGCTTCCGGGCTGCGGCCATTGTCCGCCGCTCGAGCAGCCGCAGGCCTTCCTCGCCGCGATCAAGCATTTCGTCGGCTCGTGATCGGCGTGCCGCGGCGCGTAGTAGCCCGGATGGAGCGGAGCGACATCCGGGATATATCCCGCGGCCGGCACGACTGATCCCGGATTTCGCTGACGCTCAATCCGGGCTACGGGCTTCGTCGGCTGGTGATGGGCGTGCCGCGCTTCTTGTTGTAGCCGTGGATCTGCACCGTCTCCCACACGTCATTGACGTGGTAGGGATCGCTGCGGGTGAAAGCATCCACCGTCGCGCGGTCCTTGGCATCGATGACGAAAATACTGCCGACCGGCGTCTCGCCGTCGCTGGCAACGAGGGTTCCGGCCGTCACCACATCGACATGGTGGCTGTCGGCTTCGTCCAGGTGAACCCGGTGCGCGCGATAGTGCTTGGCGCGAGTCGCGAGCGCATCCTTTCGGTCGGTGGCGTGGACGACGAAAAGCAAAGCCGGCTCCCTGATGATCGCCGGCCTTATATTAGCGCGCCTGCGCCGGCGGCGCGACCTGGGAAGGTTCGTAGGGTGGGTTGAGGCGGCCGTCATCTCGGCGCTACGCGCCGAAACGAAACCGAAAAGCCTCGCGGTCGCACGGCGGGTTTCGGCGCTCGCCGTGCCCGGCGCCTCAACCCACCCTACCGCCCCTGCCCCGGCGGCGCGACCTGGAAGCCGTCGGCGTCGAGCGTGATCCGGCCGGCCGCAACGGCGGCGGCCCACCGCGCGGTCGCGGCGGCGCCGCCGAACGAGTAGAAATGCAGCGCGACGTCGCCCAGATGTCCGTGGGCACGCGCGTCGGCCAGCGCCCGCACGAGGGCGTCGGGCGCCGACATGGCGAAAATGTGCTTGGCGAGGCCCGACTGGCGCGCCAGCCCCTGGGCCGAGGCCGAGACGCCGCAGCGGCGCGCATAGCGCAGCAGCGCGGCGAAGTTGGTCGGGCCGGCGAGCCCGATCTTGACCGGATGCTCGATGCCGAAATCGCGCAGGCGCGCGATCCAGGCCACGATCGGCCGCGCATCGAAGCAGAACTGCGTGACGATGTGGACGTTAAGGCCGATCTGCGCCGCGATCTCGATCTTTTCGGAGAGCGCGCGGTCGAGCTCCTGAGGCGAGAGCCGCGGGTGGCCGTCGGGATAGCCGGCAAGCCCGATCTCGGCGATGCCGTGCCGCTGCAGCACGCCGCTGTCGATCGCCTCGACCGCGCTGCGGAGTGGACCGGCCGGCTGATCGCGATCGCCGCCGATGACGAGGACGCGGCGGACCCCTGCCTCACCTGCCATGCGCGCAAGGAACGAATCGAGCGCCGCCACGGTCGCGAAATTGCGCACCGCGACGTGCGGGACCGGCGCATACCCGGCCGCGTGCAGGCGCGCGGCGGCGTCGATCTGCGCGACCGGATCGTGCGTCGGGACGGCGGTGAGATAGACCGGCGCGCCCGGCCGCACGATGGGATCGAGGGACGCGACGTCGGCATCGTTCGGCAGCGTCGCCTCGAGCGACCAGCCGCGCGCGAGCGCGACGATGTGATTGATGGTGTCGGGCCGCGGTGTCGTGGGCACTTGGGGAGAGGCCAGCGCCATCTGCTCGGCTCCTATTCGCGTCGCCGCGAGATCACATAGGACTCGTCGTAGAACCAGAGGCCGCCGCGATCGCGCAGCACGTCGCGGGTCGCTTCGATGTAGCGGCCGCCGGCGACCGCCTCGTTCAGGCGATCGTCCTCCACCTGCGCGACGTAGATCGCGGCATTCCACGCCGCCAGCAGGGTCGACGTGCCGATCGATTCGGAGATCTCCGACGGCAGCGTGTGCATGTCGTAACGGAACAGCGAGCGGTTATCGGCGTAGGCGTTGAAATTGAGGTCGCGGCCGGCCGGACCGAGCTCGTGCTTCACGGCTTTGAGGATCTGGTGGCGGTCATGGGTGAACGGATTGTCGCCGGGCCAGACCTTCTGGATGATCTCCATGCCGGGGTCGTTGCCGTGCGAATGCATGGCGATGAGGCGCCCGCCCGAGCCCAGCGCCCTGGCGAGCGGCGCGATCACGCGCCTGGCCTTGAACTCGAGCGGCGAGCGCGCCCGATAGGGCTGCGAGGCGATGACCAGGTCGTAGTTGGCGACCGTGCCGCCGGGGCGCGGGATGATCGGGTCGAGCAGGAACTTGTGGTCCTCGCGATAGAGCACGAGCACCACCGGGCGCTCGTATACCGGGTTCCCGGTCTTTCCGCTGACGCGCGCCTTCCAGTTCTGGGCGAGGAACGGCACCAGATCGGTGATCTGCTGCTCGAACCGGTAGGCGGAATTGCCGGTGAGCGGCACCTCGTGCCAGACCAGGCTCGAGGCCGCGCTCAGCGACTTGACCACCAGCCACGGCGCGTCGGCGTAGGCGAGGTTGGTGAGCACCAGCACGGTGGCCGGATGCTCGAAGAACCGGTCCGACATCTTCTGCATGGCGAGCCGGACGTCTTCCAGGCTGATCTCCTTGCCCACCACGTAGAACGGCATGGTGGGAAAGCGGTCGTGCATGGCGCGGAGCGCGCGCAAGAGCACGGTGCCGTCGCCGACGCCGGCATCGAACAGCCTGACCGCCGGCGGCCGCGGATGGATGTTGGCGAGCTCGAGCGACACGCGGTTCGCGATCACCCATTTTTCGCTGCAGGTGTTGACGAACAGCAGGTACTTTTGCCGGTTGTCGAAGAAGCGGAAGTTGCGCTGCGGATCGTCCGCGGCCGGACTCGGGGCGGCCGGCCGTGGCACCGGCGCGATGACAGGGGCGATACTGGCCGCGTTGTTGCGCGCGATCACCGGGCTGCGGGCGTGAGCAGACGGGCCGCGGTTCTCGGCCATGAAGGCGCGAATGCGGTCGAGCGTATCGGTCGTGATGCGGCCGCCGTTGCGCAAGCGGCTGGCGAGCTTGCCGTCGTTGACGGCGCGCCGGCCGAAGGTCGACTCGGCGAGCCCGGTCTCGCGACAGAAATCGGAGATTTCTCTCAGGATGGCGTCGTTCATGGCCGGCCGGACGTTTCCGCTTCGACCCTGGATCGCGGCTTCGCGCCGACTCTTTGGGTCGATATGGCAACGAAAGCGAACCAAGCCGCCGGATCATCGTCAACCACAAAACGTCCCATCGCAGAAATGGGATGAGTGGCGGGATGCGTCCCACAAGGGGTGCATTAGAGGTAAATGCCTGATTCTGCGACATGACTTCCGCAAGATCGGTTGCGAAGGCCCTTGGAGAAGTCGGATTTGTGCGGGGATGCTTCCCACCGAAGCGTGGGCAAGGCTCGGAGGATCGCAGACCGTAGCCCGCATGAGCGAAGCGAAATGCGGGAACTCAGCCCCCGGATTTCGCTGACGCTCATCCGGGCTACGACCTACTCCCCTTGCGCTCCGGGCGGGTGAGCGAGCGCCCCCAGCACGGCGCGCGCCACGGCGGCAGTTCCGTCGGAGCCGCCAAACTCGCACGGTCTGAGGCCTTCGGCGAACGCGGCGTCGACGGCCCGCTCGATGCGGCGCGCCGCTTCGGCGGCGGGAGCGTGGTCGTGCCGGTCGGCGAGCCAGTCGAGCATCATCGCGGCCGACAGAATCATGGCGGTGGGGTTGGCGAGGCCCTTGCCCATGATGTCGGGCGCGGTGCCGTGGCAGGGTTGGAACACGGCGTGCCGGTCGCCGATGTCGGCGGACGGCGCCATGCCCATGCCGCCGATGAGACCGGCGGTGAGATCGGACAGGATGTCGCCGAACATGTTCTCGGTCACCAGCACGTCGAAGTCCCACGGCCGCCGCACCAGCGCCGCCGCGCAGGCGTCGATGTAGATGTGGTCGGCGGCGACGCCCGGATGGCGCGCCGCCTGCTCGTCGAAGATCTGCCGGAAATAGGCGAAGGCGCGAAAGATGTTGGCCTTGTCGACGCAATGCACGACTCCCTTGCCGCCGCGCGCCTTGCGGCGGGCGCCGAGGCGGAGCGCGAAGTCGAACAGGCGTTCCGACGTCTTGCGCGTGATCACCAAGGTCTCGCGCGCGTCGTCGTGGGTCACGACGCCCTTGCCCATGGAGGCGAACAGGCCTTCGGTCGACTCGCGGATGACGACGAGGTCGATGCCGCGCTCGGCCGCGCCGACGATCGGGCTCGGGGTCCCGGGCACGAGGCGGCACGGGCGCACGCCGGCATAAAGGTCGAATATGAAGCGCAGCTCCACCTGCGGCGCGATCTCGGTGCCGTCGGGATAGCGGATGTGCGGCAGGCCGCAGGCGCCGAGCAGGATCGCATCGACCGTATCGCACAGCTTGACGGTCGACTCGGGGAGCGCGGTGCCGGTCGCGCGATAATGATCGGCGCCCGCCGGCGCTTCGGTGAAGCGGAATTTCAGATCAGGCGTCGACGCCTCGATCGTCCTGAGCACGTCGAGCGCCGGCGCCATGACTTCGGGCCCGATGCCGTCGCCGGCGAGCACCGCAATATGGAAGGTGTCGTTGGCGCGCATGGATCACGTCGGGCGGGGTAAGGTCTCTTCTTGCGCGCGTCGGGGCGAACGCCCGCTTCGCGGTGTCCCCGATGACACGCTACTATGCGGGCGGCCGGACCACAAACCGGCATGCCCCGGAGCCTCGCGATGCCCCGCTTTGCCGCCAACCTGGCCTACATCTTCACCGAGCGCCCGCTGATCGAGCGGTTCGGCGCGGCGGCCGCGGCCGGGTTCCAGGCGGTCGAGCTGCAACTCCCCTACGACCATGCGCCGTCCGCCGTGAAGGCGGAGATCGACCGGCATGGCCTCACCCAGCTCGGCGTCAATACCCCGCTGGGCCGCGAGGGCGAGGCCGGGCTTGCGGCGGTGCCCGGGCGCGAGCGGGACTTCGACGTGCTGTTCGGCCAGGCGCTCGACTACGCCGTCGCCATCGGCGGCCGCGCCATCCATTGCCTCGCCGGCACGGTGCCGCCTTCGCTGCGCCCGGCGGCGGAGCCGGTGTTCGTCGCCAACCTCAAGCGCGCCGCCGATCGCGCGAGCGAGAAGAACATCACGCTGTTGATCGAGCCGATCAATCCGCGCGACCGGCCGGACTATTTCCTCACCCGCGTCGAGCACGCGGCCGACGTCATCGCCAAGGTCGACCGGCCGAACGTCAGGCTCCAGTTCGACTTCTATCACGTGCAGATCGTGGGCGGCGATCTCATCCGGCGGTTCGAGACGCATTTTCCGCTGGTCGGCCACGTGCAGGTCGCGGCCGTGCCGTCGCGCCGCGAGCCCGACGAAGGCGAGGTCAATTTTCCCGCCATCTTCGAGCTCATCGACCGCATGGGCTATGCCGGCTGGATTGGTTGCGAATACCGGCCGCGCGGCCGCACCGAGGACGGGTTGGGCTGGGCGCGGCCGTACGGGCTGATGCCGCGCAGCGGTCCGGTGATCGGAACACCGTAAGCTGATCGCAGGAGAGGACGCGATGCGCCTGAACAACAAGGTCGCACTGATCACCGGCGCCGGGTCGGGCATCGGCGAAACCATCGCCGAGACCTTCGCGCGCGAGGGCGCAAAGGTCGCGATCGTCGACATCGACGCCAAGGCGGCGCGCGACGTCGCCGCCGCGATCGGGGCGAGCGCCGTCGACATTCGTTGCGACGTCGCCGACAAGGCCGAGGTCGCGGCTGCGGTCGCGGCGACGGTCAAAGCCTTCGGCACCATCGACATCGTGGTCAACAACGCCGGCACCACGCACCTCAACAAGCCGATGCTGGAGATCAGCGAGGAGGAGTTCGACCGCGTCTTTGCGGTGAACGTGAAAGGCGTGTTTCTGTTCTGTCAGGCGGTGGTGCTGCTGTTCCGGCAGAAGGGCGGCGGCGTCATCGTCAATATCGGCTCGACCGCGGGATTGAGGCCGCGCCCCGGGGTGTCCGCCTACAACGCCACCAAGGGCGCGGTGCACGTCCTGACCAAGACCATGGCGGTGGAATTCGCCCCCGACAAGATTCGCGTCTGCGCCATCGCGCCGGTCGCGACCGAGACGCCGCTGCTGCCGATGTTCCTGCGCCACTCGGACGAGATGCGGGAGAAGTTCATCGCCTCGGTCCCGCTCGGGCGCCTGGCGGAGCCGCAGGACGTTGCCAATGTGGCGCTGTTCCTGGCCTCGGACGAAGCGGAGTTCCTGACCGGGAATATCGTCGAGGTGGACGGGGGCAGGTGCGTGTGATTCGATCTCGACGTCATGCCCGGCCTTGTGCCGGGCATCCACGTCTTGCTTTCCATGCCACAGCAGAGAAAGACGTGGATGGCCGGGACAAGCCGGGCATGACGGTTGCGGCATCAGCTCTGCATCCCCCACTTGCGCACCGTGGCGTTCTCGAGCGAGCGGAAGATCACGCTCTCGACGGTGAGACCGATCAGGATCACGGTCAGGAGCCCGGCGAACACCGACGCGGTCTCGAGCTGGTTGCGGTTCTCGAAGATGAACCAGCCGAGCCCGCCGGAGCGCGAGCTGGCGCCGAACACCAGCTCGGCGGCGATCAGCGTGCGCCAGGCAAAGGCCCAGCCGATCTTCAGGCCGGTCAGGATCGAGGGGAACGCCGCCGGCACCAGCAGCAGCGCCACGTAGCGCAGGCCGCGCAGCCCGCAATTCTGGCCCGCCATGCGCAGCGTCGGCGAGACCGACATGAAGCCCGAGTGGGTGTTGAGCGCGACCGCCCACAGCACCGAGTGGACGATCACGAAGATCAGGCTCTTCGCCCCGAGGCCGAACCAGAGCAGCGCCAGCGGCAACAGCGCGATCGCCGGCAACGGGTTGAACATGGCGGTCAAGGTCGAGAGCAGGTCGGTGCCGATCCGGGTCGAGACCGCGACGGTGGTGAATACCGCCGCAATGGCGAGGCCGAGCACGTAGCCACCCGCCAGCACCTGCAGCGACGTCAGGGTGCGGTCGATGAGCGCCCCGCGCACCGCGGCCTCCCAGAACGCCTCGATGGTCTCGCTCAGGCTCGGGAACAGCAGCGGGTTGGCGGTGAAGCGCGCGTAAGCCTCCCAGGCGACAGCGAGCACGACCAGCACCAGGAGCCGCCGTACCGCTGTGATGTTCATGATCCGCTCGACCGGCGTGAGCGGCCGCGCGATGTCGCCGACCGCCCCCATGGCGTCGAGCGCGACCACGCGCTCGGGGCGCGTCGGCGGCAGGGGCAACGTGATGTCAGTCATGATGATGGACCTCCGGGGCGGCCTCCACCTTGTCGGTGAAGAGCAGGTGATGGATGCGCCGCTGCAGCGCGTCGAACGCCGCCGTGCCCATGTCGGCGGGACCCAGGTGCCCGGCATTGAGCTCGGCCTTGACGCGGCCGGGATGCGGCGACAGCACGAGGATGCGGTTGCCGATCAGCAGCGCCTCCTCGATCGAGTGGGTGACGAAGATCACCGTGAAGCGCACGTCCTCCCACAGCGCGACCAGCTCCTCCTGCATCTTGCGGCGGGTCAGCGCGTCGAGCGCGGCGAACGGTTCGTCCATCAGCAGCACCGCCGGCTCCATGGCGAGCGCGCGGGCGATCGCGACGCGCTGCTTCATGCCGCCCGACAGCATGTGGGGATGGACGTTCTCGAAGCGGGTGAGGTTGACCTTGGCGAGCAGGTCGCGCGCATGCGCCTCGGCGGCGCGGCGCGGCATCCGGCGGTTGACCAGGAGCGGGAACAGGACGTTGCCGAGCACCGTGCGCCAGGGGAGAAGCTGGTCGAACTCCTGAAACACCATCATGCGGTCCGGTCCCGGCCGCTCGATCGGACGGCCGGCGAGCGTGATCGAGCCGGCGACCGGCGCCATGAATCCGGCGATCGCCTTGAGGATCGTGGTCTTGCCGCAGCCGGAAGGCCCGAGCAGCACGTAGCGGTCGGCCGCATAGACCTCGAAGCCGACCTTCCAGGTGGCGGTGACGAGGTGATCGGCGGTCTTGTACTGCAGCGTGACGTCGTCGACGACGAGGAGCGGCGCGCCTTGATCTACCTGCGTCCCGTGCGGGCTGCCGATCGCCCTGTTCATCGTTCGCGCCTCATCCTTGCTTTCGATCAGCCTACACGTTGGTGTATCGTCGCGGTAGCGCCCGCGAGCGCGGTCGATTGTCCGCTCGCACGGTTCCGTCCGGGCCGGACGCGGAGGCGGCGAAGGGGAGAAGAAGCATGATTCGGATTTTCATCGTCACGGCGGCGCTGGCGGCGCTCGCGTGCCCGCAGGATGCACGTGCCGAAGCGACGACGCTGCGCGTCGCCAAGCAGTTCGGCGTCGCCTACATGCAATACATGGTCATGGAAGACCAGAAGATGATCGAGAAGCAGGCGAAGGCCGCGGGGCTCGGCGACGTTACGGCCGAGTTCAACCAGTTCCGCTCGAGCGACGTCATGAACGACGCGCTGATTTCCGGCAGCGTCGATTTCGTCAGCCTCGGCATTCCCGGCCTCATCACCGTCTGGTCGAAGACCAAGGGCACGCCGATCGACGTCAAGGGCGCGACCGGCCTCAACGTATCGCCGCTGATGCTGCTGGTGCGGGATCCCGCGATCAAATCGATCCGCGACTTCAAGGACAATCACAAGATCGCCATGCCGGCGGTGAAGGTCTCGATGCAGGCGATCATCCTGCAGATGGCGGCGGCGCGGGAGTTCGGCGACGCCAGGTTCGATGCGCTCGACCATCTCACCGTGTCCATGGCGCATCCCGACGCCACCGCGGCGATGCTCGGCGGCCCGAGCGAGATTGCCGCCAACTTCTCCTCCGCCCCGTTCCAGTACCGGCAGATGAAGAATCCCAACATCCGCCGGATTCTCACCAGCACCGACCTGTTCGACGAGCCCCTTTCCTTCAACGTGATCGCGACCACCTCCAAGTTCCGCCGGGACAATCCGAAACTCTACGGCGCGTTCCTGGCGGCGCTGAAGGAGGCGACCGACTTCATCAATGCCGACAAGCGGCGCGCGGCCGAGGTCTATCTCAAGGTCACCAAGGAGCGGACGCCGGTCGACGAGATCATGGAGGTCCTGGCGGACCCGGCGATCCAGTACAACACCAAGCTGGGCGGCATTCAGTCGTTCGTCAGCTTCATGGCGAAGGTCGGCACGCTGAAGAACCCGCCGGCGGACTGGAAGGACATGTTCTTCCCCGAGGCGCTGGCCGGCACCGGCGGGTGATGCGGCTGCAACTTATGACCCCCACCCGGCGCTTCGCGCCGACCTCCCCCTTGGGGGAGGTGGAGCAAGCGGCGCCGCACTGCCTTGAGGCGTAGCGCCGCGCGAGCGGCTTGCTCTTCCCTCCCCCTAAAAGGGGGAGGGGGTCTCTTCGACAACGACGCGAGTGCCGAGCGCGAATTCGCCGTGTTTGCGCCACTCTCGGTCGGTTATACTCCGTTAACCATGACTGAATCCGACCGGGCGATGGAAGAAAAGCCGGAGGGCGTGCCGGCGCCGCGGCTCAAGGACGCGGTGCGGCAGGCGCGCATCGAGCTGGCGGAGCGCTCGGCGGTCGTGGTCGATCTGCGCAACGCCGAAGTCGCACGGCTCGAATTGCTCGACGAGGCGCTCGCTCCCGTGTTCACCGAGATCCCGCCCGACATCGAGCTGTTCGACCGCGGCGTCGTTCCAGGCGATCCGCCGCGGCTGTGGATCGACATGATTGCCCACGTGGTCATGGGCCGCGACAAGCGCATCTACCGCTTCCTGCAGGACACGCGCTACGGCCGCCGCGTGCTCGCCGAATCCGGCGATATCCCCGAGATGGCGGCCGCCGTCGCCCGATACGTGGCGCGACGGCTAGTCGAGCGCGAACGGGTGCTCGAAGGCGACTCGGCGCTGATCGCCCACGATGAGCTCATGGCTGCGGCGCGCCGCCGGCTCCGGCGCTGGCGCGTCGTGCTGGCGTTCATGTTCGGCCTCATCGTCGGCGCGGCCGGCCTGTTCGCGATCGCCTGGGTCGTGGGCCGCCGCCTCAGCCTATGAGCCTTTGATACCGAATCCGGGTGATCAGTTCGGCCGCTGCTTCGAGACGCCCCTTAAGCCTCATCCTGAGGAGGCCGTAAGGCCGTCTCGAAGGAGAGGCTTAAGGGGCTCCTCAGCATGAGGCCGAACTGATCACCCGCAGAGCCGTTGACGCCGCAGCTCGGCGATGCCGTCGTCGCGCAGTCCGCGCGAGATCGCCTCGCAGCGCCACCCGCCGGGCTCTCCTTCGATCCGGTAGAGGTTGTAGGCGGCCGGGTCGTCATCGCGGCTCCCCCGCGCCGCCGAGCACGAAGGCACGCCGACGACCGGAATCCGGCCGGTTCGGGTTTCGATCCAGTTGAGCGCATGCAGGTGGTCATGCCCGTGCAGCACCAGCTCGGCACCGTGCTCCTTCACCACCCGTAGGAACGGTTCCGCGTCGACGAGCCGCTTGTGCCAGGCGCGCCGGCCGAGCGGCGGATGGTGAATCAAAACGACGCGGAATGCGCCTGCGAGCTGCGGAAGCAGCGCCGCCAACCGCGCCGTCTGCCCGGCGCCGAGCGCGCCGGTCGCCATGAGAGGAAAGGTCGGCAATGCGGTCGAAAGCCCGATCAGCGCGATCGGGCCGTGCCGGCGCACGAAGGGAAAATGGTTCGGTGACTGGGTCATGGCATGCGTGCCGTCGCCGCGCGTGTAGTCCCCCCAAGAGTGCTCGGCACGGCGCGCCGCGGCGCGCACGTAGACATCGTGGTTGCCCGGCACGAGCGTCACGCGATCCGGAGAACCGAGCCGGTCGAGCCACGCGCGTGCCGGGCCGAACTCCTGTTCGAGTGCGATGTTGATCAGGTCCCCGGTGACGGCGATATGGTCCGGCGCGGCGGCCTGCAGGTCGTCGACGATCGCCGCAAGAACCTCGCCGCGGTGACACGCGCGGCGCCACAGGTGCCAGTTCACGAAGCCGAGCAGGCGCTTGCCGGCAAGCTCGGTGAGAGTCGGGCGGGGCAGGGGACCGAGATGGGGATCCGAGAGGTGGGCGAGCAACATCAGAGACTTGACTATATTATGTACGTGTTCATATATCGGTACATAATCGGGACCTTCAAAATGAGTGCTTGCTATGAGCCACGTCTCTTATACCGAACTTCGCACGCGTCTTGCCCACTATATGGACGAGGTTTGCGATAGTCGTGCGCCTCTGCACATCACGCGTCAGAATGCTCGCACGGTCGTTATGATTTCCGAGGACGAGTATGAGAGCATGATGGAAACGCTGCACCTGCTTCGGAGCCCGGTCAATGCTGCACGCCTGCTTCGTTCCATTCATGGGGCCGACGCCGGCAAACTGACCGAGCGTGAGACCATCGAAGAGCCCGCGAATCCTAAATGAGGCTCGTCTGGACCGAGGAGGCCTGGGAAGACTACCTCCATTGGCAAAAAAACGATCTGAAGATTTTGCGGGCAATCAACGACCTCATTCAAGACATCCGGCGAGACCATTTCAGGGGGCTTGGTAAACCCGAGCCTCTCAAGCATGAATTAACTGGATGGTGGTCGCGTCGCATTACCGGTGAGCATCGACTTGTCTATCGGGTCTCCGGCACGGAGCCCGCCAAGTTCCTCGAAATCGCACAATGCCGCTATCATTATTGACGATTGGTCGCCGCATGGTTTCTGGCCCCAATCGAAGTCTCACCTAGCCCGCATTGAGCGGCGCGAAATGCGGGGGATTGCGCTGCGCTCCATCCGGGCTACGGCTGTTGTGCCGACGCTACGAACTGCCGATGACGATGCCGGCGATGAACACCAGCGCGCCGCCGACCATGACCTGGAACGCCGCATTGAGGAAGGGCGTGTCCATGTAGCGGTACCTGATCCACGAGATCGCGATCAACTCGGCCACCACGATCACGATCGCGGCGGCCGTCGCGATCCAGAAGCTGGGGATCAGATAGGGCAGCGTGTGGCCGATGCCGCCGATCGTGGTCATGATGCCGCATACCGAGCCGCGCAGCCAGGGCGTGCCGCGCCCGGTGAGCGAACCGTCGTCGGACAGCGCTTCGGCGAATCCCATGGAAATGCCGGCGCCGACCGAAGCGGCGAGCCCGACCAGGAACGTATTCCACGTGTTGTGGGTGGCGAACGCGGCGGCAAACAGCGGCGCAAGCGTGGACACCGAGCCGTCCATAAGCCCGGCGAGGCCCGGCTGCACGTATTGCAGCACGAATATGCGCCGCGCGGTTTCGTCCTCCTCGGCGCGTGCGCTCGGGGTGAGAATTTTTTGCTCGAGCTTGTGGGCCAGGCTTTCGTGCCGGACCTCGGCCTCGGCAAGCTCGACCAGGAGCTGGCGCACCGAGGCGTCGCGCGTCGTCTCCGCGGCGCGGCGATAGAATCGTGCCGCCTCGAACTCCATGTTCTCGGCATACTTGCGCACGTCGTCGAGGTTGAGCGGCTGCATGAGCCAGAGCGGCTTCTTGGGGATGAAGCCTTTCACGTCCTGGCGGCGGATCAGCGGCAGATAATCGCCGAACTTGCTGCGATAGAGGTCGAACAGCATGGTCCGGTGGCGGACTTCCTCCTCCGCCATCTCGTCGAACACCCCGGCGGAGGCGAGAAATTTCTCGCGCAATCCCTCGGCAAAGCCGCGATAGATGCGGCTGTCCTCCTCCTCGTTGGAGATGGCGAGGGCGAGAATCTCCTGCTCGGTCAAGTCGGCAAAACGCTTCACGGTCGCTCCTCTCTTTTTAATGATTCTAATCAGAAAGAGCGGAGGCGGTCGATAGGCTTGGCGCGAGGGTTTTCGCCAGCGTTGACAAGGGAGATAGCGAAAGGGCAGCTGTTATGTCGTTCCCTGCAGGTGGGAATCCTAATGGACTGGATTATGGGTCCCGCCTGCGCCGGGACGACATGATTCCATCGGCAGGCGGACCGTGATGGCGATCGAGGATGTGCGTCGCGCGTTCGAGCCGTTCATCCGCCGTTGCCTGCACGTCTATTGGCGGTATTCGCGCGGCTTGACCTTGGGCGTGCGCGCCGTGGTCGTGGACGGCCTCGGCCGCGTGTTTCTCGTCCGGCACAGCTACGTCCCGGGCTGGCATCTCCCGGGCGGCGGGGTGGAGCCCGGGGAGACGCTGCTCTTTGCGCTCGCCCGTGAGCTCGCCGAGGAAGGCAACCTCACGCTCACGGAGCCCCCGGTGCTGCACGGGATGTTCTTCAATTCGCGCGTGTCGCGGCGCGACCACGTCGCGGTGTTCGTGGTGCGTGCGTTCCAACAGGATGGGCCGCCCCAGCCCAACCGCGAGATCATCGAGCACGGCTTCTTTCATCCCGGCACGCTGCCCGAGGACGCCACGCCGGGCACGTTGCGGCGCATCGCCGAGGTATTTCGCGGCGCGCCGGTCGCGGAGCGCTGGTGAGACGGTTTCCGGACGATCAGTTCGCCGCTTGCGTCGTCCACCCCAACATACGCCGTGTCGGTAGGGGCAACCCTTGTGGTTGCCCTTTGCAGGGCGCCCACAAGGGGTGCCCCTACGGGCGCGAGGTCAGTGGTTCCCGCCTGCGCGGGAACGACCGACCTGATCACACGGCGCAATCGCTTCGCTATTGCGCCCTACGTTGCGCCATCTTCAATCGCCGGCGGCCGGCCATGAGCCTGCGTGCGCGATCAGGAATTCTGCGACTTCGCCGGCATAGAGCGTGGTCCCGTAGTCGGTGTAGTGCGTATCCTCGGGCAGATAGAACCAGCGATAGAGTTCGAGCCGCTGCGCCTCGGGCAGCGCAATGATCTGGCCCCGCTTCATCCCGGCCAGATCCGGGCGGTCCGTAAGCCGTTTTCCGTCGAGAAGCGCCTCCATCGGCGGCCGCATCGACACGATGTTCAGCTCGGGCACCGCGCGCCGAAGGTCATCGACCAGGCCGATCCAATCCGGGTGGGGGTAGCCCTCCAGGTCCTGGACACCGGGCATCTCCAGAAACACGATGTTGCGCGCGAGCGAAAGCATGTCGCGAACCGCCGCTGCGCTTGCTTCGATCGCGTCGTCCCGCCGCGCGTACTTGAAATCCGGCTGCGCCGCCAAGATGCGCCGATGGTCCACCGGCAGCGCGCACGGCATGTTCCACCAGCGTCCGACGGTTGCGGCGAACAGCTCGGGAAACAATCGAAACCAGTCGATGCGGTCGAGGAAATTCGTCTGCACGTAGGCGCGAACGGCCTTGTCCCGGTCGGCCGTGGCGTAGGGCATGTTCGGATAGCGCACGCGGCGCAGGATATCGTCGGCGATGAAATTGACGATGATCAGGTCCGGCTCGAACGCTATGACGTGGTGGCGCACCATGGCGCCGAACTGCACCATCCCCATGCCGTCGACGCCGAAATTGATGACGCGGGTGAATTGCCCGCCGACGGCGGCGCGCCATCGCGGCGCGGCGTTCAGGTATTCCTCCACCAACTCGGTCCAGCGCACGGTGTTGGTGATGTTCGCGGTGAGCGAATCGCCAACGACCGCGATGCGATACTCGCCCGGCGGTTTGCGTCGCGGGTATTCGAATTGCGAAACGTGGCCGTGGCTGTTGGTTCGCCAGCGGCTGTACCAGGGGTGTCCGCGTTGCCCCTCGAAGTTGGGCGTGTAGCGATAGCCCGTATCGGCATCGAACATGAACTGGTCGTGCGTGCTCGGGCCGCTCGACAATTGTGCCGCGACGGCAGCGAAGAGCCGGCCGGGCAGCGTGTGATATTGATACGCGCGGTAGCCGACCTCCAGGACGAGGTAGGCGAGGACGATGCTTGCCGATGCGAGCAGCGCGTCGCGCCAATGGTGGCCGAGCCAGCTCCTGACGGCGATCAGCGCACTGAACCGCCCCATCTTTGGCCACGCCTGGCTGGGCCGCCTGCCGCTCAATGCCCCTCGAACCCGATCAGGGTGCGCACCGGCACCTCGAGCTTGCGCAGCTTAGCGGCGCCGCCGAGGTCCGGCAGGTCGATGATGAAGCAGGCGGCGAGCACCTCCGCCCCCATCTGGCGCAACAGCTTGACCGCGCCCTCGGCGGTGCCGCCGGTGGCGATCAGATCGTCCACCAGGATCACGCGGTCGCCCTTCGCCACCGCGTCCTCGTGCATCTCCATCTCGTCGAGGCCGTATTCGAGCGAGTAGGCGATGCTCACCCGCTTGTGGGGCAGCTTGCCTTTCTTGCGGATCGGCACGAAGCCGGCCGAGACCTGGTGCGCCACCGCGCCGCCGAGGATGAAGCCGCGCGCCTCGATGCCGGCGACCTTGTCGATCTTCATCCCGGCCCACGGCTGCACCAGCTCGTCGACCGCGCGGCGGAACGCCCGGGCGTTGCCGAGCAGCGTGGTGATGTCGCGGAACATGATTCCCGGCTTGGGATAATCCGGGATGGTGCGGATCGAAGCTTGGAGATCGAATTCGAGCGCGGGCGACGTCATCGGCAAATCTCGCGTTGATCAGTGCAAAACCTGTTGCACGCGGGCCCACTCTGGCGAACGATCGCCGCTCGTGCAACCGGGAGACCGCCGTCATGACAACCCAACCGGCCTATGTTCCGCCCCAGCGCATCGTCATCAGCGACATCGACATTCCGTTCTGGCGCCTGGTGGGGATCTTCATCAAGTGGGCGCTCGCCGCCATTCCCGCCACCATCGTGGTGACGCTCATCATCATGGTCATCATGGGCATCATGGGCATGCTGTTCGGCATGGGTTGGATGATGCGGACGATGTGAGGGAAGCGCGTAGCCTGGATGGAGCATCGGCGCTTAGCGCTGGCTTTCCTTCAGGTAGCTGTCGTCCACAAAGCGGGAGGGCTCGAACGGAAGGTCGCGGCCGATGGCGCCATCCTCCTGCATGATGGAGAACACCCGCCGCAGGCTCGCCGGAACGACCGAGAGATCGCGCGACATGATGTCCATGCGCTCCGTGTCCTCGATCGCGCGGCGCGCGAACGCCACCGTGGTGCGCAATTCCTTGGCGCCGACCTCGGCGGCCTCATCGGGATGCGCAAACATGTATTCGGTGCCCTTGCGCAACGCCCGCAGGAACCCGACCAACGCTGCGCGGTTCGCCTTGGCCCAGTCCTGGTCCACCATCACCGAGGTGAACTGATAGTCGGGGACGAGCTTGGCGATAGGGCCGAGATTGCTGAAGCCGGCCGCCTCCGCCTCATAGCTCAGTGGATAGGGCTGCAGGCCTGCGTCGATCTTCTTTTCCTTCAGCAGCCGCTGGCGCGTCGGCGAGCCGCCGACCGGCTCGACCTTGACCTCGCTGAGCTTGAAGCCGCCGGCCTTGGCGATGTCGGCGATGAAAAACGTCGTGCCCTCGTGCATCGAGACCACGCCGATGGTCTTGCCCTTGAGGTCGGCGAGCGTCTTGATCTCGGGCTGCGCGATGATGAAGTGCGGCGGGCGCTTGGCGCTGCCGGCGACGATGCGCACCTTGCCGCCCTTGTAGGCGTCGGCGATCACGCTTTCGATCGAGGCGATGGCGATCTGCTGCTCGTTCTTGCGCAGGTCGACGAAGATCGGATCGGAGGAATCGTAGACCTTCATGCGCACGTCGAGCCCTTCGGCCTTGAACAACTCCTGCTTCTCCGCCATCCAGGCCGGCAAGTAGAACACCGTGCGCGACACCACCGCCATGTTGATGGCGGTCTGCGCGTGTCCCGCCGGCGTCGCGATCGCCAAGGCGATCGCCGAAGCGCAGATCAAGCCGCCGGACGAAGTGAAAAGCGACATCGCAGAGATCATTTCCGCAGCACCCTACCCGCCACCGCGTCGAGCTTCTTCAACAGCGCCGGATCGCGCGCGTCGGGGGCGGTGATGATGGCGGTATCGAGGGCGCGGTCGGAGCCGATCGGGCAGGGCTCGTGCTCGCGCGGGAAGTCGCGCGCCAGCCGCGCCACCAGGCGCTTCGCCTTCTCGGCGTTCGCCATCAGCACCTTGATGATGTCCTGCACGGTGACCGCGTCGTGGTCCGGGTGCCAGCAATCGAAGTCGGTCACCATGGCGACCGTGGCGTAGCAAATCTCCGCTTCGCGCGCGAGCTTCGCCTCCGGCATGTTGGTCATGCCGATGACCGAATAGCCGAGGCCCTTGTAGGTGAGGCTCTCGGCGAGGGTGGAGAACTGCGGCCCCTCCATGCACACATAGGTGCCGTCGCGCACGACCTCGATCCCCTCGGCCATGGCGGCTTGGGCGATGTGAATGCGCAGGCGCGGGCTGACCGGGTGCGCCATCGACACGTGGGCGACGCAGCCCTTGCCGAAGAACGAGCCCTCGCGCCTGTGGGTGCGGTCGACGAACTGGTCGATCAGCACGAAGGTGCCGGGCGGCAGCTCCTCCTTGAACGAG
>Ga0137374_10002202_pt1 | contig 22872 bp, 27 predicted proteins | sample SagtaG_20_FD_104811 | JGI IMG/M metagenome (GOLD analysis project Ga0137374, IMG submission 104811) | Vadose zone soil microbial communities from Sagehorn Ranch, Mendocino, California, USA - Sage1_R_100_16 metaG | ecosystem: Environmental > Terrestrial > Soil > Vadose zone | place: USA... | reverse complement strand
TCGCAACATCGACCTCTCCCGGAGCGACTACGTCCAGCTGTACCCGGTTGGCAGAAGGCGGATTGTAATCGAAGGAGAAGAACCGACCGCCGGAGAATCTGGCGACGAGACAATCCATACATAATGCCACGCCTGCGCCAAGCGAAGGGCGTTAGGCACCAGTGATTGACATACTCCCTTCTGGCGCGTGATTCCGTCCTAAACTTGATCGTGGACCTTTCCTACCGGGCGGATTATCGACCCATCCGCGCTCGTAGAGAGAGTCTGCCTCCGCTCGCTGCCTCGAGCAACGATGCGACTTCAATCCGTCGGATCTTCTTGAGGCACAGCAGTCCTTCGACCAGGTAGTCATCTCGGAGTCCAGTGGCGGCAAGCGCTGCTTGAACTTGGGAGAAGACGTCTTGCCTGAAAACCTCAGCCCTCTGGCGGTTCTCTTCCACATTTCTACCACCGCTCTCGGCCCGATGTTGCCTGTCTATTGCTGCGTCGGCCTTGAGCAGTATTACAAACTCAATTGGATACCAGAGTATGTTGCCCTCTCGCCGTCCGTTGATGCCTGCCAGTCTCAGCAGACCTCGCGGAAGAAAACCTTTCTTGGCGCCCTCCTTTCCCCGAAGGAGATCAATCTTGGCGCTACCTCGGGGAGCCTCCATCGCCACCATCACGGACGCTCTGTCGTCAGAGGGTCTCGCGTCTCCCAGATCATTGCCCACTTTCATCAGGACCTCGAGCGGGGCGATATTCCCGTCGTCCAAGTGGACTACGACATCGACGTCTTTCGTCGAGAGAGATGATTTGCCTTGGAACAGGAAGAAGACACTGCCAACTGGGGCCACAACGAGTCCATAGCGCGCCGCGGCCTCGACAACTCGCTTGAGTATTTCAGCCTGGGCTTCGCGATCTAGCATTCATCACCTGTTTAAGATTCTGAGTGGCCTGGAATCCTCTCGTTGAAGCTTGGCTGGACAACTCCATCCAGATACCCCACGGTACTAACAAGTACGGGAAGACCCCCTCCGAAAGAACCTTGTGCCACCCTTCATTTGGCGCAGCCTGGCCGAAGTACGCTGCCCAGTTCTGGACTCTACGAAGGTAATCATCCTCTATTCGTCTGGTTTCGCGGCTCGCCTGTTCGGCCTTGCCTTGGATGAATAGCTCACGTCTCACTTCTCGTTCCACGATACTCGGAACGGCTTCGCGGATTCTCGGCAGACCGATTGCTATGAGAAGGGCGACCGTCCATGCAGAATCGTCGATCCGGGGCGAAAGCGTGAACCTGATTTCGCGACCGCTAACGTCCGATGGGCGAGATTCTTCCTGTGTCTGAGAAGGCCTCTCTGGGAACGAATTCTCTTCCAACAGCCATCCGTATCGAAACGGCTTCCGCGAAATCCCCCGAGGTATCAAAACTGTCTCAGGGCGAGTGCTGCGAGATGTTTGTGGTAGCTCAGGGACAAGCACGAGATTCGAAATGAACGGGATTCTTCGCAGTGACTTTGCCGCCTTCGCTGTGCGCTCCTTGATTTCTGCTGCTGATGGAGGCGGTTGGCGCCGACCTTGGATGGGTTGCCCGAGCGGAGGAGCTGGAGCAAGGTCGGTGACAAAAACCGGCTCAGGAAGATCGAGTCCCCGCTCCCGCATCCAAGCTGACAGGCACCAATACCGAAGGCGAGTAGCCGCCAATGTCCGGCTTATTACGAATTCTTGCCGCTGGGGCTGCGGTAGCCAGCACACCACCATGAGATCCTGAGCGGGTGGCACGTAGAACTCGTTTGAGAATGGACTCACCAGCCAACCAAACTCCTTCGCGTTCTGGATGAAGCTGTTGGCAACACTGTCTCCCCACTTGTCTGTTAGTTCCTGCCGCTTCCAAGCACCGCTCAGGAAGCCGAGCTCAAGGACCCTCTCGATGACAGCGCGGGGCGGGAATATTGGGACCTCTCGATTTCGCACCATCGCTCGTGCCTACGCCCTTCCTGTATAAGACAGTTTGTTTTGTCTTATTGATTTTGTGAGACATATAAGGTATCTCCTAATATCTATACTGTTTTAGGATGTCTTATTTATCCTGTGAGACATTCAAGAATCTCTCAAAATCTATACTATTTGAGAAAACGGTTTTTGATGAACCATTTCGCGCGGTTGATTCCCAAAAGGGCCAACTTTCCGTAACACCGAAAAACGAAGGAATTACGTGAAATGAAATTGCATTCTCGGGTTAACGATATTTCGGTGCCCCGGTGTTTTGAGATATGTTCTCGTAAATCTTGGGCATGCGAGTTCGTGAAACTAGAGGGACAGTCGCGCCACATCGCTAGCCCTGAAACCGAGATCTGCAACCCGGACGCCCGAGCAAGACTCATTAGCGCGACCACCCATGCGGCTTCTGTGGATGGATGACCGAACTCGCTTGGTTGGAGCAGCGACTTGGGTACCAGTTCGAAGAGCAAGAGCTACTACGGCGTGCGCTCATTCACCCTTCCGCCAAGGGATCTCGAAGCATCTCGCCTGAAGACATCGCCTACTCGCTGCGTCTCTCCTGGCTGGGTGACTCCGTCCTTGATCTGGTTGTCTCGGAGAAACTCTGCTCACTCTTTCCCACGGCGGTCAAAGACGACCTGCATCACTGGTGTGTTAGCCTCACGAACAACAAGACCTTGGGTCGTGTTGCCATGGACCTCGGACTCGAAAAGGGGATAGTGATCGGTAAGAGCCTGAGGCTAAATCTGGAAGCGAAAGACAAGCACAAAATGCTGGCCGGGGCTCTCGAAGGCGTATTTGGTGCAATCCACTTGGACGGCGGGATTGGCAAGGCGCGGACAGTTATCCGGGCGGTTCTTAAGGATGACTTCGAAAGACTCCTCGAGCATGTGGAAGGGAACGGGGAGTAAGCCGCGATGGGGCAGGCCGCCAGCGGCCCGCGATTTCGATTTAGATACCATTATGCGTGGACCAAGCACCCCGGTTCGGGAGCCCGGGATGGCTTGGCTACTGGAACCTATAGGTGAAGAAGACGTTGGACCCCTGCTTGGGACCGAGCCGCCGAATGATCAGCAAGCTGTTCACTTGGACGAATAACTCCGACCCCAAGACCGCGCAAACCGCTGGCATTCTGGCCTTGAGGCCCATCGCCTCATGCACATCGCCGGCGCGAAGGGTGAACTCAGAAGCCCCGCGGGCTCTGGCCGTTTCTACGTAGCGGTCCTTCGCGAAGTCGCGAATCTGTGCGTGTAGTCCCTCCATCAAATCACCACAACTAACCGATGTAATGCCGTCTAGACCAAGAAGTCTCGCCCGGTCCGGTCACCTGACGGCCGTGTCCAATCACTGCGAATTGTCACCAGAGGTTCATCTCCCCATAACCCCTTCCGTACAGTATGAGCGCAGCTGCACGCAAAGTTCACCGAAGAATCCGGGACCTGAACCGGCTACTTAGTCAGGAGCGTTACCTCCCAACTACGCTGATGGCCGCATCACGAGAAATATCCGCACCTGGATGCTACATCATCTGGGACAAGCGGGACAAGAATCGACCTCTGTATATCGGGATGGCCAAAACGATGTTGTCTGCTCGCTTAAAGAAGCACATTCTTCGAGGTCAGACATCCTTTCGGAACTACCTCGCGCATCAAACTCTGAGGTTGGGTGACATCAGGTTCAAATCTCCAGAGGGAAGACGTGCCGCGTACAGGCGCATCAACCAGTGGATCAGTGGCCATTGCGAATTTCAAGTGTTGGCAATGAACGATCCCACGGAGGCTGATCTGCTTGAGAAGTTCGCCCTTTCGGTGCTGGTGCCATCGCTGCAATATCCTGATAGCCGATAGGACGGCCTGGCTTCCGAACAGGAGTAGAGCAAGGTCGAATGGCCATGGCCTCATCGACGCGGTGGCGTTCGCATGATAATGCCATCTCCCTTGCATCCAAGCAGGTGCCAAGAGCGACCGATCGGCTGGTTACCTCGAAGGAACGCCGACGATTGGTTACCTAGGTCGAACCCGGACCACCACTTTGAGATTTTTCGTACTCTGCGCGGCTAGGTCACTCTCGAGGCCTGCTGGGTTCCTTATGTGCCCTTCAGGATCGTAAACAAAACAGACTAGTGCATGGCAATCGGGATGAGTTTTGTATCGTGCCACGTCGACGAGGAGTTGATCGCCAATGTCCTTGTCTTTGAGACCTTCCCTAGTTTTCTTGACCTCAACGACCGTCTTCTCGTTCTTGAGCAAGAAGTCCATCCTCGATGAGCCGCCCGCATAGCTCGGTGTCCATTCCTCAGGTCTGACGTCGTCAAACTCGTACTTGAGCAGAGCAAGCAGGAGATCCTGAACGTCGTACTCGTCTTGGATCAGGAGAGTACCACGACCGCCGTGTCTTTGAGTAAGTTGTTTGGCGACGGAATGGAAGCGGTCAAGGGCGCTCAATAACCGACTGGTTTCATTCATTACGGCCGGCAGCGGTCTGTCAGGGGTCCTAGCTTTCCAAGGGAATGGCTTTCCGCACTTTCCACAGTACTCCGACGGCTCGCTGTAATCCGGATAGATATGACCCGGAATATGTTCGTGTCCTGGAATCTCGGCGCCGCAATTCTTGCAGCTCGTCATTGTTGGAGCTCCGCACTTCTCGCAGTAGTCCCGTCGATCCTGAGGGCGCGTTTTCGCATATGCTGTGATCTTATGGCCGCTCTCGCAGACCTGCATCACGTCGTATGCCCTCTCACCGGATGAGTCCCTGAACGTTCTCATAGTGCGGATCGATGCATAAGGACCCCGAACCTTATAGCCACTGCTGCGGGGTCTCCGACGCTCAGTCAGCGGATGTCGCTCATCATCGAGCCAAGAGCTCAAAGCGTCCGTTCCAATCTGACCTCTACACTATCAACTTCCGGAACCGGGCGCACCGTCGATCAGGCGATGCGCGCTCTGAAAACAATCACGCCGATCGTTGCATACCCGTTTTTGACGCGACGATTGCGCCATAAGGCGACCACCGTCTCCGAGAGAGCGCCGAGTTCCCCAGCTCGGGTAAGCTTTATGTAGAGCCCTTTTCATCAGGCTGATCGTAGCGCGGCTCGACGGCTCCGGTGGAGCGGCCGGGTTTTGACGCGCTAAGAGGCAAAAGCATGAAAACTACGGGAACCGCAGCGGCGAGCAGCCCTGCGAAGAAGATGTGGCAAAGCGAAGCGAACGAATCGGTCACGATCCGGAAGGTGCGGACTGACGGCCCGCTGGCCGTAATCGGGTTGCGGTACCAACAGAACGGAACCGCCTTCTTGAGCACCGTGTTGACCGCGGAGCATCTGACGAAGTTCGCCGAGGTGCCGCGGTACAACCCGGCGACGAAGAAGGGGTACCAGCGCGATCCGGATGAATCGCATGCGGTGGAAGCGGCGGAGCACTTGATGAAGGGCGGAACCTTCCCCGGGGCGACGATTCTCAGCCTCCGCGAGGAGGACATGGAGGATGTCCGGGAAAAGGTCCTCGAGGACTATGCCCACTACCAGCTCGTGGAGCTGTCCATCCCGGAAGGGGTTACGCTCTGGCTCGTCGACGGACAGCACCGCCACCGTGGGCTGATGATCGCGAAGCAGAGGAAGCCAACCTTCAACACGGAGGACTTCGGCCTTCCAGCGGTCATCATGATCAGCCCCAGCGAGATGGACGAAGCCCTCGTGTTCCGGACGGTCCACGACACTCAGAAGCGTGTCTCAACGGACCTCGTGAACCGAATCCTGCAGCGCGAAGTCGAGGAGGGCCGCGCGCCCCCGGAAACCCTAATCTCGTCCGGCCAGAAGGGAAACTACCGCAAGTACGTGGCCGTCAAGGTGACGGACGCGCTGGCGACCCAGGAGGATAGTCCGTGGAAAGGCTTGATTCGTCCGGTCAACCCGGGCCAGCTCCCGACGCCAGAGGAGGGCGGTCCCGAGACGGACTGGCCGGTCACAGAGACGGGAATGGAGGCGAGCCTCAAAGAGTTCGTCAAGCACATGGGCATCGCCTCTCCCCAAAAGACCCTCGGCATCGTCAAGACCTACTGGCGGGCAGCGCTCCGCCAGTGCTCTGAAGCATGGAAGGACCCTAGAAATTACCCGCACCTGCGGAAGTCCGCGGGGATCTACATCCTCAACGGCCTCCTGCCCACGTTGTACGACCTGGCGCGCGAGAACGGGGACGTGACGGAGGACGCGTTCGCAGAAATCCTCTTCAACGCCGGAATTGACAGCGAGTACTTCGAGGAAAATGGCCCTCTGAGAGGCATCGGCGGCGTGGGCGGTTTCAAGAAGATGGTCGAGGAGCTCGAGGCTAGGCTGTACTCGGTGTATTCCAACAGGTAAACGGCCTTGGAATGGGCTCCGGAATTATGGGGCCCTACTCTCCTTTTTGGGACAGCAAGATCATGCCCAAGGCGGATCGAGGTCTGATGGTGGCGCCGCACATCGGACTTCAACAAGCCGCTGGAACTGCTTCTCATTGAGGCTCGGGTAGCGTTCGCAGCTCTCTGCCAGGACGAGAACGGTATCACCGCGCGAACGCAGAGAGAAAGGCCTATTTGATATTTCCAGACTCAGCTACACACCGAAAGCAGAGTAGTTTACGCGGATGCGGAGCTTTAGCCCAGCGACGGTGCGAAATTGAGGCCGGTGAACCCACCTTTACATACTGAACACCAGTCGTCATCGCGGGTACGGCGGGTCCGATGCTGAGATTTGAGGTCGAAGATCGTCGGAGCCTCAAGAATCCGATTCCGATGGAGATTCGACCTCGGCCTCTTGTCTATCACGGGACGAGCTTATCCTTCGCAAACTCCATCGAAAAGTATGGCTTCGATTCCAGCCGCATTCCTTATTCTATGCGAGACGTACTCACAGTGAACAAGGCCTACGAGACGTTCGGCTGGCATGGGATTGGTCCCGCGAGTCGTGGTGGCTACATCGTGATCGGCACGTTCACAGTAGGTCCGGGGAATCTTCACGTTCGCAACAAGCGGCTTGGGTTCTCCTATCATTACGAGTACGCACGAGACTATGCCTGCGACGCTGGTGGGGAGACCATCTCGAACCTGCTGACCGCGCTCGACGATTTCGAGCGATTCGCGTGTGAACCGTCTCTGCGCCGAGATCACATCGCTGCTTTGAAGGCAAGTGAGTCGGTCCGTGAAATCCGACTCGCTGCCAAACCTCGACACGCGAATCTTCTCAGAAATTGCATGGACGATCGGCTTGTGGAGTCGTGGTGGCGAAACCTGGAACCTATCCGGTCTAGATACGAACACCTACGTGTGGGCCATCATCCCGTCGTTTACGCTGTTCGCGGCGAACCCGATTTCTTCAAACGACCGGCTGCACCGGGGGAGAGTGATCTTTGGGCCCAACGTGCCATTCCTACCGAATACATCTTCGCTCGAATCGACTTCCCTAACGGCGCGGAACACGTGTTTTGGTCTTCCACGGACCAGGAGGAGTTGCCATTCTAGAGGCGCCTGTCCCTCCCGGTCCATAGGTCAGTGGCTTGCCTGGAGCAAGGTGTCGAGTAACCCGGCAGAGTCTTGCGTCAATTCCCTGACCCCTCGCAGAGTCTGCTTGTCAAGACCGCCTGAGGTATCGAACTTTAGAGACCTCGCGAGGCCGCCGCTGAGGCACTTGACACTCCTGACGATGTCCAGCGGGACTTGTCGATCAAAGGCGAGACGCGACTCCGAACCCGATTTGGCAATGATATGCTCGGAAGCTTTCCATAGATCAGATGTTCCAAAGTGCTCCTCCGCCTCTTTCGTTGAAACAACACGATCAACCTGCATCCGAGCTCCTAGGAAAAGAATTCCCTCGAACACGGTAACGACGTACATTAGGTCGCCAGGGCCTACCTTACGTTTGCTAAATTGATTCCCGGCCGTATGTTGAAGCAGTTGGCCGTCGAACCTTTCAGCATGATCTAACCAAGTGGAGTTACTCCAATAGTGTGTGAAGTATCTCGGCATTCGGGACCCTGTTGCAATGGACGGGGAATTGTATAATGCTAACGGCGGACAGCTCGATGGTGTAAGCCAACTTGGGAGGTCTCATCATTCGCTTTGATCGGACGTGAAAATGGGTTTGCGCAGTATTTTGATATATGATATGGTCGCTGTCAACTTTTGACGGAGAAAGCGTGGAGGGAATCGATTGCCAACCAAGGCAGATCTCAGAGACTGGCTGCTTCTGGCGCTGAGGGCTCACGGCGGCAAAGCTTCGATCGTTCAGATATGCAGGCACATCTGGCAGCATCATGAGGAAGACCTCAGACGATCCGGGGATCTTTTCTTCACATGGCAGTATGATGTGAGATGGGCAGCAACTCAGCTGCGGAATGAAGGAGTGCTCCGGGCCAGGGACTTGTCAGCCAGGGGGCTCTGGGAGCTCGATGATTCGAGCTAATGTCCATGCGGCGGCAACCTACAAGCAGCCGGGGTAACGAGGACGTTCCATCGCAATCTGCGTCACCTGTTCTTGATGTCGACCCGGCGCCCTTCCGGCAGCGCTGCGATGGGGGCCGCAGGCCGTCATCTCGTGGCGTGGAAACCGAAATGTATCAAATGCGGGCTACGTCCAACGCGTTTGTGACGTTGGGCCAAAGGCTGAAACATGGACAGGAAGACCTTCGGATTGCACCAGACAGACGCCCGTAGACTTCGGGAGATCGTCCCTCTGGATTCCGTAGGTGTGACAATCACCTCCCCGCCCTATTGGGGGATGAAAGATTATGGTTTCGACGCCCAGATCGGGAGGGAGCCCAGCTATGAAGAGTACCTTTCGACCCTCCAGCTCATCTTTGCTGATGTCTTCAAAGTGACGAGAAGAAGCGGATCCTTGTGGATTGTTGTGGATACGATAAAGAAGGACGGACGGCTCATCCCTCTCCCCTTCGACCTCGCCTCTCGATTGGCCCCAATGGGTTGGGGATTGCAAGACGTGATAATTTGGGACAAGACAAAAACCCTCCCTTGGTCCGCGAAGGGGACCCTACGGAACACTTTCGAGTACATCCTCTTCTTCTCAAAAGATTCGACGTTCAAATACTACATCGATCGAATTCGCGAGCCCGTCGAGCTCAAACGTTGGTGGGTCAAGTATCCTGAAAGGTACAACCCGCGGGGGAAGGACCCCAGCAACATTTGGCGGTTTCCGATTCCAACCCAAGGAAAGTGGAGTAACGGCTTCCTCAGGCACTTTTGTCCATTCCCATCCTCGCTCGTGGAGAGAATCATTGACCTCACGACTGACAGGGGTGATGTGGTCCTCGATACTTTCTCCGGATCCGGAGTGGTCCTCGCCCAGGCCGAGTGTATGGACCGGAATCCGATAGGATTTGAACTTAGCAAGGAGTACGTTCAAGCCTACTATGAGAAAGTTCAGCCCGAGGTCAAGCGTCTGTGGGAGCTCAGAGTGCAGACGAAGAAAGCGCTGGAGAACTCCCGACGAAATCTCACCCACCGTATACAGGTGCTTCGGAAACTGAAGTTCCCCTACCTCGCCATACGCGCCATTACGAACTATCTCGATGTGGAGTCTCCTTCCCAACTTGGCATTAACTCGGTCTTTGCAATCTCTAGAACGGAGCCTACACCCCCGAGGAAGGAGCGCGCGAATAGGTTCCTCTATCTGGACATCTACTTTGTCGTCGACGAGGATGCGTTTGCGGAGCGGATAAACGACGCGTTCACGCATGTTGCGAGCAAGGCTCCGCTGTCAAATTTCGGCGTAGATGCGAGGCTGCACGTACTAGACAGAAAGAAGTTCGATTCGATATCAGCGAGCAACGACTGGAAGAAGCTCCGCCTGTGGTTCTATAAAAGCTCACAATTCAACAAGTACGTGAAACTGATGACCCTTGCGACGTGGAGAGAGGAGAGTCTCGCACCCGGGTGGAACAAGTACTTCAGCGGTGGCATGCCACCCATAGTGAGCAACTTAAGGATCCGGCAGCGGGTGACTGACGTCGTCCCGGGTCAGACAACACTTGACGAACCCGAGACCACGGGCGCGTGATGCATGGGCTCGTGTCCGAACCGACCTCGGTAACGGACACCCTGCCGAATTGCTTATAAATGGGCAAATCGTGCACAGAGTCGGAAGATATCCTGGGACCTCTGAAATTCGTAATGTTCGACCTGGACCTGGTCCAGCTACATAGGTACGCTTCTCTCCTCGCATCCAGTCCGAAGACATCTCAGCAGCTGGCCGCCATCGAGGGCGAGACGCAGGTCTTCCGCGTCGAAAAGCAAATCTATTGGGGGTTGCCCCTCCGGTTGCTAGAACGCGCTCGAAAACCGAAGTCGCCCTGGATTCTAACCCCGCTTGGTGGAGTCTTCGTGAAGACGTATGGTGCCCAGCGGAGAGCCAGGACGGCCATAGTAGAGTGTCTATACTACAACGCAGTCTGCTACGACTCACTGATGCACTCGATCATCGAGGAGGTCCTCTACCCCCGCTTTAGGACTGGCCTTGCGCGAACGCCGGTCTCCGGTATCCGGGACTGGATATTCACGAACTCAAAGCAGTTCCCGTCGAATGATATCGAGACTCTGCGACGACAGTTCTCGATCAGGCTGGGGGCGCTAACCGGGCAGGACCACGATGTCGCCCGTGATTGCTTCGCGCAATTAGGGATGGTTACTAGATCAGATGAAGACATAGTAGTCCATCCACGACTCCCAGATCCTAGAGCGTTCTCATATATGCTGCTGGAGTGGTGGACACGCCTCCAAAGGATTTCTCCAAGCGTGCGTATTCCGATCGGAAAGCTCATGGAACCGATGGCGCCGGGCCGTGCCTTCTTTTCGTCAAGGTCCGACCTTGATGATATGCTCGACACTCTTTACGCGCGGGAGATGGTGATCGTAGAGAGAATGGGTGGACTAGATCAGTTTGCAGTTGGCCAGGGTCTGAATCCCAACATCGTGATCGATGAGTTGGGCGCACTGGCATGACACAACTGTTACCGAGTCAGCAAGCCCTTCGAGATCGTATTCTCAGGATCGTCGATGATCCTGGATCGTTCCGGAGTCGTACCTTCCTTCTGGTTGGAGAAGCCGGAACCGGCAAGACGTTCTTGGCCAAAGCTCTGGCAACCGGAGATGGATTCGATTACTGGAATCTTGCTGACATAAGTTGGAGTCCTGAACTACTCGACCCAGCCAAGTCCCATGACTTCGTCAGGAAGTTGATCCGGGAACGGGCCGCTCGCGCGAACCTTCTGCTAGACGGGATCACCCCCTTGTACTTGATGCACAAATTTGACTGGTGCAGACGGTTCATCACGGCATTGTCGGAGTTGGCTCCGCTACATTTCGCGTTTGTCATCTTGACAATTGGTGACGTGTCGGGATCGCCTCACCCACTCCGAGACAGCGTCGAGAAGTGGTTTGCGGACGACGATCGGCTCCTCTCGATCAACCTCACCTATGAAGACCTCAAGGAATACTGTGCGCGGAGTGGCAAGGTGCTCCTCTCGGGTGTCAACCTGCATGAGATCCAGCTCACCAGCTAGCGGGGGAAACTGACATGGCATTGAAAGTCGGCGATGTGTCGAAAGTAAAGCGCGTGGAGAATGTGATGGATCTCATCGACAATCCGGGTGCGGCAGAGCTCTTGCCGAACTACGTCGTCACCCCCGAGGTCAATCGAAATCTCATTTCGATCCTTGAAACGGTGAATGATCGGCAGGTCATTGAGTCAGAGAGAGGCCTCGTTCAGGCACCAAACGATAGGCCGCGATCTCCGATTCACATGCTGATCGGTTCGTTTGGCACTGGGAAGACCTACTTTCTGTTGATGCTCGCAGCTTTGGCTGATGGGAAAGGCAAGGTTCGAGACGAGTTTCTTACAAAGATTCCTGATTATCCTATCCTGTCCGAACAAATGCGTCTGTTGGGAAACAGCCGGTTCCTTGTCGTTAAAATTCGCCTCACAGACTTTACCGCCAAACCGCTTGCTCAGGTCTTGCTCGAGCAGCTCGCCGAAGCGATGCTCCAAGAGCTAAATGAGGTACCCGCTGGCTTCTATCGCAACGGTTTCGCCCTCGCGATCGATGCTGTAAACAAGAACCGGGACAACGCAACATTTCTACGTGCTATCACTGATGTGACGGCTTCCGACGCTGACAGACTTGTTTCAGCTTTGAACAAGAGCGACCTGCACGCCCTCGACCAGATGCGACGAGTCTTCCAGCGGGCCTTTGGTGCCCCGGGGGATTTTGCAGCCTTCCCCTCCCTCAGGGACGCCATTGTTGAGGCCAACTCTCTCCTCAAAACAAAGAACTTCCGGGGCATCGTTTTTTGCCTGGACGAGTTCTCACAGTATGTAACAACACGGTACGAGAATGGAATGGTGGCTAGTGACGTTGCTACGCTCCAGAATCTCTACGAAATTTCCAAACCTATCCACTCAGTTTATTGCGTCATGGCATCTCACTTTCCACCGCAACAACGATTGCCTGATGAAAAGATTAGGCAGGAGTTCCAACGAGTCCGTGATCGGTACGAAGAGCACGGTTTGTCAGAAACTGATGTGAAGCGCATCGCCGAGGACATCATTCAAGTTGATTCCGCAAGACTTGGTGAAGAGATCAAGTCCGCGTCTTCCAATTGGCGGTCCCTAAGAGATGGTGGAATCAGCAGGTATCACGTTGACCTGTTTAAAACATATCCGATGCATCCCGCAACCATCCATCATCTGTTTTTTCTCGCCGGTGTCATCGCCTCGAAGAACAGAACGTCGATCCAGTTTGTCGTAAGAGAGATCTCAGATTCGAAAGTCCGCGAACGACCAATACAAGCGAATTCGAGGATCTGGACCGTTACTCCCGACCGACTGTTTGAGTACTTCGCCAAGGATATCCAGCAGGGACACCCAGAGTGGTACGCCGCCTTTCAGGAGAGTTCAGAGGCATGCAAAGAAGATCTCGATCTTAAGGTGCTAATGGTCCTTTTTATCTTGCGTCTCGCAACACGGGGTGTGAGACCGGAGCTTGGGGAGGCCGTTGATTTCCATCCATCCGCTGCCGACCTTGCGTGGATGCTGAACGAAGCGGCCCCCAAGATTGCTGTGAGTCTTGAGAAACTCACCACGACACCGTATGTGTCTTTTGAAGAAAACTTCGAGGTAAGGCGGTATTGGTTCGAGCACGGTGGCGTTAGGAGCATCCAGAAAGACCGACTGGAGAAGATCAAGTCCGAGATTGATCCGCAGGATGCGTTGGATAGGATATTGACAGACTACACAAGCGACTTGCTTAGAGACGATGAATCAAGAGATACCTCGATTGCAAAGCGGATTACTGTCTCGCTCGACACGGAGAGGACCTTTGAGCTGACATACACCCATTTTTCTGACTTTCTTCAACACGGCCTGCGGGACGTGGAGGCGCTGAGCGCCGGTGGATCGATTGCAAAGAGCCATTGCGTGGTCGTCTTGCCAACCATCTCTCTTGTCGAAGGAGCGACCCGGCTTGAATTCCAGTTCGAAGATGCTCTGAAGGTAGCTAGGCAAGTTGCTCAGGAGCTGCGTTCTAACTACGTGATTCTGATTCCCAGGGATATCTCAGCGCTGGACGCCGAGTTGATCCACACGGCCCGCGAGGCCATTGCCATTAAGGACTACCAGCAGGAGGTTTTCGGCAAGGACGACATAGTCCAAGCTTGCGAGAAGCAATGGCAGCTGTGCGGCAAGATCTTGAGGCGGGGGCTGTTTCATGGACTCCTTGCAACGTCGAACTTGTACGCGGTCAGTGCGGCGATCGACAAGCCCTACGGCGACGCAATCTGGAAGGAACATATCGTTGGTTTGTTCCCAGAACTGCCATTGCTGGAACTCAAGAAACCGCTGGGTAACCGATCGTCGATAGCTAGGTTGGAACGCGAACTGTTCAACCAGCGAAAACAGAGTGTTCAGCAGACGTCGGGTTCTGTGCTGCTTGATTACTGCGAGACCATCCTCAAGCCTCTTGGCTTGTGCAAGATTGAGGGTAACAAAAGAGAAAAAAAGATCACAGTGGTCTTGCCCTCGAGTGACTCACCAGACACAAACGCGCGCAAAACCGGAGGGGCCATAGCAACTATCTTGGACTATGCAAGCGAAAAACGACCTCCCTCGGGGTTATACGCCAAACTAAGGGCACCCCCTTACGGAATGTCGGATCAGATGATCGAACTGCTTTTTGGTGTGCTGTTTCACCAAGAACGGATCGGCATCTTTGAAGGATACGAGGTCCTGGGCATTTACCAGCAAAGGACCTCGATCGGTAAGATGAGCGATGTTACGAAGGACATGGACAGAGGGTTCCAAATCGGGCCACATATCATCGAGCAGGGGCCTCCGCAACCAAAACCCGTTGACCAGCCTGCGGGACCAATTGCGCCCGCACCCACTGCGCCAACAACCCAAACCAGCCTGCCCAAGACCAGCTCCCCTCAAGACACAGGTCGCGAGTTGAACACACACAGGTTGGACGGCGAGGTAATCTACGATGCTCTAATGCGCCAATTCCCTGTGTTGGGTGAAGTGATTTCGCGCAGCGACTTCTGTCAGTGGTGGAATCAGAAGTTTCCCGGCGTTCCAGCCTGAGAAGAGGCCGGTGATCGGACACGATTTTTCCAACTCCAATCACGCGCCAAATCTTCGTTGTTGTTAAGCGGAGACCAGAAGATGCCAGACCATTGCCAATGCCGGAAATCTTCCAACGCGTCGACGTGCGCGATCCGAAAAGCTACTGGTACGCACGACAAGTGGTGGAGAAGGCCAAGATCTCCCAGAGTCACACTTGGATAGAAATCGTGGACCAAGGATCTTTCGAGTTATTCAAGGATATTGAGGTGCTGGGACAAGGCGTCACTCTCGTCATGAACCTAACTCCTCGTTCCGAACTGGCCGAGGAATTGTTGAATCTCGGTGTGTCGGCTGTAGTCCCGTCGGATTTCACCGATGGAGTCATCCTCAAGTCGAGTGTCCTGGATCGGTTGGATCGGTTCCGGACTTACATGATATTGGCAAAGCAAGGAAACCAGAAAGGCAGCCCCAGTCAGTGGATCAGGGAAGCAGTGGCATCGACGGCGACCGAAATCGCCCTCGTATCACCCTCCACCCATGCTGAGGCCCTTGATTCTGCGAGGTCTATCGTGGCCGCAATCGTTGAATCTAGAATCAACGGCACATCGGGTCGCATGTCGGCGGCCGCAAAGTTGGAACCAATCGCCAACCATGTAAAGGAAGTATTTCAACAGGTTGTGCACTTGGTCCCGGAGATGAACGCGGCTATGAGTCTCCTTCGGGATGCAATCTTCTCAGGAAGCGTCTCCGACCTAGTTGATTCGGCGATGGTCTTCAATGTCCTCGAAACCTACTTCCGAAGCAGCCAACTCTTCAGGTCCGAAATCGCCCGCCGCATGGGGTTGGGCTTCCTTGCCGATCTGTCCATCAATCTGAAGGCTATTTTCGAATTTCAGAACTCTGACGAGCTTGTGCAGAAAGCATTTGGTCGCTGGAGCAGGCGATCCGAGCTGGAAAAACGGTTCGCGGAACTGGCTGGGGATCTAACCGAGGTTCAGGCGACGAAGGACGAAACTAAAGAACTAGGTCTTGCAATCGAAGGTTTGTCGGGCTTCCTTCGAACCGAATTTGAATTGGTCCTCACGCGCCTCACTCGCCCGCTGGCCGTCAAGGATGGTCGGAATCTTCGAGGTGACCTGATCACCAGCCTGGCGTCAAAGTTCCGGCCACTTTCAGTCGCAGACCAATCAGTCAGCCAAACGCTAAGCATTTTGGCAGATGCCAGCAAGGTCAACGAGGGCATTGTCGAACTGAAGACGAGGAAACCGACATCTTTCGAAGACTGGAGCTCATACTGTAAAGACGTCATGAGGACTGAGAAGAAAGTTGCTAATGTCATGTCACACTTCCCAGATGTTGAAAGCGACTTTCCCGATGTGGCTGGTCTATCGGAACAGAGAGACGCTCTGAACAATCTAGTAGTCGCAAGTACTGCACGGTACGAAGATTGGCTCGTTGCAGAATTTCCTCAAATGCTTACCAGTGCGACTTCCCCCGTGAACTGCCATATCTTGTCTGAGCTTAGGCAAACGTGGCAGGACGGGAGTCGAGTTGTCCTTCTGATTATTGATGGCTTGCGACTCGACTTTTGGGAGATCGCTCGAGAAGTGTTTGCCGAGGAGGGCTGGGTACCCGAAACAGACCGCCTTACACTCTCGATGCTGCCCTCTCTCACCGCGGTTTCTCGTCGTTGTCTAGCCGGCGGACAGGCGTATTCGGATTTGATTGAGTTGTGCAAGGGGAGGTGGCAGGGGATCTCCCCCCAAGATGAAAGCGCTCTCGTCGCGATGGCCTTGGGACTCGATGCGAGACAGATCAGACCGATCGAAGACCGGGATCGGAAAGCTTGGGCGCTCTCTGACTCGTTGGTATATTGCAACGATATGAGGAGTTTCGATTGGGCCCTGAGCAAGGGAGCTGGCTTCTCGGTACTGGTCTACAAGCCACTGGACGAAATTTCGCACGGATTGGAACACGAGATTCAAGTCCACCTAGAAATGATGCAAACCCTCTTTAGGGACATGGCTCGCAAGGTCTGCCGTCCGTTGCGGGCAGACGATGCCACCAAAATCGCTATCGCTACGGATCACGGTTTCCTACCGACGAATTTTGGAAGTAAGATCGCACTACCCCCACAACTAAAGGCCGGCACTTCCGAATACAAGACCCATCAGCGGTTGGCTGTAGTCTCGAGGGTGGGATCTAACCCGCTTCCGAAAGTGGATGAGCGTGAGTTCATAGTCTGGAGGGCAGGAGGCCCCCATGATCCGGCGAAATATGGACTCCAGTTGCAATGGAGTCCGCAGCCAGCACTGGGCCTCGATCGAATCGAAATGTGGGTGTATCCCAGAGGGCTCAACTATTTCGATCGAGAAGCTGGGTTCTACGTCCACGGAGGTTTGTCCTACTTTGAGACCATCGTTCCGTTTGCGATTCTCAACACGAGTTCCGGAGGGGTTCAAGCGCTTGCGTTGGAAGTGGAACCGAGGACCATACTTGCAAACAATAACAACGACATTACCCTAACCCTAAGGAATCCAAATAGAATACAGGCCAACTCGGTGCGACTAGCCCTCTATGACACCTCACAGGAGATCATAGTTGACGCGATACCGCCCCAAAGTTCCTCTGAAAGAGTTATCCGTCGGAGACCGACTGCGCGGGGACGTTATCGGCTCCGATATGTCATTCAGTGCTCCATCGGCGGCAAGAGCTTCGAAACGGCGGGCGAGACCGAATTTAGAGTGGACCTATCCGCCGAGGATGCGCGGCGAGAAAAGCTCTCAGTCAGGCGGGATGTAGACTCGCTCCTAGGTGGTTTGCGATGACCAACCCGGCAGATTTTGAAGAACGACTTCGTCAAGTCTATCCCGGAGTGCTCGTTAACAAGTCGTATACCCTGCGTCAGGAACTCAGGCGACTCCCGAGATTAGTTGCGGAGTGGGTGGTAGACAGATTCTGCCGAGACGGTGTCACTCCTGACCGTGTGGCGGAGATGGATCAATTTGTGAGAGAGCACTACCCCGAGCCCAGAGAACGGCAGAGTGTCCTTTCGAAGATTATGGAGCAGGGTAGTTTCGCCCTCATAGATTGCTTCCGGGTTGAGACTGATCTTGTGAACAAGCGCTACAAGCTCCAGGTCCCCTCCTTGGATATCAGAAACGGCCGGATCATCGACATGATAGTCCTCGAGAACGAGCGATTGTTGGTTGATGGAGTGTGGGCCGTCGGAGTCCTGCAATATTTGGCTGAAGAAGGTACAATCTTGCTGACGAAACTCGCGCCTCTGGGCGTATCTTCTCTTGACTTGGACGCCTATCGAGAAGGGCGATCGAAGTTTACGGCGACAGAATGGATGGATCTGATTATCAATACGTTCGGTCTGAATCCCGATTCATACGCAGTCGGCGATGATCCAGAACGGACGAAGCTGATACTGCTCTCACGGGCCGTTCCCCTCGTTGAATCGAACATTAACCTGGTCGAATTGGGGCCAAAAGGAACTGGCAAGACCACATTTCACAGGGAAATCTCGTATCATAGTCGAATTATCTCCGGCGGCTCGGTGACTCCAGCGACGCTGTTCTACAACCTGTCGGCAAAACGTGACGGCTTGCTGGTCATTTATGACTCCGTTGTGTTCGATGAACTCCCCACCCTTGATTTGACAGGCGGCGGAGAGATACTTGGCAAGCTTAAGGACTTCATGGAAAGTGGGCGTTTTGATCGTGGGCCCAAACAAGCGAGGAGCGAATGCTCTCTTGTGTTCGCTGGCAACCTTGAGATGGTGGAAGGTAGGCCCGCGGATCGATTCTTTTTCCAAAGCTTCTCGGAACGATTCCGCGACTCCGCCTTCTTCGACCGGCTACACGGATGTATTCCGGGTTGGGAGCTCCCCAAAATCCAAGCAGCGGGCGTTCACTTGTCAACCTCCCTCGGATTCGCGGCGGACTACTTCTGCGAAATACTCCACGAGTTGCGTAGGATCGACTTCCAGCAACTTGTGAAACAACGGATTTCGATTGATGGGTCTCACGTTACGATCAGAGACGAGCGGAGTGTCTTGAAACTCGTATCTGGTCTCGCCAAACTCGTTTTTCCCGATGGGCGCATCGATGAACGGCTTTTCGCCAAGATGGTTCGGCTGGCTGAAGAATATCGGCGGCTTGTGATCACTCAGCTTGCTGAAAAGGATCCTGGTGAATTCGCTGGGAAGTCAATACGTGTTTCGCTCAAGTTGGGGATCTAGCCTCCACCACAGGATCGTTCGGTTCCTGTCTGCACCATATTCCGACATCAAGATAGCTAAGGGGACCGTGGTCGAGGTCATATTCAACGCGCTTGACGACAGACAGCGCACCTGGCTGGGCTTTCCATCCTGCTTCTTACCCAGCAAGCCCGGATCGGACTTCACATTCCCCGCCACGACTAACTGTAAAGACAACCAGGCCTTCAAGTCTGCCTCAACCGGTTTCTCAGATTCTCAAGGTCCGAAACCAAACGCGCACCCTGTGCCATCTTGTCGTGAAACTTCTCTTCTCGCTTTCGCGCCTCACGCTTGCCTCTGACCTTGTGATCAACCAAGTTCCTATCTCCCCTGAACGAATGAAACTCCGCTTTCAAAGACGGTTCGACGACCGGATCCTTTCCTGGGGGAATCGCAGAGTGCGAAGCGAGCATGTCGATATGGACACTGAGATCCTTGGTCCTGATCGCCGGCTCAGGAACAACCAATCGACCTTTTCGTGCTGGGAGGGCGGCGATTTCCTCCACCTCTCGTTCGAAATTTCACAGAAGTCGCGGATCCATCCTTTCGATTCACATCATTGAACTTTGCCTGTGCTGCCTCTACCTCCGATTTGCACCTGCCCCGGGATTCTCGCGCGACGCGACCATGCATGCGTGTGTGCGTCATGAGAGAATCATCCCTCCGTGTACAGCTACGTTACGTGCACAGGTATGTGACATCATCGCCAACACCCGTGTCAGCAACATGGCCGATCAGGACTATGTGAGTGTCCGTGTCCCGAGAAAGTTGGTGACCGAAGTTGACCGACTTGTGCGCCACAGGGTGCTAGGATTCCGCTCGAGGGCGGAATTAATCGTGGATGCCGTTCGACGGAGACTCGAAGGGATAAGCGAACTCGAGAAACTCCAAGCCAGGCTGAAGTAGGATTACAATCCGAATTGGTCCGTCGATGGATCGATGAGTCCGGGTAGCGACACGGGTACCTGACAATCTATGCAGATTGTCTCCGATACCTCCAACCGGGTATTTGCTCCTCAACCAGAGAGCATCTGGAGTGGCCGCCAATGACCGCGGTTCGCCCTCCCTCGCCGTGATGCTTAAGTAGGTGTCGCGTAATTAGTACGCGAATGTCCTCGCTGGAGACCCACCTGCGAAAGGCGGACGAGTTCCGAGATGGTGCCTCCAGGGTCAAGGAGCCTGGCCTCCTCGTCGAGGCATGGTTCCTCAGCGCCTACCATCTCATCGAGGCATGTGCAGCCAAGAAGAGGGTCCACATCCAGAAGCACCAACGGGTGCCCGATGAACTTCTGCGGAACCCGGCAATCCTGGGTCCGCGCTCCTCGACCGTGGTCGACGCGTTCCGCTACCTGGACCATAACGCGCGGGCCAAGTTCGTCTACGGAAACACTGGGACGCAGGCCGATCTGGCAAAGGCGCGGAAGAGCTTCGAGACCATCGACTCGATCTGTCGGGAGGTACTGAGATGAATCCTCCCAGGTTTGAGGAAGCAATCCGGGCGGCGGCCCGGGAGCTCGCCGCGGTCCCAGGCGTGCGATCCGCCGTCCTGTTTGGCTCGGCGGCGCGGAGCAGGGCAACGGAAGAGAGCGACATCGACATCTTCATTGAGTGCAACGCAGACGCAGAGGATCCCGCATGGAGGGTCCTGCTCGCCCTCGACCGCCGGTTCGACGTGGAGTTCAGCGTCATCTATTATCGTCCCGAGGAGCGCGGCGCCTTCGACAAGCAATTCCTCGAATCCATTGTCCGCCAAGGTCGAGTCCTCTTTGGCGGCCTTCCTCGCGTGACACCCGTCGAGCTCGATCTCCAGCCCCTCCGCCTCGTAAGCTACCAAACGGGCCGTTTGTCCCCCCGCAAGCGCGCTCAGTTCCTCCGAGAGATTGACGGATACAAGACTCAAAAGCGGGTCGGGAAGAAGACGTACGTCGTCCGGAAGACCGGGTTCTTGACCGACGTCGGTGGCTGGCGGGTCGGGCGAGGCGCGGTCATCGTCCCCGAGGACAAAATCGAGGCCTTCGACGAAATTCTTCGGCGCTATGGAGCCCAGCGGCACATCATTCCGATCTGGTCTCAGCGTCCGTGACCCGACAATCCTTGCAGATTGTCGCTCCACGGCGCGTTGGCGGACGCCACTCATGCCAGTCGTTCTGGCCTAGAGCATCCAGCGATGCCGCAACCCGTCCCTCGAGCGCCGCCCGAGCGCAGCCGCGACGGTCAGATCCACGCCGTGCGGAGACTCTTGATTCGGGAGAAGTGGGGATCGTCCGACACCACGGCGCCCCCCAGTCGAAGCGCGGTGGCGGCGATGATGCAGTCCGACATGGGGATGTCCCGGTGAGCACACTTGATGAGACCGGCTTCGCATGCCAAGGAGGGATCCAACGGAACGAACTCCAAGCCGGCATGTTCGAGGGAGCGGAACCGGCTCCGCGCCTCGTCGCGACCCGCCTTCTGGCAGACCGTATTCATGACCTCCGCGACCACGACCGTAGGGAGAACTCCGCGACGCCCCTGGCGGAGCGCGGCCAGCTTCGCGCAGGTCCGCGAGAGTGTCGCCTCGTCCTTTGAGAAGTAATGGGTGATGAGGAACGTCGAGTCCAGGACTTCCCTCAATCCTCGTCCTCCCGGGACCTGCGGAGCGTCTCTAGGGCCTCCTCCAAGGTCGCCTTGTCCGCAAGCGACCCGCCTTCGTCCTCGAGGCGGGGGACGGGCCGGACGAGGAGCGCGTCTCCGCGATCCTCGACGACGAGCCGGCTCCCTTCCTTGATTCTGTGACGTCTTCGAAACTCGGCCGGGATCGTCGTCTGGCCTCTCCTTGTTACCTTTACGACTCTTTTTCTGCGTTCCATCGGTGCGACGAGGTACATCCTACAAGATAAATGTTCCTACCAGGTAAGTGAATCCTACTTCGGCCAAGAATCCTATTCAGGAGGCTTCGGGAAGCACTGTGAGCAGATTGTCACTCCAACGTCCGAGTGATTATTGTGGGCCGGGTAACAATACGACGCCGAGCTGCTGCAACATCCGGAGCCGGTCCTGCTCGCCCCATTTCTCGACGATTTTTCCGCTCGCAATTCGATAGATCGCAATCCCCGTCATCGAAACGGACTTTCCCGTTGGCGGGATGCCCATGAACTCCCCCGCGTGTGTCCCCACGGCAGTGACTCGGACGACGACTTTGTCACCGAAGCTAAACGCGTCCTCGACGATGTGTCGGGAGTCTGCGAACGCCCTCGTGAAGGCACCGAAGATGCGTTTCAGTCCCGCCATGTCCGGCGTGTGCCCCGGGAACGGCGGCGGATTGTGGTCGACGTATGCGGGCGAAAAGGTCTCGTCGAGCACCGCGAGATTGGCCTTGTCGACCTCTTCGTACAAGTGTCGGATTAGGGTGATGTTTCGCTCCACGGAGACGGGATGAGTGATGGGCGCGATGACATAAAGCACCGGCGGTTGCCGCCTTCTTCGAGATCGTTGGAAACATCGCTCGGATGGAGGCGCTCTTGAGAAGGGTGCGACACGTCTTGTGTCCGTTAGCGCGGAAATGCGATGGTCTCACACAGTCGGGAACGAAAAGAGGACGAACCGAGTGGGCTCGTCCATGCGTCGGTGTTCAGAACTTCGAGAACGCCGGGAGCGTCTCGGTCGAGAGCACGCCGGGCATGCCCTGGACCTGCGTCACGACGGACTCGAGGAGGCTCTCGCGGGGGTCCGCGCTGATGCGGGCCACGATGTCCGAATCTCCGGTCGTGCCGATGATCTCCTGGATCTCGGGGACGTTCTTCAACGCGCTCATCGTCTTCTGCGTGTCGGTCGAGCGAATGAGGAGGTACGCGTTGCTTGCGTGCCCATCGGTCTTCTTCTGGGTCCAGTCCTGGAGTGCCGGATAGCTCCGGAATCCGCGGACGTGGTCCATCAGCTGGACCTCGGACGCGAATGCGCGCAGCTCGTCCGTGTTCCGGAAGCCGCCCGCAATGGCGATGTCATGGCGCCCAAAGACGGCCTCGGCCTTCGTCACGTTCGGCTT
>Ga0137374_10002198_pt1 | contig 22894 bp, 21 predicted proteins | sample SagtaG_20_FD_104811 | JGI IMG/M metagenome (GOLD analysis project Ga0137374, IMG submission 104811) | Vadose zone soil microbial communities from Sagehorn Ranch, Mendocino, California, USA - Sage1_R_100_16 metaG | ecosystem: Environmental > Terrestrial > Soil > Vadose zone | place: USA... | reverse complement strand
CGCATTTTTTCGATCGTCAATGTGCGAACAAAACGGCTATTGGCGAGCGCCATTTCGAGAACAATCGTCCCCGCAACGAGGTACTCTTCAATGCCCCGCACGTTTCTCTCCACGGAGTAGGTGGTCAGCAAATTTGTCGCGTTCGTATTCGCCTGGAGCCCATAGAACAGCATCCGCACCTGGTCGAGAACCCGCGATGTTGAGTCGCGGTTAAAAAGCAGTGGCCCGACCGGATCGATGACCACCCGTGAGGCTCCCATCCGCGCAATGTAGTTATTTAGATCGGCGACCACTCGCTGGACATCAACGTTTCTCCCTTGGCCATCGGTTACGCGCGTATTGAAATAAGCGGAAGCATCGAGAATCAGAAATTCCTTCGACTCGATAAAAGGGGTGAGGTCCCAGCCTAACGAAGCGGCTTGCTCAATCACGTCGGCGGGTTTTTCGTCGATGGCGACGTAGAGTCCTTTTTCCTTTTCCATGAGACCGTTCACCAAGAACTGTAAGCCAAAAACGGTTTTCCCCGTTCCGGGCTCGCCAACGACGAGATAAGTTTTACCCGCTCTGAGCCCACCCTCAATCAAAATGTCGAGTTCGGGAATTCCCGTCGGTATGCGTTTCCCGGCCATATCTGAAACTATTAGAAAAACTGTCCGCTCACAAGATCGCCGATCAATCACCGGTCGCGCGGCGCTCGCCTTTGCGCTTCGGTGTTGACCCTCGTCGAGCGAAATTCTACTAGGATCGACTCTTGTAGGAATCGGGTCGTCAACTGTCTGTTAGTGTTTCATCAAATGCGTGGCGAATTGATTAGCGTCGCACCTTCCAGCGTCCACTTTTTTCTCGTAGCTCGGCCCTTGCCCGCTCGATATCCGCCGACATCCGTTCCTGCAGCTGTGTGAGCTGATGCTTCGCGCCGTCGAGCAAACTATCCCTGGGTTCGGCGTGCTCCTGGCTCATTTCCCGTGTCCTGTGCGGTGCGATTTCCGTCTTCGAGCTTGTTATGCCCAGACGGTCCTCCGGTTTCGCCCTGAGCGCATCGATATCGACGGCAAACACCGTACTGTCTTTTATTCGATTCGCAGCCGATGCTTGGGTTGACGGCGTGACTCCAGCCTGTGTTATTCTTTGAGTTAAAGTTTCAAGTTGCACTTTGATTTCTCTAAACTCCGCATCGCGACGATCGACTACGAGCATTTTCTGTGCGAACTGGTTTTGAAGTTCGCGGAGCTTCACGGTTAGATTGTCTTCGACGCTCTGAATGACGGCATCCATCGATTGCCTTTCACTCAGTTGTGTCCGTAGTCCAGCGAGTTCCGTTCTGAGGCCCGCCTGTACCTGTGTAGCCTGCTCGCTTTCGTTGACCATGAGCGCGTGGGTCCGATGGGCCATCGATTCGATTTCGGCGAAACGTTGTGTGAGTCGTTGCAAGTCAGTCTTGTACTCGGTGAATTGGGCCTCGTGGCTTTGGAGATTATTTTGTCCTTGCAGGAAATAATCCCGAACTTCCCGGATTTTCGTCAGCACCGTATCTTCGAAGCTCTTTAGGACCGCCTCCGTGGCTTGTTGCTGCATTTGTTGTTGGTTCAATGCCGCCTTGATCGCGCTCAATTCCATACCGAGGTCCGTGGCCATTTGCTGCGTCGCTTGTTCGTTCTGGGCCATTCGGTGCGCGAGCGCGCTGGTTTCTGTCAAGAAGCGTTCGTTCTCGATTTTGATACTGCCAAAGCTTCCCAGCTTGTCCCGAATCTCCTTGCCAAGTTCTTCGATTCTAGTGGTGACGCGCTCGTCAACGTCCCTGTTCCAACGCAATCGCTCGACCTCAAGGTCGACGGCTGCAGCCGTCGCGGATGGCAAGGATTCCACTCGCTGTGTGAGGCTTCGCACCTGGGTTTGGAGCCCGTCGACTTCGGCATCGACCCGAGGAAGGTTTTGCCCTAGCTGGTGGTGCAGATCGTCGAGGCGTTTCTGAAATGTTTCTTCGAGGCGCTTAACGGTCAAGTCCAGTGATGGCTGATCTAACCTCGCCAACAGCTCGGCTTTGAGCGCGGCGCATTCGCTTGTCACGAGAGTGGCGACATGCTCTTGAGCGTGCTCGACGTCGCTGGCTGCTTGCATCTGCGCTTGCTGCGTAGCAAGTTCCGCCTGGGTAATGCGGTTCGTGATAGCGCCTAGCTCCCGTCTGATGTGTTCTAGTTCGTCCCTGGCGGTATCGAAGCTCTTGGACTTCGTACCGATCATTTGCTCGAGCTCTGCTATTTTTGCGCCGATGCTCGCTTCCAGCTTGTCAAATCGCGAGCGCTGCGTTTCCAATAAACTTTCCCGGTCACCCAGTTGTGAATGCAACCTCGCCATTTCCGACTTGACCAACTCGCGCATCTGCGTGGTTTGCTGGGAGACGGATTCGACCCCGTTCAGTCGCTCGGCAAAGCTCTGCATATGCGCTTTCAACTCATTCAGCTCCGGGACCTGTGCGTCGAAATTCGGGCCGGAGGTTAGCTGTTGCTGAAGCTGACGGATCTGGGCGAGCAAAGTATCCTCTAACCGTTTGAATTGCTCCGCCCGCTGCGCTTCGCTAGCCGCCAAAGCCTGCGCGAGGCCGAGATCAGCCGCGGCTCGCCCGACTAACCAGCCAAACAAAACATCCTTCCCGGCTCCGAGATTATTGGTATCGCTGCTAGACGCCTTTTCGTTTTCGCTGTCGGTCACAGGATCGCTCCTCGCCATCGGCAAATTTGCCGAATCTAGGCCTTGGGCTTGAGTTCAACGGCCCTGTAAAAGCCAAATGCATGCCACGGGTGCATATGAATAAATCCTAATAAAAACCAAAGGGTAGATGAAATTTCACCGAGAGTAAAAGCACCGCTCTGGCCATATTTGGACAAGTTAGGACTGAAAGCAGTCACCGACGGAAAAATGAGCCCAGCACCCAAGAACGATAGGTTCGCAGCTCTCGCCCCGCTTCCAGTTCGAGGACGTGCTCGACTCGCCTCCCATGAGCCACGTCGTACGCGCCCCCTGCCGCCAGGTATGGTTTGAAAACAAATTCGTCGTTGTCGATGCTTCTATCGTGCCGTCAATGAAATGGCGTCGCCGTCGGGTAAATTGTGAACCGTTTTATGCAGCGAGGCACAAAGCGCGGCCGTCCCCGTACACCTTTGTTCTTCAACGACGCCGTTTGTCCATCCTTTCATCTAAGATCTTCCCTTTTTTCCAATAGTTACGTTCATGGCAAATATCTTGCTCGTGTCATCTCCGCTTGGGGTTCTACCGCGCGTGATAGGGCTAGACAGCCGTCACGTTACGTATGAGTCAGGATCCCAAGACACGTGAGAAAGAGGCAAAACGATGGCACCCAGAAAAATCTTGCTCGTGGATGATTCAGAGACCATCTTGCAAATGGAGCAGATGATCCTGGAGAAGAGCTGTTACGAGCTCGTTATGGCGCGGAATGGAGAAGAAGGCGTAGCTAAAGCCCTAGAAACCAGGCCCGATCTCATCTTGATGGACGTCGTCATGCCGAAAATGAATGGTTTTGACGCCGTCAGGCACATCCGTGAGAACGTGCAAACCCGGGGCGTACCGATTGTCATGGTAACCAGCAAGGCGGAGGCGGAAAGCATGGAAACCGGCTACGAGAGCGGTTGTAGTGACTACATCATCAAACCGATTGATAGTCTCGAATTAGTAGCCAAGGTCAAAAACCTGCTCGGGGAGTGACAATTGTATCGACTATCGAATTCAGCGGCAACAACTCCTGTGGCAAAACAATCCATCAACGGCGAATCGGCGACCGCGCCGTGCTCCGGTGACCGGTCAAAATTTTATTTGCACCCCGGCCAGCTCTTTGTTGCATCCGAGAGCTACGCCGTAACCACGATTCTCGGATCGTGCGTATCCGTATGTCTTTGGGACCCGTTGACGGAAATCGGCGGCATCAATCATTTTCTACTGCCCATGGACGTCGGCGACGATCAAGCATCGTTGCGGTTTGGCAACCACGCCGTGCGTGAACTGATCGAAGAGATACTGGGGCTTGGTGCCGAGCAGATGCGCTTGCGCGCAAAGTTGTTCGGCGGCGCGTGCGTCTTGGAGGCATTTCGCAGCCGAGAAAATCACCTGGGCACGAAGAACGTGCAAATAGCCCGGGAAGTTTTGCAGGCCGCCGATATTCCCATCGTCGGGCATGATGTCGGCGGCGACCGGGGCCGGAAGTTGATTTTCCATACCGACAACGGCTCGGCGTGGATCAAGCAATTGTAGAAACCCAAATGGACATCGATTTCCAGGCAATACTGAAAACCTATGTGGCCGAATCGGAAGAACACCTGGTTCGGATGGAAGAGTCACTGATCGGCCTCGAAACCTATCCCGAAGACCAGAAATTTCTCGAAGCGATCTTTCGTGGCGCGCACACGATCAAAGGCAATGCCGCGGGCCTCGGATTTCCCAAAGTTTCGGAATTCGCACACGCCTTCGAGGAGCTGCTCCAACAGCTAAGCAACCGTGTCGTGCCCGTCACCAAAGAAACCATCACATTACTGCTGCGCTCGGTAGACGCGCTTCGTCAAATGATCCCTGATGCCATCGCTGGCGCGAAAGAGATCGGTCCGGAACATCAAGCGCTGCTGGCGCAGCTAATTAATAAAAACGCGCCCCCAGCCGAAAAACAACGGCCTCCCACGCCACAGGATACTAAGCCGAGCCAACAGCCAGTCCGCCGGCGCCGCGAAGACTTCCATGCGTTGGTGGAGCGCGCCGATACTGTCCGAGTCGACATTCAAAAGCTTGACCGCATGCTCAACCTGGCCGGCGAAATCGCCGTGGCACACGGCCGGCTGCGTCAAGCGTTGGAAACGCCGACGCACCAAATCGATGAAGCATTGGAAGCGCATGGACAACTGGAGCGCCTTTCTTTGGATCTTCAAGAACAAATCATGAAAGCCCGCATGGTGCCGGTCGGGCCGATCTTCCGCCAGTACATCCGCACCGTGCGCGACGTCGCTCAGGCGAGCGGCAAAGTCGCTCGCTTGCAGATTGAGGGAGACGACGTTGAGATCGATTTAAGCATGGTGGAAAAGCTCAAGGATCCGCTCACGCATATGATCAGAAACGCCTTGGATCATGGCATAGAAGCGCCGGAGGTACGCCGCACCAAAGGGAAAGATCCTTGTGGGTCAATCACGCTCAAGGCACTTCATGACGGCGCCAGCATTGTCATTGAACTTATCGACGATGGCGCCGGCATAAATCGCAACCGAATCGCCGCGCGCGTGCGATCTATGGGAGTCGTTGCGGACCCTGAGCAGCTTTCCGATCAGGAACTCTTCAACTTTATTTTCGAACCAGGCTTCTCCACTGCGGAAAAGATCACGGATTTATCTGGGCGCGGCGTCGGCATGGACGTCGTGCGGCGAAATATTGAGACTTTACGTGGCACGGTCGGCGTCACCAGCCGCCCTGACAACGGCACGTCGATTACCATCCGCTTGCCGTTGACTCTCGCAATTATCGAAGGTTTCGGGGTCGGCATCGGTGACGAGACCTATGTGCTACCGCTGCACGCCGTTCTCGAGTGCATCGAATTGCCCGCCGAAGAGCGCCACAACAACAGCAGCCGTGGGGTGATCAATCTGCGCGGCCACCCGCTACCGTACATTCGCCTACGCGACTGGTTTGGGCTAACGAGCCCACGTCCGGCGCGCGAAAATATCGTCGTCATCGAGGTCGGTCGAGTCAAAGCCGGTCTTGCCGTAGACATGCTCTATGGTGCTCGCCAAACGGTTATAAAACCGCTGGGAAAACGTTTTCAGGAACTCTCCGCCATCGCCGGCTCCGCCATTCTCGGCAATGGTCGTGTGGCGTTGATTCTGGATGTTCCCGGACTGATGCGCGAAGTGATCCGAGCACACGGAGAGTTGGGCGGGTCGGAAGATGAACCCCAAGGATTTTTGACAATCCGCAGCGATGGTCCCGCTCCGGTAAGGTACCACTAAGGGAGAAACGGTTATGAACAAAGGGCACAATACCACGGATCAGACTCAGTACTTGACCTTTCACATAGCCGGCGAAGAGTACGCCGTCGGCATTCTACGCGTGAAGGAAATCATCACTTACGGTACTCTCACCACAGTTCCGCAAACACCTCCATCCATCCGTGGCGTGATCAACTTACGCGGCAGCGTTGTGCCGGTTGTCGACCTCGCGGTGAAGTTCGGTCTTCCCAGCAGTCCGGTCACCAACCGTACATGCATCGTCATTGTCGAACTAAACTTGGCGGCAGAACAAACTGTCATGGGAATTATGGCGGACTCCGTGAGCGAGGTCGTTGAGTTGATTGCCGATGACATCTTGCCCGCTCCCCCATTCGGCACTCATGTGAGCACGGATTTTCTGCGCGGCATGGGGAAGGCTGGGGCCAAGTTTGTCCTTATTCTCGATATCGATAAGGTGCTTGCTGCCGCCGATATGATCAAACCCGCGTCGCCGAGCGCCACACCGGCGGGTTTTGTTTCGCTAGCCACCGGTTAAGATTCGCGCAATACAAGAGCGCGCTTGAGGTGATGCCCTTCGGGAGATGCTTATGCTCAGAGCAATGAGACATGTAAAGATGATCGGAAAATTGGCGCTTCTCTGCGGTGTTTTCACCTTCGGTTATGTCGTCTTCGGTGTGCTTGTGTATCGTGCCGCGCCGGTGACGAGCTCCGCTGACAATTCGCTTTTCTTGGCAGCGTGTATCGGCGGCGTGTTTATAGCAGCAGGAATTTCTCTCGGCTTTTACATGGCCTCGCGCATTGCCTATCCTTTGAACAGATTCAAAGCGAAACTCCAAGATATTAACATCGGGAACTCCGGGCTCATTCGGTGGGATGAAGCAGCGGATCGCCGCGATGAGATCGGCGACGTCGCGCGGTCATTCAACCAGTTCATCGACACCTTGGGTCAAATCATCGACCAGGTTCGATCAGTGACCGATGCCGTCTCTACGGCCTCTACCCAGGTGTCGTCTTCGGCAGATTTGTTGTCACGTGGCACGAGCGAGCAAGCTGCTTCTGTCCAACAGACCACTTCCAGTTTACAAGAGATGCACGCCTCCATCACGCAGAACGCGGAGAACAGCCGGCAGATGGAAACCATGGCTCTCAAAGGCGCCAAAGAAATGGAGGAAAGCGGCAAGGCCGTGGCCGAGTCCGTCGATGCCATGAAAACCATCGCCGAGAAAATCTCCATCGTCGAAGATATCGCCTACCAGACCAACCTGCTCGCTCTCAACGCCGCCATCGAAGCGGCGAGAGCCGGCGACCACGGCAAAGGCTTTGCCGTGGTCGCCACCGAAGTGAGAAAGCTCGCGGAACGCAGTCAGACCGCCGCCCAGGAAATTAGCAGTGTGGCTTCATCCAGCGTGAGAGTGGCTGAGAAAGCCGGCCACATGCTCGGGGAATTGGTCCCGGCCATTAAAAAAACCGCGGAATTAGTCCAGGAGGTCGCCACCGCCTCCAGGGAACAGTCGGCTGGGGTTTCGCAAGTCAACCGGGCAATGAATCAAGTCGACCAGGTCACGCAGCGAAACGCTGCCGCCGCGGAAGAACTTTCCAGCACTGCCAATGAGATGGCTGCGCAAGCCGAGCACCTCCAAGAACTCATGAGTCTGATCCAGGTCAAAGGAGCGGATCAAAACCGGGCCGCCGCCGATTACTTGCAAACTCCACAATCCGAGTCGGCCAGACGAAGATCGCGCGACACTCAGGGAGTGCCATCGTCGATGCGTGAGATGTCGGATCATGATAGAGACGGCGTACGTCAAGGAGCTTTTCGGCCGACGACAAGCAATCCCGCCAAAGCATCGCCGCTACGAAGAGAACTGTGAGTCAATCACAGGGTCGCCAAAACCCAAAGGGCACTGGCAGTTATCCGGGACTCTGGTTGCCGCGACTGCACTGTTACTGACTATGGCTCTCATCGCATGTTGCGCGTTGCTGCCCATGGAGCGATCCTTCGAATCCAACCCACCGCAGATCGGGTGAAACAACACGCTTCATCGCTCGCTCCGCCACGACTTCCGAAGTCCTCCAACTCAGGTTCACCATTTGGCTTAACTAGCGCTTCGGCCGGATCTCTCCAAATTGCTCCAATCGTCCCTCAGGCGATGGCGTGAAATCTTCGCGAAAACTTTAGGCGGCCACTTCTGATCAATTCACTCACGGCCCGCCGATTGGATGGCACTGCTTCAGCCGGCCCTTCGATCAAGCTGGTCACGATAGCAGTGGCAAGGTCCCCACTTCGCCTGTGGAAAATGTCGATTCTGCCGATCAGAAGTTTAGATGGTAGATCAGATTCGTGGCAAGCAGCGGACTGCAGAGGACGCCACAACGCTGCTTAAACAGCGAAATCTAACGTAGAACAGCGAAAGGGAGCCGAATGTTCAAGAAATCGATGTTGAAGACGAAGCTGGCTTTTGGCTTTAGCGTCTTGCTAGTCATGATGGGAATAGTTGGTCTGGTCGGCTGGCGATACACTCACAATTTGGCCCGCGAGTTTGAGAGGCTGTACCAAGACAGCGTTCTGAGCGCGGTTTATCTCGCCAAAGCCGAAAGCAGCCTGTGGCAACTGCGCTACGGATTTCCGCAGTTTCTAGTCATGGGCCCCGAGGATCGAACCAAAATCGTCAACGATGAACCCAGACTTTATAAAGAAGTTGAGGACAACATCCGGGCATACGCTGCGGGCAATCGCACAGCCGAGGAGAAAGAAGCGATCAAGGTATGGGAAGAAATTTATTGGCAAGTATCGCGGCGCTCGACCTAAGTGGTTTCAGCTGCTCAATGACGACAAAAAAGAAGAAGCCGCCGAATGGCGCGCCCAAACAACCTCGCCGTTTGGCGCCGGCTCGGTCAAAGCGCTCAGCAGACTGATAGAACTCCAACGTCAAGTCGCCGCGGTGCGGCAAAAGGAAGTCGCAGCGACCGCCACCACCTCAGATCGAGTCTTGATCATCATTCTCGCGTGCGCTCTCGTCTTCGGTGCTTTCTTAACGGTGGTCATAAGCCGCAATACCAGTCATCCGATTCTCGATGCCGCGAACATCGCCGAGAAAATCGCCCAAGGCAATCTTCAAGCGAAGATCATCACGACGCGTCACGATGAAATCGGGGAATTGCTGAACAGTGTCGGAACCATGTCAAACAAACTCGCTCAGGTCATTGGTGACGTCAATCGCACGACCAAGGCTCTTTCAGCTGCGTCGGCAAGAGTTTTTGCTTCAGCGCAACCGCTGTCGCGCGGCACTTCTGAGCAAGCCGCGGCAGTGGAACAGACAGCATCGAGCCTCGAAGAGATCAACGCTTCGATCAGTCACAACGCGGAGAACAGCCGGCAAATGGAACACATGGCTCTCAAAGGCGCCAAAGAAATGGAGGAAAGCGGCAAAGCCGTCGCCGAGTCCGTCGATGCCATGAAAACCATCGCCGAGAAAATCTCCATCGTCGAAGATATCGCCTACCAGACCAACCTGCTGGCTCTCAATGCCGCCATCGAAGCGGCGAGAGCCGGAGAGCACGGCAAAGGCTTTGCCGTAGTCGCCACCGAAGTGAGAAAACTTGCCGACAGAAGCCAAGTGGCGGCCCAAGAAATCAGCTCCCTCACCTCTTCCAGTGTCAGAGTCGCCGAACGCTCGGGAGAACTGCTCAATGAATTAGTGCCGGCCATCCGAAAGACCGCGAGTTAGTACAGGGTGTCACCCTGACATCCAGAGAGCAGGCCCAGGGAGTAGCCCAGGTCAAAGGAGCCATGACCCAGGTCGATCGGGTCACGCCAGACCAATGCCGCGGCCGCTCAGGAACTCTCCATTACCGCTGAAGAAATGGCTACAGAGGCTTTAATTCTCCAACAGTTCATGAGCTTTTTCCGTACCAGGACATCTTCTGTTGATTTCAATGGCGTGGCCTACGGCGCAACCGCCTTCAGTGGTCAAGCATGAAGCTGATCGCTGGGGTTCGTCACCAGCGAACACGCGCTGGAATGAAGCCGCTGGATGGACCGCCAAACGCCAATGGTGAAGATGATGAATTCAAGAATTGGGAGGAAACGAGGGTTGGCGCATAACCGACCGTGATGTGATCGAGTCAACGCTTTTGATCAGCTAATAGCTTGATGTCGGAATGTCAGCTGGTCAAGAAATGACTGAATACCGAGTGACCACTGCGCCCTACGATTGATCCTCAGCTGCCCCGCATCCACAAAACAGATAGGCTCGCTTGACGACGGAAATTCTGCAACTTCGGCGAACTGCTATCGTATCCAAAGAAACGACCTTCCGGGGACCGAAACGCCACTAGCAGGCACCGTTTATCTATCAGGAACGGAACTTGCTCCTTACAGCCAAATTGAGCATCCGGGTACACGACTGTGCGAACCAGTTCCGCGAAATGTCTCTAAAGTGCTGCGGTTTGCCGCTGAGTGCTCGGCACGCGCCCGCGACCGACGATCCCGACGCTAGGGTGCGGCGACGACGCATTACATTATTGGAAAGCTTGGGAGAATTATGAACGGAGAAGGGAGAAAGATGAACATGAAGACACAAATCATCGCAATCCTGGCGCTGCTTCTCAACGTCTCTTTCGCCTCCGCCGAAGAGAAAATCATCATCGGCGGTTCCGGTAGCTTGAACGAGGAGGTTGTCGATCTTGCTAAGCTATATATGGCGAAGAATCCCGGCGACAACGTGGAGGTTCGACCGGAATCGATGAGCACCGAAGGCGGTCTCGAAGGAGTCCGCGCCGGCCGTTTCCATATCGGTCTAATTTCACGCCCGCTCCATTCGAACGAGAAGGGAAAACTGGTCTATTTCCCGGTGGCGCGCTCGATGGCCGGCGTGGTTTTTCACAAATCCATACCGATCTCCAATCTGAGCGACGGCCAAATCTGCGATATTTTCGGCGGCAAAATCAAATCGTGGAAAGAGGTCGGCGGTAACGAGGCGAAGATCGTGGTTCTCACCCGCAAGCGTGACGACAACAACACGGAAGCGTTTCGCAACAAGATGGCGTGTTTCAAAGACCTGGTCATCACCAGCGACGCGATCCCGCTATTGCGGGGGAATGATGTCTTGGATGCCCTCGAAAAACGGCCCGGCACGATTGGAATTACCAACTTGGGGTCCAATTTTAGAGACCACGAGAACATCAAAGCGGTTGCCATCAACGGCGTGAATCCGACAGCGGAAACCGCGCGCAACGAGAAGTATCGGTTTTTTAACGAGCGCGGCATGGTCACTCTTGGCGAGCCCCAAGGACTGACCAAGCGGTTTGTTGAATTCGTTGCCACGTCAGACGGTCGTAAGGTCATCGGGTCCCAAGGCGCCATACCGGTCCGATAATAATAATGAATTGGACTTGCACCCAATGAAAAATTTCTTCGCAACACAGCTCGCCGGGGCGTGGCGCACCCGTCTCACTGTTCGGTTTAGTTGCGTGACCGGCATTACCCTTGTGGCCATCTCATTCCTTGCGACATTCGTCAGCGGAGAGTTCGAGCGGCAGTCATTGCTTTATCGCCTTGAGGAACAGGCGGTTCGTCTTGCTGATCTGTTCGCTGCCAATGTGGGGAGCTCTCTGTTCACTTTCAACCGGGATAATGTCGACACTCTCGTTAGCGGCTTCAGCAGCGACCGCATGATTCGCTTTGTCGAGGTTCGAGATGCTTCTGGAAAAATCATTGCAGCAAAAGGATCGACCGATGGCGGCGGCAAGACGGTTACGGCAATGCGCAATGTAAAGTACGGCCCGGAACCGGTCGGAACAATTAAATTGTCTTTGTCCACCGAATCCGTCGACGAAGCCCTGAGCCGGTATTGGGCACGTCTCATTATTCGCGAGGGACTCGGCCTACTTATCCTATTCTTGGTGATCACCGCCTTGGTGCGCCGTGAAGTGTCAAGACCGCTTCATCAAGTAGAGAGTGGATTGCGCGACATCGCGCATGGTGAAGGTGATCTGACTAAACGAATCGAAGATGTCTCGCGCAACGAGATCGGTATGATGGCCCAGTCGTTCAACCAATTTATCGACAAATTATCCGTCATCATCGTTCAGGTGCGCGAGTCGACTAACGCTGTTTCGGCGGCCGCAACGCAAGTTTCATCATCGGCACAAGAATTATCGCAAGGAACCAGCGAGCAAGCAGCCTCGGTACAAGAAACCAGCTCCAGCCTGGAACAAATGCATGCCTCGATCACGCAAAACGCTGAAAACTCCCGTCAGATGGAACAAATGGCTGGTAAAGGCGTCCGAGACGTGGAGGAATCCGGCAAAGCTGTGGCCGAATCCGTCGATGCCATGAAAACCATCGCGCAGAAAATCTCTATCATCGAGGAGATCGCCTACCAGACCAACCTACTCGCACTCAATGCCGCTATTGAGGCCGCTCGAGCAGGTGAACACGGCAAAGGGTTTGCGGTCGTCGCTAGCGAAGTTAGAAAACTCGCGGAACGCAGCCAAACTGCGGCTCAAGAAATAAGCTCGTTGACGGCGACCAGTGTGCGAGTTGCAGAACGCTCCGGTGACCTTCTAAAGGACTTAGTTCCCGCGATTCGAAAGACCTCGGAGCTTGTCCAGGAAGTGGCGACCGCTTCGAGAGAACAAGCGGCTGGTGTGGCTCAGGTCAATCGCGCGATGACTCAAGTCGACCAAGTCACGCAAAGAAATGCTTCCGCTGCCGAAGAACTCTCCAGTACTGCGGAAGAAATGTCTTCCCAGGCCGATAGCCTCCAACGCCTGATGGCTCTCTTCCGCGTGAGCGCGGGAAACGAAGCACGAAAATCAGCCACTCCGTCAAGGGCGCGAGAATCACTACGGCAAGGCCGTCCCATAGCGAATTTAGCATTCGCCGAGCCCGTGAATCAGCGCGCGATGAAAGCCAACGGTCCCATCGGCCCAACAGCACACGAAGATCAGGAATTTACGCGTTTCTAATCCCTGGCAGAAGTCAAACTCACCTTCTGTTGATGCGCCTATGAAAGCTATTTCCGATCGGGAGTTTAGTCGATATCGAAAGTTGATCTACGGTAAGGCCGGCATTTGCTTGAGCCCAACTAAGAAAGCTTTCTTGGAAGCGCGACTTACCCGTCGCGTACGAGAATTAGGCATGGATTCGTTTCATGCCTATTATCAGTACGTGACTCAGGATCAAAATGGGAACGAGCTGGCCCAGCTCCTTGATCGAATTTCTACCAATGAAACGCATTTCTTTCGTGAACCGCGACAATTTGAGTTTCTCGAACAACAGATCTTCCCGGATTGGAAGGCGGAGGGCGATAGCGGGTTGCGGCCAAGGCGCATCCGAGTCTGGAGCGCCGGCTGCTCGACCGGCGAAGAGCCCTATTCATTGGCGATGATCCTCCTGGATCATTTTCCACGGGGCTCGGGGTGGGAGATCGAGATCATTGCAACCGACCTATCGTCAAGAGCACTCAAATCAGCACGAAAGGCCGTTTGGTCCATCGTCAAAGCGAAAGAAATTCCCCAAAGCTATCTTAAGCGCTTCATGCTCAAAGGCACCGGTTCACAACAAGCCTACATGAAGGCCGGGGCGGAGATCCAAGCAATCATTCGCTTCCACCAACTCAACTTGAACGACGATCATTACGCTGTACCCGAGCCTTTCGACCTAATTTTTTGCCGCAACGTTCTTATCTATTTTGATGCAGCATCGCGTGCACGAGTAGTTTATCGCCTGGTTAACTGTCTTGCGCCCGGGGGTTTCCTTCTAGTCGGCCACGCTGAGAGTTTGAATGGCATGAGCGATCGCATACGACACGTCAGGCCGACCATCTATGTCCAAGATTCCGCGAAATCTTTCGCATCAAACCTCGCACCCGGCCAGGCGGGAGAGACGAGCACAATCCCGTGTCTGTGATGGATCGCCAACCCTTGCGCGTTCTTATCGTCGATGATTCCGCAGTCGTACGCGAAGTGATGACTGCCGTGCTGTCTCAAGAGCCTGGCATGAGCGTCGCCGTTGCTGCAGACCCGTTTATCGCCATGGGCAAAATCAAGCAGCAACGCCCTGATGTTATCGTTCTCGATCTGGAAATGCCGCGGATGGACGGGCTCACCTTTCTGCAGAAGATTGTCCGAGAAGATCCCATTCCCGTGGTGATTTGCTCCGCTCTGACCGGCCCCGGAACCGCGATCGGCCTTCAGGCGCTCGAAGAAGGCGCCGTCGAAGTGGTTACCAAGCCGCGCTTAGCCGTTCGAGAATTCCTCCACGAATCGGCAGTTATTCTAATCGACGCGGTACGCGCGGCCGCGCGCGCACACGCGAAGCCCCGTCGAACGTTTGAACTGTCTCCTTCACCGAGGCTGACGGCGGATGCCGTGCTTCCGCGCCGTCCTAGAAGCCCCGTTGGTGTGACGACCGAAACCGTCGTCGCCATGGGCGCGTCCACCGGTGGAACCGAAGCCCTACGCATTATTTTCGAGGCGATGCCTTCCGACGCCCCGGGAATGGTGGTCGTCCAACATATGCCCGAAGGCTTCACTGCAGCCTTTGCACAACGGCTGAACCGGACCTCCGGAATCGAAGTTAAGGAAGCAGCTAACGGCGACCGGATTGTCACCGGGCGGGCGCTCATCGCACCCGGCAACCGTCATTCAATCGTGCGCCGTGAAGGCACCCAATATGAAGTTGGCGTAATTGACGGCCCGCTGGTGTCGCGCCATCGGCCGAGTGTCGATGTGCTGTTCCGTTCCGTCGCGCAAAGTGCTGGTCCTAACGCCATCGGCGTGATTCTAACCGGCATGGGTAACGACGGTGCCGACGGACTGCTGGAGCTCAAGAAGGCCGGCGCATTCACTATAGCTCAGGACGAATCATCGTCCGTGGTCTTCGGCATGCCTAGAGAGGCTATCGACCGAGGTGGTGTGGATAGAATAGCGGGGTTGCCGCGGATCGCTCACGAGATCATGAATGCAGAATTCCAGAAGCAACGTGGTGTCAGCGGACAAAGATAATCCGGCTGATGAAAACGAATAGGTAAAGTCTTTTTTTGATGAACTGAACTTGAGAAGGAGGATAGTGTCGTGAGCGACAACAAAAAAGTGAGTGTTTTGGCGGTGGATGACTCTCGAGCCATGCTCGCCATGATCTCGGCCCAATTGAAAGGGAGCAGTTTTGAGATCGTGGAAACCGCCAACAGCGGACCAGAGGCCATTGAAAAATATAAGCAGCTCAAACCTCAACTCGTTCTACTCGATATCGTCATGCCGGAGGTAACTGGCATCGATACCCTTCAGCAGCTCTTGGAAATCGACACCGGTGCCTGCGTGGTCATGTTGAGTTCAGCCGGCACCGAGGACACCATACGGGATTGCTTGAAAAAAGGCGCCAAGAGCTTTTTACAAAAGCCGATCCAGAAAGACGGTATGTTAAGCACGCTCAGAATCGTCTGCCAGGGGGCCGGGGTCGAACTATGAACACAAGATTTTTTGGACAATATTTGCTGGAAAAAGGCCGCATTACTTCCCAGCAACTGCTCGATGCACTGGAACGCCAAAAGGAGATCACAACGCCGATCGGCTCGATGGCCCTCGAACAGGGTTGCCTCACGGCGGAACAAGTCAAAAGAATTCTCGAGCAGCAAAGGAAAAAGCATCGGAGCTTTGGCGAGCTGGCTTGCGAGATGGGCTTTCTTAGTCAAACACAATTAGACAGCCTGGCGAAAAAACAGGATACCAATCATCGATTGCGCTTAGCCGAAGTGTTGCTCTCCAGAGGATATATTAATCCCGAAACACTGGAAAAAGAGCTCAAGGAGTATAACAAGGAATCGGAACGGGTCACGTCGGAAATCTCAACAACTTTCAGCACCCTAGCCCACAAGAAAATCGTCAAGACGTTCACTGACTTGATGCTCATGATGTTTACTCAGTTTGGCAAGCAAGACATCATTATCGAGCGCTGCGAAACTGGCAAAGAAAAGGTACGGCTGTTTCGCTGGGTCATCGCGCAGAAGATCGCCGGACAGGACGTCGAATTTAATTGCTTACTCTCCGTCCCGCCGAAACTGCTGTTGCAAATGGCATCGACCATGTTGGATGAACACATCAGTACAGCGGATGAGCTGGCCTTAGATGCAACCAAGGAGTTTGTCAATATCGCCAATGGAACTGCTTGCGCCAAGCTTTCGGAAGACGGCGTCGACCTAAAACTTATGCCGCCCGAAGTTTATGAAACGACCACCACTCCGTACCCGATCAATGCAAAGGATGTGGTTTGCGTCCACCTCGCGTCCCCCGATTCAAAACTGGAAGTAGCTTTCGAGTTCTAAATTGCGATCGGAGGGCCGCATCAAGGCCTTCCGACTTCCCACTCCAATAATCACAGCCCGCGCAAGCCACACCACAAGCTCTCGTCACATTCGCTGTGTTTCCCGCCTCGGCCTGATTGCCGGGGGGCCGTGCCGATAACTTTTCGCAGCGATGGATGAGGAATGAGGCCCCGTGTCCAGCGATTTTGATCAGGAATGATAATGCCGCGATCGCTCGATTAAACGCGGAGCATTATAGCGGCAGCTTTTTTTCGTTGCCAGCAGTGTTCGACGGGCAGAGCTCACCGACGACGCACTTTTCGCACGCCGGCCCGCGCGCGTAGCAAACCCGCCGGCCATGATGAATCAGGCGATGAGAAAAGCTCGTCCACTCACTCGGAGGCAAAATTCGACTGAGATCCTTCTCGATTTTCGTCGGATCGTGTTGTCGAGTTAGGCCGAGCCGGCGCGAAAGTCGTTTACAATGGGTGTCAACGGCGATCCCGGGAGTGTCGAAGGCATGACCAAGCATCACGTTGGCGGTTTTTCTACCGACGCCAGCCAGACGAGTTAACTGCTCCATCGTTGCGGGCACTTTATCGTCGAATTCCTCAACCAATTGGCGCGCGCAACGTTGCAACGACTTTGCCTTCGCCCGATAGAGACCAAGAGATCGAATCAGAGGTTCGATTTCCGCAGTTGACGCGGAACTTAATGAAGCGGCATCGGGGAAACGACGGAACAGCGCCGGCGTGACCTTATTTACCGCGGCATCAGTGCATTGAGCCGAGAGAATCACTGCGACTAAAAGTTCGAAGGTGTCTCGGTGAATCAGCGGACACTCGACTTCCGGATACGCTTGCGATAGCCGCGCTGTGATGCCTCCGGCTCGAGCGATTTTTTCCTGAAGCGTTTCTCTTTTTTGATGTCGAGCTTTTGTCGACTGAGCTGATCGCGAATGCTGTAGATTAGTAGTTCTGAAGCCGGACATGAAAGGCACTCTTTCCCGCAAAAACCGCGCGCTTTCCCAACTCTTCTTCGATTCGGAGTAGCTGATTATATTTCGCCGTGCGCTCGCCGCGGCACGGCGCCCCAGTCTTAATTTGTCCCGCCTTAGTCGCTACCGCGAGATCGGCAATGGTCACGTCTTCGGTTTCACCCGACCGATGCGAGATGATGGTGGTATAACCCGATTCCTTGGCCAAGTTCATGGTCTGCAGTGTCTCTGTCAGACTGCCGATCTGGTTGACCTTGACGAGAATCGAGTTGGCGACTCCGGAATCGATGCCTCGCTTGAGTCGATCTCTGTTCGTGACAAACAGGTCATCGCCTACCAGCTGGATCTTTTCTCCCAACGTCTGGGTGACCATCCGCCATCCTTCCCAGTCGTCCTCTGCGAAGCCATCCTCGATGGAGATAATCGGATACTGGTGCACCCAACCTTCATACAAACGGATCATCTCATCGCGAGTCCGGTTGAGTCCGTCAGATTTTTTGAAAACATACCGGCCGTCGTCGTAGAATTCACTCGAGGCAACGTCCAGGGCCAGCGCGACTTGAGACCCCGCCTTATACCCCGACTGTTGGATCGCTTCCAGCAAGAGTTCGATGGCTTCGGCATTGCTCTTCACCCGCGGAGCGAAGCCGCCTTCGTCGCCAACGCTGGTCGACAGCGAGCGATCATGGAGGACCTTTTTCAACGTCTGAAAAACTTCCGCGGCGGCGCGCAACGCTTCGGCAAAGGTCCTCATGCCATAAGGAACGATCATGAATTCCTGGACATCAACGTTGTTGTCGGCGTGGGCACCCCCGTTCACAACATTGAGCATGGGTACGGGCAGTGTTTTTGCGGCGGGACCCCCGAGATAGCGATAAAGCGAAAGTCCTTGCGCCAGCGCTTGCGCATGGGCCACAGCCAATGAAACGCCAAGAATGGCATTGGCGCCCAGCTTTTCCTTGTTGGGCGAGCCATCGAGTTGCAGCATGATGTCGTCAATTGCCGCCTGCTCGCGCGCTTCTTTGCCGCGCAGCCGCGGCGCGATCTTTTGGTTGACGTGCGCGACCGCGCGCGCCACGCCTTTGCCGAGAAACCGTTTGCCGCCGTCCCGCAACTCGACAGCTTCATGAACCCCGGTGGAGGCCCCGGAAGGCACCGTCGCCCGTCCGATCACCCCTTTTTTCAAAGTCACCTCAACTTCCACCGTCGGTTGTCCCCGCGAATCGAGCACCTCACGCGCGTGCACCCGTTGAATTTTCATCGCCGACCTCCGAGACAAATTAACCAACAAGACAAAAGCATAAAATATGTTATATTGCTACGTGTTCTGATCATGGCGCTACAACTACGCTTGCCTCGAAGCTGGCCCGTATACGTATTCGGCTCGCTCATTCTCTTGCTGTCGTTGGTCACCATCGTCGGCGAGCGTGGCGCGCTTCATTTATGGCGCCTGCGCGGCGAAAAAAACCGGCTCAACGCCGAGAATTACCGTCTGCAAAAGGAAAACGACGCTTTGCGCCAGCGGGTCTCGCGCATCCGCAACGATAATCATTATTTAGAAAAATTGACGCGCGAGGAGCTCAACCTGCTCAGGCCCGGGGAAGTGATCTACCGCTTTCCGAGCGCGGAGACTGGCAGCGCGCCCCGCCAGAGCGTTAACGACTCTGCTTCTCAACCGCGCCCGTCAGGGGCACGAAAAGCACCGCGCTAAAATCTTCGATGATAAGCTTGCCCGCCGATTTTCTGGCTCGAATCAGTCGTTGATTTTGTTCACCTTCGATCAAGGGCATCACCAACCGTCCACCTTCCCGCAGTTGCCGCGAAAGCGGCTCGGGAATTTTCGCTGCCGCGGCCGTCACCAAGATCGCGTCAAACGGGCCGCGCTCCTCCCAGCCGTAAAAACCGTCGCCAATTTTGAGCCAGACGTTTTTTGGGCCAAGGTCGTCAATAATTTTCTTCGCCCGCTCACTCAGCGCCGGCCGAATCTCGATAGAAAACACTTCGGACGCAAGCTGGGCGAGGACCGCAGTTTGATAGCCCGAACCGGTGCCAATTTCCAGTACTTTCTCGATCGATCGGAGTTCCAACAATTCTGTCATCAATGCGACGATGTAGGGCTGCGAGATGGTCTGACCTTCGCCGATGGATAATGGCCGATCGTCATAAGCTGACGCGCGCTGCCGCTCGGGAACAAATAAGTGCCGAGGGATTGCGCCCATCGCCGCCAACACTCTTTCATCCCTGATGCCGCGACCGCGCAAGTCGCGGGCAACCATCACCCGCCGCTGCCGGGCAAAGGCGTCTTGGATTTCCGCCGCGCGCAGCTCTAACCGCGCGGTTTGCGTCGGCAAACCGACGAATGGGGCGAGGCAGATAGTCAAAATCAGAACGAAGCCTTTACGACTTGTCCGTAAAGACGAAATGATAGTACTCATCCATGTCCATCAGGTCATTGAATTCGGATCTATTTTTTAGACGGACTTCGATCAACCATCCTTCGCTATAAGGATCCTCGTTAATAATCGACGGGTGATCGTCAAGCTGCAGATTGACAGCCAGGACTGTACCCGAAATAGGCGAGAGGAACTCATGAACGGTGGATACCGATTCAATTTCGGCGAAAATCTCGCCTTCCTCGATATTGTCACCAACATCGGGAAGCTCGAAGGAGATCACCGTACCCGGCGCGCTTTGGATGTAATTCGTTAGGCCGAGATGAACATGCTGGTCCTCTACCCCGACCCACACATGTTGTTCGCTGATTTTAACTTCCTTTTCAGCCATGATTTTTTAAGTTTAATATAGGGGGTGCAAACTTACTGTCAAGAGTGTTGACAAGCTTGGCGTATTCGCAGTAGCGATGATGGCGTAAATGGCACGCGGCAAATTTCTAGAGAATGCCGCGGCGCCGAATCGGCTTGGGTAAATTGGAATTGGAAATGAAAAGCCAGGAAGCCATCGAAGCGGCGGCAGCGATTGTCGCCGGGCTTAAGAACGCGGGCGTCGATTTCGTGGCGACCTTGCCAGATGAGAAGATGGTGGAATTGATCCGCGCTGTCGAAAACGATGCTGACCTCAAACACGTCCCGCTCTGCCGCGAGGAAGAAGGTATCGGCATCTGCGCCGGAGCTTATCTGGCGGGCAAGAAGACAGCGATCATCATGCAGAATGCGGGTTTCTTAAACAGCTGCAACGCGTTGACAACCACGTCGCTACAGTTTCAAATTCCGATCCTGTTGCTAATCTACTATGCCGGTGACATCGGTGACCGCGGCTTTACCACGCTCGGAGCGGTCACTGAACCGGTGATCCAGGCGATGGGCTTTCGCAGCTACGTGCTGCGCAGAAGAGAAGAAATCGACGACATTTTGCGCGGCGCGCAGATCTTAGCCGACGACTCCAAAAAGCCTGTGGCCGTCCTTCTCACTAAAAGTATTCTCGGTGTGAAATGAGCCAGCGCTATGATTACTTGAAGGTTATCGCCAGCGCCGCAGACGACGCATTGGCGGTGTGCACCGGTTGGGCGGCGCGTGAGTGGTGGACCGTGCGTCCGAGCGACGGCAACCTCAAGACCCGAACGCTCGGATTGGTTTCGTCGATCGCGGCGGGTCTCGCCATCGCTTTACCACATCGCAAGGTCATCGCCATTGATGGCGATGGCGCCTTTCTGATGAATCTTTGTGGTCTACCGACGATTGCGCTGCAGAATCCCGGCAACCTGATTCATCTGCTGTTCGATAACGAAGTATACGAAGCCTCAGGCGGCACGGCCACTGCTTCGCGCAACTCGGACGCAGTAGCGCTCGCCAAAGGCTCGGGATTTAAGCACGCCGTATGGGTCCACTCGCCGGAACAGTTTCACTCGGAGTTCCGCCGCGCGTGGGAAGAAAATCAACTATCATTAATCGCCGTGAAAGTGGCACCCGGCCAACCGAAAGGTCTTCCACCGCTGAAACTCGACGAGATCGAGAACAAGTACCGGTTTATCCGTTACTTGGAAGCAACTGAGAAAAAGCGCATTTTAAATCCCGGCTTCGATTCGAAGTCGTAAACCGCCCCTGCGCAGCGCTCATGAGGTAACAAGTTCCTTAGTCCAAGGTGCTTTGCGCTGTACGAGATTGTTTCGATTCTCTCCACATACGCGCCATTTGCGCACGGGAAAACTTGCCATCCCGCCGCGGCAGCCCGAACCAGTTCCACTGATCCGGGAATCGGCGAATCGCCGCTTCGAGGTGGCAGGTGTAGACAGAGGTAGTTGCGAGTACACTTTCCTCGAGATTCTCGCGCTCTACCGGGGCGATGGCCTCGCCGACTGACAAAACCAACGAATCGTCCGCCCGCCTCGTCGCGAACATCGGCAATGTGACCGCGCCCGTGCGCAGCGCCAAGGTGGCGGGGCCGCGCGGCGCCGGAGCCTTGAGTCCAAAAAAGTCGACCATGACGTCGCCGGACTTAAATTCATCGGCGATAACTAAAACGATGCGGTTGGCGCGCAACGCTTTGAGCATACCGCGCACAGCTTCGCGGCGCGGCTTAGCCGAGATGGTGTGAACGCCAATTTGGGCGCGATAATCATCGCCCACGCGAGCAAACCGCTCGTCGGGGGGCTGCTTCACGACGACGCTGAATGGATAGCCTGCGGCTGCTAGGCGCGCGCCGATCAGTGTGAAACTTCCCAAGTGAGCGCTCAGCGCCAGCACTCCCTTGCCTTTCTCGAGGGCGCGCTTGATGTGCTCTTCTCCTTCCAGCGTGACAGTCAAAGCGATTCGTTGTTTCGACATATGCATCACTGCGAGGGTATCGAGGATGCCACGCGCAAAGTTCAGCCAGGCGCGCCAAACCAAGGCCGCGCGGTCTTTGGCGTGGGGGATTTCTTTGGCGAGAACCAACGTGACGTTCTCTTCCATTCTCTTTCGATAATCCCGCAACAACACGAACGTCACGCGCGCCATCAACCACGTAAAACTCAACCATAGCCGGTATGGAACATAAGGCAAAAAGCCGACGGATCCACGCAGCGCATATTCGCCGATGCGGTATCTCGAAGTGTGGAGCGCCCGCCAGATCCGGGATTTCCTTCCTGCCTTTTTCCTTTTCGCCATGATTAATCTATGAATTCGTTCGCGACTTTTTTCAAGGGAAGGAAAACGCTCAAAAAAAGGCAGTGACAGGTTGACCTGTCACTGCCTTGGTTGGTTTAAACGCTCAATTCCGGTTAATGGCTAGCAACCCGCCGCAGCCGCTGTCCTGACCTGCGGGGAATCGCCACGATTCGTTTGTGTTTTCTCCGTCGAGGGGTGAGTTGGTACACCTTGGCCTGGGTATGTTCAGCCAAGACTTTGCTTCTCCAGTCGGTCATTCCCCGTCTAAGATAGTCGGGATTAAAACCCAACGTCTCACAAACGCTATCAAAGGAAAAGATTCCCTCAGCGCCTTTTTCTTGCACCCACTCCTCGGCCTCGCAGAAAAGCGCTTTACCCTTGCCGTCCCGGGCGAAAATGTATTTCTGAAAACAGGCTATGGCGTCTTCCAAAATTGCCAGCATCAGTTTCTTCTCCGGCTCCAGATGTAGCTTGCGCCGGAATGTCTCAAGG
>Ga0137374_10002194_pt1 | contig 22914 bp, 20 predicted proteins | sample SagtaG_20_FD_104811 | JGI IMG/M metagenome (GOLD analysis project Ga0137374, IMG submission 104811) | Vadose zone soil microbial communities from Sagehorn Ranch, Mendocino, California, USA - Sage1_R_100_16 metaG | ecosystem: Environmental > Terrestrial > Soil > Vadose zone | place: USA... | reverse complement strand
TACGCCCGGACCAGCACCCCGAAGTTCCCGTGGAACCCGTGGATGCGCCCGATCGAGTCCGGGCGGTCCCGCTCCAGCCGGAACGTCCCGTCCTCGGACCGCTCCACGACGGGAACCGGAAGGAACGGGACCAGCCGGTCCACCACCGCGACCGGGCCGGCGCCCGGCCCTCCCCCGCCGTGCGGCGTGGCGAACGTCTTGTGGGTGTTGATGTGGACGATGTCGAACCCCATGTCGCCCGGCCGGCACCGGCCCATGATCGCGTTGAGGTTGGCCCCGTCGTAGTACACGAGCCCGCCGGCCTCGTGGATCGTCTCCTCGATGCCCTCGATCTCCTCCTCGAACAGGCCCAGGGTGTTCGGGTTGGTCAGCATCAGGCCGGCGACGTCCGAGTCGACCAGCTTCTGGAGCGCGGAGACGTCCAGCAGCCCCCGGGCGTCGCTCGGCACCTGGACGACCTCGTACCCGGCCTGGGTCACGCTCGCGGGGTTCGTCCCGTGCGCGGAGTCGGGGATGATGACCTTCTTGCGGGGGTCGCCGTTCTTCGTGTGGTACCCCCGCATCAGCAGCAGCCCGGTGAGCTCCCCCGCGGCACCCGCCGGCGGCTGGAACGTGGCCCGGGCCATGCCGGTCAGCTCGCACAGGGCCCGCTCCAGCCGCCACATCAGCTCGAGGGCGCCCTGCACGGTGGACGCGGGCTGGTGGGGGTGCAGCCGCTGGAACCCGGGGATCGCCGCAGCGGTCTCGGCCGACTTCGGGTTGTACTTCATCGAACAGGACCCGAGGGGGTAGAAGCCCGTGTCGACGCCGTAGTTCTCCTGCGACAGCCGGGTGAAGTGGCGGACCAGGTCGCGCTCGGCCACCTCCGGCAACGCGGGGGGCTCGAGGCGCAGCGCGTCATCGGGCAGGTCGGCGTCGGGGACGTCCAGGTCCGGGAAGCTCCACGCCCGGCGCCCCGGCCGGGACTCCTCCCGGAGCGTCCCCTGGCCGGGGGGGCCGCTTCGCCGGACCGGCGCGCCCTGCCCGGCAGGGACCGCCGGCCCGTCCGGCGCGTCGCCCGAGCCCGGCATGGTCTCGCGGTCCTCCTCCGTCACGACAGCACCTCGCCCAGCGCATCCGCGAACCCGTCGATCTCATCGCGGGTGCGGCGCTCGGTCACGGCCACCAGCAGCCCCCGGCCCTCCTCGTCCTCGAGCGGCACGCCGGCCAGGAACCCCCGGCCCACCATGTCCTCGACCACGTCGGTCGCCGGCCGGGGCAGGCGCACGGCGAACTCCTTGAAGAACCTCGCCCCCGGGTGCAGGAGCTCGACGCCCGGCACGTCGGCCAGCCGCTCGGACGCATACCCGGCCTTGGCGGCGCACTGATGGCCGAGCTCCTCCAGCCCGCGCGGGCCCAGCCAGGCCAGGTACACGGTCGCGGCCACCGCCATCAGGGTCTGGTTCGTGCAGATGTTCGACGTGGCCTTCTCCCGGCGGATGTGCTGCTCCCGGGCCTGCAGCGTCAGCACGTAGCCGGTCTGTCCCCGTACGTCGAGCGTCTCCCCCACGATGCGCCCCGGCATGCGACGGACGTCCTGCATGCGGGCGGCGATCACGCCGAGGTACGGCCCGCCGTAGCTCAGGTGGTTGCCGAGGGACTGCCCCTCCGCGACCGCGATGTCGGCGCCGAGCTCTCCCGGAGGGGCCAGGACCCCGAGCGACAGGGGGTCGATGATCTGGATGGCCCGCGCTCCCCCGCCCGAGGCCGCGGCGAACACCGCCCGCGCGTCCTCCAGGACGCCGTGGTGGTTGGGGTGCTGGAGGACGACCGCGGCGACGTCGTCGCCCACATCGGGGACGGCGCTTCGCCCGTCCTGCGCCCCGAACCGCCCGATCTCGAGCCCCGCTCCCCTGCCGAAGGACTCCAGGACCTCTACGTACCGGGGGTCGGCCAGCCCGCTCACCAGCACCCGGTGCCGCTTCGTGGCTGCGCGGGCCATGTGCACGGCCTCCACCAGCGAGGTCGGCCCGTCGTACAGCGAGGCGTTGGACACCTCGAGCGCGGTGAGGTCGCAGATCATCGACTGGTACTCGAACAGGGCCTGCAACACGCCCTGCGACAGCTCGGGCTGGTACGGCGTGTAGGAGGTGTACAGCTCGGAGCGCCCGGCCAGGGCCCAGACCACCGACGGCACGTAGTGGTCGTAGGCGCCGCCGCCCGCGAAGCACACCAGGTCGTCCGCGTGGCGGTTCCGCGCCGCCAGCGCGCGGAGGTCGGCCAGGATCTCCATCTCGGAGACCCCGTCGGGGATGGCCAGCGGCCGGTCCAGCCGGACCGTGGCCGGGATCTGCTCGAACAGGCCATCCAGCGAATCCAGGCCGATGGCGCCGAGCATCCGCCGGACGTCGTCGTCGGTGTGGGGGGCGAACCGCATGCCGGGCAAGAGTCTAGTGGAGGCCCGGGGCCGCCCCGACCGGGGGCCGCCGGCGCACGTCGTCGGGTGAAAGCGGACGGCTCAGCCGGCCAGGTCCTCGAGGCCGTACTTGCGGACCAGGCTGAGGTAGTCGCGCTGATAGAAGATCTTGCAGTTGATCTCGGGGTACAGCTCCCGCAGGCGCCGGACCTTCCGGTTCTTCTTGGTCACGAGCTTCTGGTTGAGCGTCGTGATCTCGAGGAACAGGTCGTACTGGGGCAGGTAGAAGTCCGGCGTGAACCGCTGGATCACGTTGCCGTCGGCGTCGCGCTCGAGATCGAACGAGCGGGGCTCGTATTCCCATTCGATCTGGTAGAAATCGAGCAACTGGGCGAACTGGCGCTCGCTGGCGTGGGCGAAGGAGACCTGATCGCTCTTCGAGCCGTCGGCGACGGCCTGCTGCGTCCCGCTCACGCGGTTCCTGCGGCCTTTCGCCGGCCGGTCTTCGGCTTCTGCAACGAGCCCTCCAGGTCGGTCCATACCTTGTCCACGGCGATCGCGAAGACCCCCTGGCCCTGCGCCAGCAGATCGACGACCGCCTCGGGCGTGGCCGCCTCGTAGATGCGCACGCCGTCCGACATCAAGGTTACCCCGTGCGGCGTCTCTCCCATGGCCTTCAGGTGGTCGATCGCCTTGCGGATCTGCTGCAGGGCGATCCCCGCGTCGAGCAGCTTCTTGATGACCTTGAGCTGCAACAGGTCCTGGAAGGAGTACAGCCGCTGGGTGCCGGATCCCCCGGCGTCGCGGATCGACGGCCGGACCAGCCCGGTGCGGGCCCAGTAGTCGAGCTGCCGGTAGGTGATCCCGACCACCCGGGTCACTTCGGGGACGCGATAGCCCTGTTCCGAGACCATGACAGCTCCGTAATTACGAGGACGTGATGAAATGTAGGCGTTGCGAGTAGCCATGTCAACGATGCCGGTGGGTCGCACCTGCGGCGCGTGGCTACGCGAAGTCCTCGGGCTCCACGTTGTCGAGGAACTCGCGGAACTTCTCGACCTCCTGCTCCTCGTCGTCCCGGATGACGATCGAGGCCTCGGTGAGGACGTCCTCCGCGGCGAAGATGGGGACGTTCACCCGGACCGCCAGCGCGATGGCGTCCGACGGGCGGGACGAGACCTCGTACCGCTGCCCGCCGTGCTGCAGCTGGATCGTGGCGAAGAAGGTGCCCTCCTTGAGCTCCGTGATCGCGATGCGCTCGACCTGCACGGTGAGCTCCTCGAGCACGTTCTTCATGAGGTCGTGGGTCATGGGTCTCGCGGTGACGATGCCCTGGAGGGCGAACGCGATGGCGGTGGCCTCCATTGCGCCGATCCAGATCGGCAGGAACCGCTCGCCGTCCTGCTCCTTGAGGAGCACGATGGGTTGATTGGTGGGCAGCTCCACGCGCACCCCCACCAGGCTCATCTCGATCATCGCATCGGAGCCGCCGTCCATGACCTCGACCCACTCTACCCCGCGTCCGCGGGCACGGGAGGCTCGCCGTGGAGGAACGAGGTGAGCACGTCAGGGTCGGCCTGCAGCGCGGCGAGATCCAGGACCTCGAGGATGTCGGGAAGGTTCCGGTAGCGCTCCGCGAAGTCGAGCCCGTACCCCACGACGAACCGGTCGGGACACTCGAACCCCTGGTACCGGATCGGCACGACGGGTATGCGCCGGGCGGTCTTGTCAAGTAGCGTGCACACCTCGATCGACGCGGGGCCCCGTTCCTCCAGCGCCGACAGCAGGTAGGACAGCGTGAGGCCCGTGTCCACGATGTCCTCCACGACGATCACGTGCTCGCCGCCGATGGGCTGGTCGAGGTCCTTGAGTATCCGGACCACTCCCCCGGAGGCCTCGGAGTCCCCGCCGTACGCCGAGATCGACATGAAATCGACGCGCACCGGCAGCGGGATCTGGCGGATGAGGTCCGACAGGAAGACCGCCCCGCCCTTCAGGATCGACACCAGGACGGGCGAGCCGCCGGCATGGTCGGCGGTGATCTGCCGCCCCAGCTGGCGGACCCGGCGGCGGATGTCCGACGCGCTGAACAGGATCCTGGCGACGTCGGACATCGCGGCGCAGTCTACCGCCCGTCCCGGGCCGGTCATCCCGAGGACGAGCCGGTTCAGCCGAACAGGCCGAACAGCGCGTCGAGCGAGAGCTGCGCGACCGAACCCAGCCCCCGCGCCCACCACGGCGCCTGGCCGTCGCCCGCGCCTCCGGCGCCGGTCGGGGAACCGGCCGCGACGAGCGGCACCGACCCCACCTGGAGATGGCCGGCGCGGAAGATCACGGTCCCCACCCGCCGGCCCGGGTCGATCGGCGAGCGGATTCCCGGGAGGATCCTGATCCGTTGGGCCACCCTTCCCGCGGGCTCCGGCAGCAGACGAGCGAGCCCCGCGGCCGCCTCGACCGGGATCCGCTTGGTCCCCATGGGCAGCGGGCGGAACGACTGCCCCTGCCGCACCAGCGTGTGCACCGAGTATCCGGTGAAGGCGTAGTCCAGCAGGGTCGCCGCGTCGTCGAAGGAGTCCTCGGTGGAGGGCGCGTCGAGCACGACCGCCACCACTCCCCTCCCCTCCCGATCGGCCGAGGCCACGAGGCAGAAGCCGGCGGCGGACGTGTATCCGGTCTTCACGCCGGTCGCGCCCCGATACAGCCACAGCAGCACGTTGCGGTTCTGGACGCGGCGGGCGGGACCGGCCGGCGCCGGGATCGTGTCGAACCTCTGTCCGACGACGTCGGCGAACTCGGGCCGAGCCATGGCCTCCCGGGTGATGGCGGCCATCTCCCGGGCCGTGGAATGGCCCCGGTCGTCGAGCCCGTTCGGCGAGAAGAACACGGTGTGGCGCAGGCCCATGGCCCGAGCCCGGGCGTTCATGTCCTGCACGAAGGCGTCTTCCGAGCCCGAAACGTGGTCCGCCAGCGCGATCGCCGCGTCGTTGGACGACTGCAGCATCAGCGCGAACAGCAGCTCCTCGACCGTGAGCCGCTCTCCCTGGCGCAGCCCCAGCTCGGAGAAGCCCGCACCCGCGCTCCCCTCCTCGGCGGCGTCGGCGCCGATCGTGACCTCGTCGTCCGGGCGGGCCCGTTCCAGCACGAGCAGCGCGGTCATGATCTTCGTGGTGCTGGCGAGGGGCCGTTCCTCGTCGGCGTCGCGGGCGAACAGGACCTGGCCGGTCGACAGGTCCTCCACGATCGCCGCCGGGGCGGAGATCTCGGGCGGCTCGGTCGACGGCGGCGGGGTGTGCAGCTCGGTCGGGAACGGTGACGGCGAGATGCACACACCCGACGGGCTCGAGCAGGGCACGGGGACCGGCGTGGGGGGAGGCGGCTTCGGCAGTGCGGCGGCCACCGGCCCGGAGGCCAGCGCCGCCGTCAGGGCGAGAAGGACCAGGACGCGGCGCACGAGGAGCCTCAGGGTAGCGAAGCCACGGCCGCCGCAGTGGGAGATCTGCCGGCGGGCGCCATCCGGTGATTCAGGGTGTCTTGAGGTACTGGCGCAGGTTGGTCCGGAGCAGGGCCTGCTTCAGCTTGCGGGACAGGCGGGCCAGCTCGGTGAGCGAGTCCACCGCGGCCCTGCGGGCCTCGGGGTTCCGCTGGCGGAGCATCGGCAGGATGATCGCCTCGAACAGACTGGCCTCCCGCTCGGAGAAGTGGCGGTACATCGTGAGGTGCCGCGGCTCGACGCCGTAGTGGAAGAAGTCCTTGACGATCGACAGCACGATGTAGTCGTCGCCGTCGTAGTACTTGTTCCCGTCCGACCCGTGCAGGCAGAGGATGCCGAATCGCTCCAGCTCCTCGATGCGCTCGCGGTCGACGCCCGTCGCGCTCGACATCTCCTCCAGGGACATCTCCAATCCGGTGGGCGGCTCGACGAGGTCCCCCTCCGACTCGGGCTCGCGCGGCTCGTCGGGGACTGAGCCGTCGTCCTGGCGGGCCAAGCGCTCCTTGATGACCTTCAGCGGGAGGTACTCGTCGCGCTGGAGCTTGAGGATCTGGCGGAGGCGCTCGACGTCGCCCTCGTAGAACTTGCGGTATCCGGACGGCGTGCGCTCGGGCTCGATGAGCCCCTCGCCCTCCAGGAACCGGATCTTGGAGATCGTGATGTCCGGGTACTCCGTCTTGAGCGCGAGCAGGACCTCCCCGATCGACATGTACGTCCGCGCCGCCATGGCCATCACTCTCCCGCGAAGAAGACGAGCTTGAACTTGCCGATCTGCAGCTCGTCGCCCGAGTCCAGCTCGGCGTCGTCGACCCGCTGCTTGTTCACGTACGTGCCGTTCAGGCTGCCGTTGTCGTGGAGGTAGAACCTGCCCTCGCGCCGGCGGATGTCGGCGTGGCGCCGGGACACCGTGACGTCGTCGAGGAAGATGTCGCTCTCGGGGTGCCGGCCCGCCGTGGCGACGTCCTTGTCGATCAGGAAGTTCGACCCGGCGTTGGGTCCCCGCTTCACCACCACCAGGGCCTGATCGGCGTGCAGCTCGTCGAGGGGGAGCGCGATCTCCTCGCCGGTCTCCTCCTCGACCTCCACGGGGGTGAACGTTGCGGTCGAGTCCTCCTGCAGTGGAGCGCCGCAGTTCAGGCAGAACCGGGCGTCGTTCGGGTTGCGATGTCGACATCTCGGACAGAGCACCCTGCGCCTCCCGGTTGGCTCACCATCGCTCAAAGGTCGAGGCTTTCGAGCCGGGGGAAAACTCTATACGGGAGGTCAAGGCGAAGTCAACGGGCGAGGTGGATGCGGGGTTTTTGCGGAGGACCGGCGGGGAGGCCGGGGCGACGGGTCCCGTCACGACTGCCCCTGCCCCTGCTCCTGCCGGACGAACTGCTCGTAGGCCTCGGCGTCGAGCAGCCCGTCAAGGGATCCGGGCTCGGCCTCGATCGCGATCATCCATCCGTCGCGGTAGGGCTGCTCGTTGACCAGCTCCGGCCGGTCCTCCAGGGCCCCGTTGCGTTCGATCACGGTGCCGGAGACGGGGGCGTAGACGTCGGAGACCGACTTGGTGGACTCGACCTCTCCGAACGGCTGGCCCGCCGTGACCTCGGTCCCCGTCTCGGGGATGTCGACGTAGACGACGTCACCCAGCGCGTCCTGGGCATAGTCGGTGATCCCGACCCGGACGCGCCCGTCGCCCTCGGCGCGGGCCCACTCGTGCTCCTTCGTGTAGCGCAGGTCCTTCGGATACTCCACGTCGATCCTCCGATGCGTCGTGCGGTCGGTGCGTCATGCCTTTCGGTCGTGGTCCGGCCGGTGCGCCGCGAGCCTACCCCGTGGCGCCCGCGGCGCGGGAGCTCACTTCTTCGAGTCCTCCACCAGGGCGGCGTACTCGTCGGCGAGCCGGGCGGCCTCCTCGTCGGATCCGGCCTCGGCCCACACCCGCACGATCGGCTCCTGGGGGTGGGGGGCGACCAGCGCCCAGTCCGACCCCCGGTACACCTTGACGCCGTCGGTCGTGTCGATCGAGTCCACTCCCCCCCCGTTCACCCGCTCCAGGAGCTGCCGCATCACGGTCCCCTTGGCCTCCCATGCGGTGGGGACCTCGCGCTCGACGATGTGGGCCGGGGGCAGGGACTCCATGACCTCCCCGAGGCGGACCTGTTGACGGGTCAGCAGCTCGAGGAGCTTGGCCAGGCTCATCATGGCGTCGTACGCGGCCAGGAACACGGGGAACATGTAGCCGCCGCCCTCGGCGCCGGCGAACGCCACACCCTGGGACTCGGCTGCGCCCATGAGTGCCACGGCGGAGGTCTTCGTCCACACGACCTGGCCGCCGTGTTCTCGGGCGATCTCGGCGGCCACCCGCGAGGTGACCACGGGCACCGCGATCCGGGGGAACGGGGTGCTCCGGGCGACGAGCGCGATGAACGTGAGGAGGGCCTCGCCCGGGCTGAGGACGTGGCCGTGCTCGTCGACCAGGCGCAGCCGCTCGCCGGTCGAATCGAACATCGCGCCGAGGTCGGCGCCGCTCGCGCCGACCAGCCGGCTGAGCTCCTCGAGGTGCACCCCCTGATCCTCCTCGGTCAGCACCGCCCGGTCCTCCTCGAGCGTGGCGTTCACCGCGAGGACCTCGACCCCGAGCGCGCCCAGGACGGCCGGGCCCGTCAGCACGGTGCTGCCGTATCCGTAGTCGACCACGAGCTTCGGGCGGCGGGCCCGGACGGCCTGGGCGTCGACCACGTTGAGCATCTCCCGGACGTAGTACTCGCGGCCCCGGGCGGGAAACGACAGCTCCCCGATCTCGTGGTGGAAGGCACGCCGGAGGTCGTCCCGGTAGAAGATCCGCTCGATCTTGCGCTGCGTCGCCGGGTCGACGTCGATGCCGCGCCCGTCGAAGAACTGGACCTCGACCGAGGCCGGGTCGAGCGGCGCGGTGCGCACCGTCAGCCCCCCGTTCGCCCGGGCGCTCCGCGCGTAGAACCGCGCGACGGGGATCGGGGCGAGCTCGAGGTCGTGAACGCCCACGCCCGCCGCGTTGGCCCCGGCGACCATGGCCCGCTTGATGATCCGGGCGGTCCGGGTCACGTCGCGCGACGCCACGACCACCGACCGCTTGGGCAGCGACGATGCGAAGGCCATCGCCAGCCGCAGGGCCATCTCCGGCGTCACGTCGATGTTGACCAGCCCTGCCACGCCTCGATCTCCGAACAAGGCCCGCGTGGCCCTCGACTCCCAGATGATGCTCTGGGTGACAAGGGCGCCGGGCTCGACGATCTTGAATGGGTAAACCTTCACTTGAGGATTGAGGACCGACCCCTCGCCGATCCGGCACTGGTCGGCCACCACCACGCCCTCGTCGATGCGGGCGCCGCGGCCGACGTCGGTGTTGGACCCGATCACGCATCCTCGCAGCGACGCCGCCGGCCCGATGTACACGTTGTCGTGGACGATCGCCCGGTGAACGAACGCGCCGGCCTTCACCACGCAGTTGGCGCCCAGCACCGTGTGCTCGCGGACCTCCGCGCCGGACTCGATCCGGCTGTTCTGGCCGATGTACGCCGGGCCGCGCACCCGCGCACCGGGCTCGATCTGGGCGTCCTCGCCGAGCACGATCCCGCCCTCCAGCTCGAACCCGGGCATCTCCACCTCGACCTTGCGGTCCAGCACGTCGCGGTGGACCTCGAGGTACGCGTCGAGGTTCCCGACGTCGGTCCACTCCCCGGCCGCGACGTAGCCGTACAGCGGCATGCCCTTGTCGAGCAGCAGCGGGAACAGGTCGTGGGCGAAGTCGTACTCCTCACCCGGAGGGACGAACGACAGGACCTCGGGCTCGATGACGTAGATGCCGGTGTTGATCTGGTCGCTGAAGACCTCGCCCCATCCGGGCTTCTCCAGGAAGCGCTCGACGCGCCCGTCCTCGCCGGTGATGACGATGCCGAACTCGAGGGGGTCGTGGACGCGCTGCAGGAGCACGGTCACCGCGGCGCCCTTCTCCCTGTGGTACCGCACCGCCTCGGTGAGGTCGAAGTCGGTCACGGCGTCGCCGGAGATGACCAGGAACGTCTCGTTCAGCCAGGACTCGGCGTTCTTGACGCTCCCGGCGGTTCCGAGCGGCTGCTCCTCGGTGGCGTAGGTGAGGTTGAGGTCGAGGTCCGACCCGTCCCCGAAGAAGTTCCGGATCACGCTCGCCAGGAACTGCACCGTCACGACGACGTCGGTGAATCCGTGCCGCCGGAGCAGGCGCAGGATGTGCTGCATCATCGGCTCGCCGACGATCGGCAGCATGGGCTTCGGCTGATTGGAGGTCAGGGGGCGCAGACGGGTGCCCTGCCCGCCGGCCATCACGACGGCCTTCATCGCAGGCCATCATAGCCGGGGGCCGGTGCCGGACCTCCCCCGGATCCGGCCCGGGTGGGGCCCGCGCGGCGGTCAGGTCGGTCCCTGCCGCGCCCGCAGCGTGGCCCGGACGTCCTGGACGTACATCCACACGGCCACGTAGTACTCGACGATCCCCACCGCGTACGCGATCCACCCCAGCGCCAGCAGCCCGCCGTCCAGGCCCAGGTGGAAATTCGCCCAGGAGATCGCCGGGACCGAGAACATCAGCGAGAACGTGGCGATCTTGCCGATGGCCCGCACGTCGATGCGCACGTCGCGGCGGAGCAGCGCGATCGCGGCGACGAGGACCGCCGCGTCGCGGACCAGGATCAGCAACGCCGCCCACAGCGGGAAGGCGTCGCGGACCACCAACGTGACGAGCGCCGCGGCGATGGCCAGCCGGTCGGCCACGGGATCCAGGATCTTGCCGAGCTCGGAGACCTGCCCGGTCCGCCGGGCCACCTGGCCGTCGATCCAGTCGGTGGACACCACGAAGGCCAGCAGGATCAGCCCAGCCGCCTCCGTTCCGTGGTGCAGCAACAGCAGCACGAACACCGGGATCAGCAGGATCCGGGCGAACGAGATGACGTTGGGCAGCGTGAGAACGCGGTCGGAGGATGCGTCGGTGTCCACGGCGTCCGGACCCTACCACCGGCTCCGGCGGCGAAGGCCGCCCGGACGTGCGGGAGCCCCGCCTCGGCGGGGCTCCGTTGGGCCCCGGGTGGGTCGGCTCCCGGGCTCAGGTGAACAGCGGGATCACGAACCGGGCCAGGAAGTACAGGATCACGATCGTGATCAGGAGCATGAACCCGTACTTGACGGCCGCGTAGGCCGTCAGCCCGCTCGAGGGATCGTGCACCGGCGGGGACGCCGGCGCGACCGGCCGGTGCGTGTGCCCGTGTTCCTCGGCGTGGACGTGGGGGGCGTGCACCACCGGGTCCTCGTCCACGGGCTCGTACGCCATGGGGTCCCCTCCTTTGGTGCAAGTGATTTCCGCGGATTCGTCCGGCATGAGGAGATACCCGGTCCGCGACCTTCGGAAACGGGCGACGGCGCCTCATCGAAGCCTCCATGGACCGCTCCCCGGGAGCCGGCGTGGGCTATTCCCGGAACGTGGGGGCGGAGGCGGTTCCCGGTCGTCCACCTCGAAGGCCGCCGCCTCCGCGGGCAGCGCGGTCTCGGCCGCCTGCCGCCGGGTCACGGGCCGCCGGATGATCAGCCATGCGGCGAACGGGATCCCGATATCGCCGAAGCCGTTCGCCGACACCGTGAACTGAAGGTTGGACACCGGATGCGTGATCTCGATCCAGGCCAGGACGGTGGTGGACAGCAGCAGGAACCCCAGGAACAGCAGCAACCGCGATTCCCGGGGGAACTGGCGGGTGGACGCCGAGGTCACCGCGGAGTCCGCCACCAGCGTGTACACGATGCCGAACACCACGACCGCGGCCGAGGTCAGCCCGAGGAACGCGAGCGGCCCGCTGACGATCGCCGAGATGAAGTCGCCCCGGGTGAACGCCAGCCAGGAGAACACCGTGAGCGCAGCGAGCGCGACGGCCTCGAACCGGTCGATGTGCCGCCACCGCACCACCAGGACCGCCGCGATCCCCATCGTCACCACGATGTCGAGCAGCGGGTTGCTGTACTGGAACCGGACGCCGAACGCGGCGAGGACGTAGAAGGGCGAGTTCCACGCCCCCAGCAGGAACAGGCCCAGCCCGAGCTCACGGCGGCCCGCGGTCCGTCCCCGCAGTACGAGCCAGAGACCGAGGAGCAGCAGGAGCACCCAGGGGATGGCCCGCACCGTGACCGAGTTGCGGAACGTGAAGCGTTCCATGGAGTCGATGAACCGGACCGCACCGCGGGAATTGGTCTGCGCGAACACCGCGGACGCCGCGGAGTTCAGCCCGTTCACGATCAGCGGTGCGACCACCTCCGCCGCGATGCCGATGTAGATGATGCGTTCCTTGATGCGCTCCTCGACGGCCTCCCCCAGGCGGCGGCGCCGGAGCATGGCCCGCCACCCCAGGCCGACCGCGCCGAGAGCGGCGGCCGACACCACGACCCACACCACCCCGGCCACGGAGACGCGAGCGTACGTGCCCCAGTCGCCGAGGTGGGAGACCAGCTCGAACCACAGCTTCACCGCGATCAGCACCGCGAGCCCGGCCTTCACGAACGCGCCGCGGAGCTCGAGCCCCGGGGCCGTGGCCGCAGTGGCGAAGTTGAAGGAGAAGTCCACGAGGACCACGGCGGCCAGGAGGATCATGGGCTGCAACATCGTGGAGATGCCGTCCACGTTGTCTCCGAGCGCGAGCGACGCCCCGGCCGGGAAGCCGTGGGTGAGGGCGTTGAGGGCGAGGAGCAACACGGTGCCGTACATCGCGGCGAGTGACCCGGCCAGCAGCGGGAGGGCGACGTAGCGGGCGCGGCGTCCCCACGAGGGACGTAGGTTCACGAGTGCGAACAGCACGACGACGCCGAACGCGGCGACGTACCCGCCCCGGTTGATCCCCGGCCCGATGCGGGAGATGGTCGACTCCCCGATGCCGCCCGTGACGCGCCCGATCGTGCCGTTCACCAGCAGGTGCACGACCCCCCCTCCCAGGGCCACCCAGACGCTCCCCCGCATGGCGCCCCACAGGAACACGAGCCACCCGACGACGAGCGCAACGACCGCGAAGGGCAGCAGGGTGAGAGGGACGAACGTCCACCGATCGTCGAGGTCGTTCAGCCGAGCGAGCGTGGCGTGCCGGAAGACGTTGCCGACGAGCAGGACGAGGAGCATCCCGACGAGGACGACGATCGCGCCGACGGCCAGCTGCCGCTCGATGCCGGGCACGCCCGCGACCCGCAAGCGGCCCTGCTCGAAGGGCTCCGAGAACAGCGTCCGGCCGACCGGGCGGAGCGCCTCACGTGTCCTGGCGAGCGGCCCGTCCTGGCGAGCGATCGCGCTCATCGACCCTCCGGACGGACCGCCAGCACGCCGTTCGATATCGGGATCACCAGGCGGTCGCCCGCCAATCCGAAGGCGCCGGCGAAGAAGCTCACTCCCGCCGGCTCCCACTGCCCCTCGAAGGCCCCGGTCCTCGCGTCGAGCACGGTGATCCGGTGCTCGTGCTGGTCCAGGTTCTCGGGGAGGCCCGGCTCCTCCACGTACACTCGGCCCTGCCACACGATGGGCGGCGTGTTGGGCATCATGCGCAACGGGACCGACCAGAGCTCCTTGCCGGTCGCCTCGGCGAGTCCGTGGATCACGTTGCCAGAGTCCACCGCGACGACGACTCCGTCGCCGGCCGCGGGGGCCAGGGAGATCAGCCCGAACAGCGCGGCCGGGGTGAAGGGCCGGGCCCACTGGGGACCCAAGGTGGTTTCGTCGAACGCCGCGATCGCCGCGTTCTTCCCGATCGTGACGAGCCCGAACAGCCTGCCGCCGTCCTGTGCGACGGTGGCCGACGACGCCGCCCCTTTCCGTTGAGCGACCACCTTCCCGCTGCCCGGATCGAGCACCGTGAGGCCCCCGACGCCCCAGGCCACGTCCCCGTCGGGGAGCTCCACGGGCGAGCCCAGCCCGCCCGGGCCGGGAAGCGGAATGGTCGGCCATGCCTGCCGGCCCGTGCGCGCGTCGAGCCCGGTCAATCCGGACTGCGTGTCGGGAACGAGCACGGTGCCCCCGGCGACGATCGGCTGGGTGCCCGGCAGCACCTGGGCGCCGCGCGCGACCCACGGGCGCCCACCCGAAACCGACACGCCGAGGACCTGCGTTCCGGCCTGCGTCACCACCCTGTCCCCGGCCGCGAGGGCGAACGCGAGGCTGGCCTTGCTCCGGTACAGCACACGGCGGGAGCTCCGCAGCGCCGTCCGCGAACGGACCTCGTAGAGCTGGTCGACGGTCGAGCCGCCCGACTCCGCCGTCCCGGTCACGTACAGCGTCCGCCCCCGGAGGGTGGCCGGGCCCAACGGGACCGAGCCGAAGACGTACGGCTCACCTGCGGGACGAACCCCCGACCCCGTTCCTCCCGCGCTTTCGATGCCCGCCGGGAAGGCCTGGAGGATGGTGAACGGCCACGACCCCAGTTCGTGGGTCGGGACCACCAGCGAGCCGGCCGCCCACGCCATGGGCACCCTCGTGTCCTGGTCGGAGACCACCCCGGGCGCGCCCAGCGGGACGGTCCGCTCCGTCCCGGCTTCCAGGTCGAACAGCAGCAGCCGGCTGTCCGTCTGGAGGACCGCGACGGTGTCGCCCAGAACCATGGGCGGCGCGAAGGTCGTGTCGGTGTGGCGCCGCCAGAGCAGGTGGCCGGACCGGCCGTCGTGCACCTCGACCGAGCTGTCGGAGGCAACAACAACCCGGTCCCCGGCGACTGCCGTTGCGCGGTCGACCGTGCTCGACGACTGCGCCCGCCACCGCACGTGGCCGGTGGCGGCGTCGTAGGCGAACGCGGCGCTCCCGTCGGTGGAGGCGACCACCGTGTGCCCCCCTGCGGCGAGCCCGCCCAGCTCCGTGGTGCCTCCGGAGAAGGTGAGGATGGAGGAATCGGTCCACGCGACGGTGCCGTCGTCGGGGTGGAACGCGATGAGGTTGCCGACCTGGTCGCCGACCACGACCAGGCCGCCGACAACGACCGGCGGCGCGACGACCAGCGCGCTGGACGTCGCCGTCCACGCCTGGGCCCCGGTCGCCAGGTCGATGCCGCGCACCGCGCGGTCGTCCGTCGGGAGCACGATCGTCTGCCCGACGACGGCGGGCGTCGCCGACACCACGTCCGGGAGGTCGATCACCCACCGCGTCGTGCCGTCCTCCGCGTCGAGTGCCCACAGCGCCTTGTGGGAGTCGGCGACCAGGACCAGTCCTCCGGCGACCACCGGCGAGGCCACGATCGGCCCGGCCAGCCCGACCTGCCAGTTCACGGCCCCCGTCCGGACGTTCGTCGACGAGACCGTCCCGTCGTCCTCGGCCAGGATCACGTCCTCCCCGGAGCCCACGGGCGGGTACAGCACCTCCCCCCGGCGCGCGATCGTCCACGCCAGGTTGTCCGTGGACAGCCGGGCCCCGGGCACGAACCCGGAGTGGCCCGCGTCGACCGCGGCCGTGCTCCCGGCCGGCAGTCGCGTCGACGCGAGCGCCGGTGGCCGGCCGTTGCCGAGGTTGACGCCCGGAACGTGCACCTCGGTGAGGTCCGCGTCGTACCGGATGGTCTGCGAGCCGCTCCGGAACACCTCGCGGATCTGGGTCACGCCGACCTCCGGGCACTGCCATGTCTCGGTGACGTCGGTGCTGGTGTTCCCCTGTGATCCGGTGTCGCGGCTCGTCGCGCGAAGGTGCAGGCACTCCGGGAACGTCCGCCCGAGCACGTCGCGGTCGGCGAGATCGAGCACCGTGGTCGTCGTCGTGCCGGTCCCGCCCTGCCGCTTCCCGCGCCAGCTCCAGGTGGCGCCGCGATCGAACGGGAGCTGCAAGGCCATCTCGGGCGGCGTCGCCTGCTGGAACTGGTCGTCCGATCGAGCGCCGAAGCGCACCAGCCGGGAGCCCTTCAGGCCGTAGTAGGTGAGGACGGTGCGAGGCGCGCCGGAGCCGATGAAGTTCACCCAGTGGTCGGTGACGACGAACGAGTCGGGCTCGAGGGAAACCACGAGCGCGGGCCCCGAGATCTGCTCGACAAGGCGGTCGGTGTCCTTGCCGTTGGCGACCGTGTCGTACACCCATGTGGAACCCGGCTCGGACGGCACATAGCGCTCGAGGTCGGCGCTGGCAGGCCTCGCGGCTCGCTGCGTGGCGACGACCGCCGGGACGAGCAGCCCGGCGACGACGACCACGGCGACGGTCCAGGCGACGGCCCACCGCCACGGCCCTCCCCGCGCGCCGGGCGGCCCGGCGGGAGGCGAGGATTCGCCGGGAACCGGGCCCCCCGGAGCAGACGACTCGGCTGCCGGGCGACCCTCGGAGCCACCGGGATCGTGATCCGATCCCCCTCGCGGCGTCCCCCCTCCCGGCGCCGTCTCGCTGCCCACGTTCTCCGTCCTTGCCCTGAATCGCCGGAATCGGCCGCCGATGCTAGGCCGCCCGGGAGCGCCCGGTCAACGACGGCGCGCTCACTCCCGGATGCGGGCGTCGCGGGCGCCGATCATGACGGACTGGACACCGCCTCGCGGCATCTCCCCCGCGGTCGGGCCGGCCGGATTCGAACCGGCGACCTTCTGACCCCCAGTCAGACGCGCTAACCAAGCTGCGCCACGGCCCGTCGGTCCGAGTCTAGCGATCACGCACGACCCTGCGGCGGCCATGGGCGAGAGCGCCGACGGGCCGGAGGTCCCGCCGCGGGGAGGCTGAGGGGCCCATGACGCCCACGCGACCGGGTGGTGTCGTGCCACCACCGGAAGCTTCGAAAGGACGGCCATGGAGAGCTACGACGTCGGCATCATCGGGGCGGGTATCCATGGCGCCAGCGTGGCCTTTCACCTGGCCCGCCGGGGGATCCGGACTGTGGTGATCGACAAGCAGACGCCGGGCTCCGGCCCCACCCGACGCTCGAGCGGCGTGTGCAGGGCGGCCTACCGAAACGAGTTCCTGGCTCAGGCGGCCCGAGAGGGCATCGAGTTCCTCGCCAGCTTCGGCGAGCACACCGAGGGCGCCGACGCGGGGTTCCACCGAACCGGCTTCCTGTACCTGCATCCTCCGCAGGACGTCTCGGAGCTCGAGCCGACGGTGCCACGCTTGCAGGCGCTCGGGATCGACGTCGAGGTCCTGTCTCGGAGCCGCCTGCGGGCCGGGTACCCCTGGTTCGACCTGGACGGGATCGCCGTCGGCCTCTGGGAGCCCGGCGCCGGGTACGCCGATCCCGGCGCGGCCGCGCGCGGGCTGCTGAACCGGACCGCGGCGCTCGGGACGGAGGTCCGCACCTCGGCTCGGGTGACGGCGATCCACCCCTCGCCGACGGGAGGGGCCGCCGTCGAGATCGCCGGGGGACCGCCGATCGACTGCGCCCGATTGCTGATCGCCGCCGGTCCGTGGACGGCGTATCTCGCTCGTCTCATCGGCGTGGACCTCCCGCTCACCGTCGAGCGCCACCCGGTGGCGCTGCTCTCCCCCGGCGGCGGTCCACGGCTCCCCTTCGGTCACGCGGATGTCGCCGAGGGCTACTACTCGCGTCCCGAGGGGTCGGAGCACCTGCTCGTGGGGTCGCTCCTGCCCACTCCGCACCCCGACCGGGACCGGTTCCGGGAGTTCATCGAACGCCAGGAGTCGCTTGAGCTGGCCATGGCCCTGGCGCGGCGCGTTCCCGCGCTCATCGAGGCGGAGGAGCTGGGCGGGTGGGCCGGTCTGTTCGACGTCAGCCCGGATTGGCAGCCGGTGATCGGCGAGATCGCGGCGGGCATCTTCGTCGATGCGGGATCGAGCGGGCACGGATTCAAGCTGGCGCCGGCGCTCGGACGCCGTGTCGCCGACCTGGTCGTCGGGGCCGGAGCGGACCCGGCACTCGCGCAGTTCCATCCGGATCGTTTCGCGGTGGGCCACGAGCTTCCGGGCGGGTACCGGGAGGCCCACATCCTCGGATAGTCCGCCTGCGGCCGTTCCGGGCAGAGCCGGCGGGACCGAGGGCCCGCGTCCATGCCCTCAGCGGTGGCGGCCGGCGGGCGCGCCGCCCAGGCGGGCGCCCTTGCGCGCGCGGAACCGAATGCGGATGGGAATCCCGTCGAGGTCGAAGGCCCGGCGGAACCGGTTCTCCAGGAACCGGCGGTAGACGGGGTCGGGGACGCGGCCGCCGAACAGCACGAAGGACGGCGGGCCTGCCGAGACCTGGGTCCCGTAGCGGAACCGGGTGATGCCGCGCGGCGGCGGACGCTCGTCCTGGGCCTGCTCCAAGACCCGGTTCACCTCCGCCGTGGGGACGCGCCGGGTCCACCGCCCGTGCTGGAGCATGAGGACCTGCGGCAGCCGGTTGACCCCCTGGCCGGTGAGCGCCGCGACCCGGAGGACCGGCGTGCGGGCGAACGGCATCATCTGCTCGGTGATCTCCTCGAGCAGCCGGATCTTCTCCTCGCTCGCGACGAGGTCCCACTTGTTCGCGGCGACCACCAGGCCGCGGCCCGCCTCCACGACCCGGGCGGCCACGTGCTTGTCCTCCGTCGTCACCCCGTCCGTCGCGTCGAGGACCAGCAGCGCCACGTGTGCCCGGTCGATGGCCTTCGCCGCGCGGACGAAGCTGTAGTACTCGACCCCCTGCATCCGCCCGGTCCGCCGGAGGCCGGCGGTGTCCACGAACCGCACCGGCCCGTCCGGCCACTCCACGACCGCGTCGACCGCGTCCCGCGTGGTCCCCGCCTGCTCGTAGACGACCGAGCGCTGCTCACCCACCAGCCGGTTGAACAGCGAGGACTTGCCGACGTTGGGCCTCCCGACGAGGGCGAAGCTCGGCTCACCCTCGACCTCAACCTCCTCCCCCCCGGGCTCGGGGATGAGGTCGAGGATCAGGTCGAGCAGCTCGCCGGACCCCCGGCCGTGGAGCGCGGAGACCGGAACCGGCTCACCCAGCCCGAGCGCGTGGAACTCCGCCGCGTCGGGCTCCTGCCGGTCGGAGTCGACCTTGTTGACCACGACCAGCACCGGGAGGGAGGCGCGCCGCAGGCGCCGGGCCAGCACGGCGTCCTCCTCCTGGACCCCGGTCTGCGAGTCGACCACGAGCAGCACCAGGTCGGCGGTCGCGGCCGCCCGCTCGGACTGGCCGGCGACCAGGGCCTCGATCCCCGATGCCCTGGTGACGAAGCCGCCGGTGTCGACGACGGTGAACGTCCGCCCGCGCCACTGGACCGGGATCTCGATGCGATCCCGCGTGACCCCGGGAAGCTCGTGCGCGATCGCCTCGCGCCCGCCGAACAGGCGGTTGACCAGGGTCGACTTGCCGACGTTCTGCCGGCCGACGACGGCGACCACGGGCGCCGCCCGGATCACGCCGGAGCCTCCCCGAGTCGCTCGCGGACCAGGCGCAGCGCCTCGCGCAGGGTCTCGTCGACCGTGCGCCCGGAGTTGTCGAGCCTGACAGCATCCGACGCGGGGATGAAGGGGTTCGTCCTCGAATCCAGGGCGTCGCGCCGGGCCAGCTCGTCGGCGAGCGAGCGGTCGCTGCCGCGCTCCTCTTCGCGACGCCCGGCCCGCTCGATGGGAACCGCGTCCAGATAGATCTTCACCGGCGCGCCGGGAAGGACGACGCGGCCGATGTCCCGGCCCTCCATCACCGCGCCGCCCTGGCCCAGGCGGCGCTGTTGCTCGACGAGGACGGCCCGCACCGCGGGATGGCTCGACACGAGGGAGACGGCACCCTCGACCTCAGGCGCGGTGAGCTCCGGCCCGGCGCGGCGGCCGTCGATCTGGATCTCGGGAGGGTCGAGGGTGAGGTCGAGGTCAACGGTGAGAGTCCCCGCGAGCGCCGCCAGGGCCTCGCCGTCTGTGAGATCGAGGCCTCGATCCAGCGCACGCCGCGTGAGGGCCCGGTACATCAACCCCGTGTTCACGTAGGGCAGGTGGAGGATCGTGGCCAGGCCGCGGGCCAGGGTGCTCTTCCCGGAGCCGGCAGGCCCGTCGATGGCGATCTGCACACTCACCGTGCGACCTCGAGTCGGGCGCCGAGGTGGCGCAACGACGTCGCGAACCCCGGGTAGGAGACCGCCGCCGCCTCGGTCCCCAGGACCTCGCTCGGCCGGCGCGCCGCGAGGGCGCCGACCACCGCCGCCATGGCCATCCGGTGATCGCCGCCACCATCGACGACGCCCCCCTCCAGTCCGCCGCCCCGGACGACGAGCGCGTCGCCATCCACGTCCGCTTCCCCGCCCAGTCCCCGGATCAGCTCGCGGAGCCCGGCCAGCCGGTCGCTCTCCTTGACCCGCAGCTCGCCGGCGCCCTCGAACCGCGACTCGCCGGCGGCTCCGGCCGCCACGACCGCCAGCAGTGGGATCTCGTCGATCACTTCCGGCAGCTCGGCCGGGGTCACAGTCGTCCCACTCAGGGTTCCGCCCGACGCAACCCGAAGGGTCCCGGCCGGCTCCCCCAGCTCCCGGGCGTCCACCTCCTGCTCGACCCGGGCACCCATCCTGCCGAGGACGTCGAGGAACCGGAGCCGGGATGGATTCAGCCCGACGCCGTGGACCGCCACCGCTCCGCCGGTCAGCACCGCCGCGCCCGCCAGGAAGGCCGCCGACGAGACGTCCCCCGGGGTCGTCGCGGAGAACGAGGGGACCTCGAACCGCTCGACTGCCACCGAGCATCCCCGGCCCACGGCCGCCGGCGCACCCTTCGAGTCCGCCCGCCGGGTGTCGGCGCGGGTCTGGCGAACGGAAGCGCCCAGCGCGGACAGGAGCCGTTCCGTGTGGTCGCGCGTCTGGGCCGGCTCGACGACCTCGGTGGTCCCCTCCGCCGCGATGCCCGCCAGCAGCACGGCGCCCTTCACCTGGGCGCTCGGAACGGGCGTCTCGTGGCGGATCCCGGTGAGCGGCGCTCCGCGAACCGCGACCGGCGGGCGGCCGTCCGTGGTCTCGACCACCGCGCCCATGCGGCGGAGGGGGTCCGCCACGCGCTCCATGGGTCGCGCGCGGAGACTGGCATCGCCGTCGAGGGTGGCCGGGAACCGCGCCGCCGACAGCACTCCTGCCAGCAGCCTCATCGTGGTCCCGGAGTTGCCGCAGTCCATGGGCCCGGCCGGGGCCCGGAGGGCCTCCCTCCCGGCACCCTCGACCTCCACCTCGGGCCCGACCTCCAGGTGCCCTTCCTCCGACCCTCGACCTTCGATGTTCCCCAGCCAAGCCTCGAGTCGCGCTCCACCGTCCCCCAGCAGGGCGACGCATGCCCGTGCCGTGGCCGCAACGTCGAGTGCCGGCGGCAGGCCCCCCACCACGCTGCGACCGGAGCCGACGGCGGCCAGCAGCAGCAGCCGGTGTGCGATCGACTTGTCCCCCGGAACCCGAGCCTCGCCGGCGAGCACCCCCCCGGGGCTCACGCGGATCCTCATGCCAGGCGAACCGGCGCGAACCCGGCCTCCCGCAGCACCGCGAGCGCGTCCTCGCCCCGGTCCGCCGCGACGGTGACGTGCGCGTTGCCCCGGCCGCCGTCCGCGGCGTGGACGATCTGGAGGTCCTCGATGTTCACCGCTCCCTCGGCCATCGCTCCGGTCAACCGGGCCAGCGCGCCCGGCCGGTCCGGGATCGGGACGTGCAGCACGACCACGCCGGAGCGCACCTGCGGCTTCGTGGCCAGCCCCCGGCGGGCGTCCCGGGCCCGCTCGAGCATGCCCGCCAGCGCGGAGCCGTCGCCCGCCTCGAGGGCGACCCGAACCCGTTGCAGCGCAACGATGAATCGGTCGAGTTCGTCGCGCACCGCGGGCGCGTTCGCTCGGAGGATGCCCTCCCACAGCTCCGGCGACGAGCCCGCCAGCCGGGTCAGGTCCCGGAACCCGCCGGCCGCGAGCGCCAGCGCGTCGACCCCTTCCTCCGACTCCCACTCTCCCGCCGCGAACGCCATGAGCACGGACGACACCACCTGGGGGAGGTGGCTCACCAGCGCGACGGCCCGGTCGTGCGCTGCGGGATCCATGAGCAGGGCACGCGCCCCGAACGCCGCGACGCACGACCGCACCGCCGCAAGGGCGTCGGCGTCGGTCTCGTGGCCGGGGGTGAGCACCCATGTGGTGCCGTCGAGCAGCGTCGCCGCCGCGGCTTCCGGCCCCGAGCGCTCGGAGCCGGCCATGGGGTGACCGCCCACGAACCGCGCGCCCGCGCCCGGTTCCCCCGGTGCGGCCGCCGCCGACACCGCCCGGCACACCGAGGCCTTGACGCTGCCGACGTCGGTCACGGCGGCGTCCCTCGCCGCGCCCAGCGCCAGCCCGACCAGGTCCGCGATGCGATCCAGCGGGACGCAGACGAAGACGACCTGGGCGTCGCCGACGGCCTCCTCGGGGGACCCCGCCGGCGACAGCGGTGACATGTCCGAAGCCCGCTGCAGCACATCCGGCGCGACGTCCCACCCCCCTACCGACATCCCCGCCGCGCCCGCCGCCAGTGCGACCGAGGTCCCGACCATGCCCGTCCCCAGGACGGCGATCCGGTCGGGGACGGACGCATCCCCGCCGGCAGATTCCGAGGCGCCCGGTTCCGCCGTCTCAGGCGAGGTCATCGCGCAGGCTCCTCGCGCCCTCGAGGTAGACGTGCTCCACCTCGGAACGCGACCTGGTCGTGGAGAAGTGGACGAGCACGCGGATCACCGACGGCAGCGCCCCTTCCACGTCGAGCTCGCGCGCGCACAGCAGCGGCACGCCGGCCAGGCCCATGCGCCGGGCCGCCTCTGCGGGGAACACCGAGCGGAGGTCGTCCGTGGCCGTGAAGAGAATGCTCACGACGTCGTCGGGCTCGATCTCGTTGCGCTGCAGGAGTTCGCGGAGCAGTCGCTCGGTGGCGTCCAGCACCGCGTCGCGGGCGTCACGCCCGACGGTGATCGCGCCGCGGGCCGCGCGGAGCGCCCGCGCGGCCTCGTTCGGCGTCGTTCCGTTTCCGTCCATCGGTTGCTCCTATGTCAAGCCGTCGCCGCCAAGGCGGCGTCGGCCAGGGTTTCTTCCAGCAAGGCTTGTCTCCTGAGTTCGTTCCTGAGCAGGGTCTTGTACACCGCCCGGGCGAGGTG
>Ga0137374_10002181_pt1 | contig 22983 bp, 4 predicted proteins | sample SagtaG_20_FD_104811 | JGI IMG/M metagenome (GOLD analysis project Ga0137374, IMG submission 104811) | Vadose zone soil microbial communities from Sagehorn Ranch, Mendocino, California, USA - Sage1_R_100_16 metaG | ecosystem: Environmental > Terrestrial > Soil > Vadose zone | place: USA... | reverse complement strand
TTTCCTCAGTCGGTGGCGGTGGCTGACTTTAACGGCGATGGCAAGCGCGATCTGGTCGTGGCCAACAATTCGAGTCCAGGCACTGTGACGGTCATGTTGGGGATTGGCGATGGCAGGTTCTATCCGGGAACAGACTACGGTACCGGCGTCGATCCCTCGTCCGTGGCGGTGGCGGACTTCAATGGCGACCAAAAGCCTGACCTGGTCGTGTCCGATGACGGCGGGGTGTCCGTGCTCTTGGGCAATGGTGATGGCACCTTCCAGACCGCCCAAAGCTATGCCGCGGGTGGCAGTCCTTATTACGTAGCCGTCGGGGACGTGGACGGCGACCAGAAGCCCGACCTCGCGGTGGCGAACAACGTGTTCACGGGCACCATATCAGTGCTGTTGAACAACGGCGATGGCACCTTCTTGATGGCTCACAGTTTCCGAGCGGGGAGATATCCCATTTTCGTAGCATTGGGGCACTTCAACAACGACCAGAATCTGGATGTGGCCGTGGTCAGCGACGAATTGGCCGGCAAGGCCTCGGTGCTTCTCGGGAATGGGGATGGCACCTTCCAATCCGCACGGAGCTTCAGCGCAGGAACGGTTCCTGCCTCGCTGGCCTTGGCCGACTTCAATGGCGACGGCCACGCCGACTTGGCGGTAGCCCATGAAAACGGCGTCGCGGTGCTGTTGGGCATCGGGGATGGCATGTTCCAGACCGCGACGAACTTTCCCGCGGGCACCAGTCCCTTCGCAGTCGCGGTGGGCGACCTCCAGGGCGACGGCGCAGCCGACCTGGCCGTGGCCAATGTCAACCCTGTCGGCAGCGGGGTCGTTGCGCTCCTCAACACATGTGTCTCCACCGAGGTATCGATTGCCATTGTGCGCTTCGGCGCCAACGTCACAGTTTCCTGGCCCGCCCCGTCGAGCGGGTTTGTGCTGGAATCGACTCCGAGTCTCAGCACGCCGGACTGGCAGCTGGTTGTCGATGGGACAAGCACCAACAACAACAATCGCTGGGAAGTGACGCTGCCCATTGGACCGGGAGCGCGCTACTTCCGGTTGCACAAGAATTGATTCAACGACCGCTGCTGCTGAATCAGCGCCGGATTGCGCCTCCCTCGAAGCATGATTACCTCCCTGCTGCGTTCAACGGCTGTCGGACTGGCCTTGGTGCTGGGCGGCTTGCTTCAGAGTGACCGCGCCCTGGCCGCCGGTTGTGCCACGCCTGGATTCGTGGCGGCCGGCACATTCACCGCTGGATTTCAACCAGTGGACGTGGCCGTGGGCGACCTCAACGGCGACGGCAAGGCGGACCTGGTCGTGGCCAACCAATTTTCGGCGGACGTGTCGATTCTGCTGGGCAATGGCAATGGCACCTTTCAGACTGCGGTCAGTTACCCTGCCGGCTCCGGTCCTTCTTCGGTGGCGCTCGCCCATTTCAATGGCGACGGCCGGCTGGATATCGTCGTGAGCGACGTCGGCTCGACCATGGTCTGGGTGTTGATGGGCAACGGCAATGGCACGTTTCAACCCGCCGTCGGCTACGACGTCGGGAACCTCTCGCAGTTTGTGGGCACGGGGGACTTCAATCTCGATGGGAAAATCGATCTGGCCGTGGTTATTCGCGTCGCCGGAACTGTCTCCGTGATGTTCGGCAATGGCAATGGCACGTTCAACACCCCTTCGGATTACCTGGTGGGCGCGGACCCTTTCTCCCTGGCTGTGGCCGATTTCAATAAGGATGGTCCGCCCGACCTGGCCGTGGCGAATGCGGCGCTCTTTGATGACACCGTTTCGAGCATCTCCATCCTCAAGGGCAGGAGCACCGGCAGTTTCCAAAATGCCGTCGACTACGCTGCCGGAACGAGCCCCCGGGCGATTGCAGTAGGCGACTTCAACGGGGACGGAAATCCGGACATGGCTGTGGCCAATTACGGCGCGTTCCCCAACGGCATGCCTCCGTTCACGAACAGTTCCGTGTCGATTCTGCTGGGGGCGGGCAATGGCACGTTCCCGGCCCCGGTCAATCTGCAGGCCGGCGAGGGCTGCTTGTCGCTCGTAGCCACCGACCTCAATGGCGACGGCAAGCTCGACCTGGCTGTGATGAATTACCGCTCCTCGAGCGTCTCCATTCTGTACGGCAATGGCAACGGCACCTTTGCCCCCGCATTGCATTACAACACGGGAGCCAACCCGCACATGATAGCGGTGGGCGAATTCAACGGCGACGGCATGCCCGACCTGGTCGTGGCCATCGACGCCGGGGCGCAGTTGATGCTCAGCTCGTGTGTATCGGGGGATATGGCCATCGGCATGACTGGCTCGCCCGCGTCGGCCGTTTCGGGCGATGCGGTGACTTACACCCTCAACGTGACAAACAACGGGCCGAACACTGCCCTGGCCGCCACGCTTACGAATCGTGTGCCGGCGGGCATGAGCTTCAGTTCGGTGACCACGACCCTGGGCACTTGCACCAACGCCAGCGGCGCCGTCGGTTGCGGCTTCGGCAACATGGCAAGCGGCGTCACCGCCACGGTCACCATCACGATGACGGCGACCGCCACGGGCAACATCACGAACATCGCCACGGTCGCGTCCTCAACGCTTGATCAGGTTGTGTCCAACAACACGGCCCGAGTCGCCACGACGATCCTGCCTTTGGTGAGCATCTCGGCGCCGGACCCGACCGCGACCGAGGCGGGGCCCACCACAGGTTTTTTCAGCGTCAGCCGCTCGGGCAGCGCGGCCGGGGCGCTCACCGTCAATTACACGGTAAGCGGCTCCGCGTCCAACGGGGTTGACTATTCGGCCCTCTCCGGATCGGTAACGATCCCCAATGGCGCCGTCTCGACGACCATTACGGTGACGCCGGTGAACGACCCCGACCCGGAACCGAGTGAGACGGTGGTCCTGACCCTGAGCGCGAACGCCGCTTACGCCGTGAACCCCTCCAGCGGCACCGCGACGGTGACGATCATCGACAACGATTTTTACGCGATTTCCGTCGGCGACGCGACGGTGACCGAAGGCGACAGCGGGGCCGTCCAGGCGGTGTTCACGGTGAGCCTGTCGCCGGCCAGAAACCAGCCGGTGACGGTAGAATTCACGACGGCCGACGGCACGGCCAGCGCCGGCAGCGATTACGTGGCCACCAACGGGCTTGTGACGTTCGATCCGGGGACAACCAACCAGAGCGTCATCGTCACGGTGATTGGCGACCTGTTCAACGAGGCCAACGAAACCTTCTTCGTCAACCTGTCCAATGCGACCAATGGAATGATTACGGACGGGCAGGGGATGGGCACCATCAACAATAACGATCCGTTGCCTTCCCTGTCCATCGATGACGTGACGATGACCGAAGGCAACAGCGGGACTTCCAGCGCGGTCTTCACCGTGAGCTTGTCAGCGCTCAGCGGCCAGACTGTGAGCCTCGCATTCGCCACGGCCAATGGCACGGCCCAGGCGGGCGGCGATTACACCGCCGCCAATGGTGTGTTGAGCTTCCCTCCAGGCACGACGAACCGAAGTGTTACCGTGCTGATTTCCGGCGATGGGCTCAATGAGGCCAACGAGACCTTCTTCGTCAACCTGTCCAACCCGACCAACGCGACTCTCACTGACGCGCAGGGTCTGGGGACCATCAACAATGATGATCCGCTGCCCGGCCTGTCGATTGACGACGTGACACTCACGGAAGGCAACAGCGGCGCGGCGAACGCGGTCTTCACCGTGCGCCTGTCCACCGCCAGCGGCCAGACGGTCTCAGCGAACTTTGCCACCGCCAACGGGACTGCCAGTGCAGGCAGCGATTACGTGGCCACCAACGGCACCGTGAGCTTTGCGCCGGGCGTCACCACCCAAACCATCCCGGCGCGAGTCAATGGAGACGTCCTCAACGAGCCCGACGAAACGTTCCTCATCGATTTGTCGGGCGCCGTCAATGCCACTGTGATCGACAGCCAGGCCGTCGGGACCATCCTCAATGATGATCCCTTACCCACGTTCTCCATCAGCGACGTAACGGTGACCGAGGGCGACAGCGGCACGACGGACGCCGTCTTCAACGTCCGGTTGTCCGCCGCCAGCGGTCAGAGCGTGACGGTCAATTTTGCAACCGCGGATGGGACGGCCAGCGCCGGCAGCGACTACATGGCGACCAACGGCACGCTGACCTTCGCTCCCGGCCTGACGAATCTGCCCGTCGCGGTGAAGGTCAACGGAGAGTTGTTCAACGAAGCCAACGAAACGTTCTTCCTCAACCTGTCGAATCCAACCAACGCGCTCCTGGCCGATGCCCAGGGTTTAGGGACCATTAACAACAATGACCCGTTGCCCGGTCTCTCCATTAACGACGTGGCGGTGACCGAAGGGGACAGCGGCACCGTCAACGCCGTCTTTACCGTGAGCCTGTCCGCGGTGAGCGGCCAGACCGTGACGGCCAATTTTGCGACGGCCGACGGGACCGCCGCCGTCGGGAACGATTACGTGGCCGCCAATGGCACGGTGAGTTTTCCTCCCGGCACGACCACTCAGCCCATCACGGTGCAAGTCATCGGCGACCTTCTCAACGAGCTCGATGAAACGTTCTTCGTCAATCTCTCCAACCCGGGCAACGCCCTGCTCACCGACGCCCAGGGCGTCGGCACCATCAGCAATAATGATCCCTTGCCCAGCCTGTCCATCAACAACGTGGCGGTGAAGGAAGGAGACAGCGGCACGACCAACGCCGTGTTCACCGTGAGCCTGTCCGCGGCCAGCGGCCGGACCGTCGTGGTCGATTTTGCCACGGCCGACGGGACCGCCCTTGACGGGAGCGACTACGCGGGCGCCAACGGCACGCTGACCTTCGCACCGGGGATCGGGGCTCAAACCATCACGATTCAAATCAATGGAGACGAGATCAACGAGATCAACGAAACCTACTTCGTCAATTTGTCCAGCGCCGTAAACGCGACCCTCGGCGACAGCTCGGGGCTGGGAACCATCCTGGACGACGATTCCCCCACGATCTCCATCAGCGACGTTTCGGTCACCGAAGGCAACGCCGGCGCCACCAACGCTGTCTTCACGCTAAGTCTGTCGTACGCGTCCGCACTGCCGGCGAGCATCAATTTCTCCACGGCCAATGGCACGGCGGCGAGCGGGAGCGATTACGTGGCCACCAATGGCATCGTGAACTTTCCCCCGGGCACAACGAACCAGACCCTCACCGTGAGGGTCAATGGCGACGTGCTCAGCGAATCCAACGAAACGTTTTTCGTCAATCTGTCCAACCCGACCAACACGATCATCGCGGAGGGCCAGGGCGTAGGGACCATCAACGATGAGGATCCTTTGCCGGCCCTTTCCATCCTCGACGTGGCGGTGACGGAAGGGAATTCCGGGACGGCCAATGCGGTCTTCAACGTGCGGCTCTCCCTTGCCAGCGGTCAGGAGGTGATGGTCAACTTTGCGACGGCGGACGGCATGGCGAGCGCGGGCTCTGACTACATCGCCACCAACGGCACCGTGACATTCCCTCCGGGCATCACCAATCAGACCGTGGCTGTGGCCGTCATCGGCGATTTGATGAATGAGTCCAATGAGACGTTCTTCGTCAACCTGAGCAACCCGTTCCGCGCGAGTCTGGGCGACAGTCAGGGCGTCGGCACGATCAACAATAACGACCCGGTGGTTGGCATCGGAATCAGCGACGCCGCCGTCTTTGAAGGAAACTCCGGCACCGTCAACATGGTGTTCACGCTGAGCCTTTCCGCCGTCAGCGGCCAGGCAGTCACCGTCACTTATGCCACCGCGGACGGCACGGCCAGCCGGCAGAGCGATTACGTCCGGATCGTCAGCGGCGTGGCTCGGTTTGATCCCGGCCAGACCAATCAGACCATCACCGTTGTGGTGAACGGCGACACCGCCTCCGAGCCCAACGAAACGCTTTTCGTCAACCTCAGCAGTCCCGTCAATGCCAACCTGCTCGACAGCCAGGCCCAGGGCACGATTCTCAACGACGAAGGCTTGCCGTCCATCGCCATTTCGGACGCGACGGTCGTCGAAGGCAATTCGGGCGTCGTCAATGCGGTGTTCAACGTGCAGTTGTCCGCGAGTTCTTCCCAAGTCATCAATGTGGGTTACAGCACGGCGGACGGCACGGCCACGGCAGGCTCGGACTATGTCGGCACGAATGGCAACTTGAGCTTCGCTCCCGGCACGACCAGCCAGACTATTACAGTCAGGGTCCTGGGCGACCTGCTCAACGAGGTTAACGAGACCTTTTTTGTGAACCTGGCTTTCTCGACCAATGCACCCATTAGCGACGGCCAGGGGTTGGGCACCATCAACAACGATGATCCTCTGCCGAGTCTTGCCATCGATGACGTCACGGTGACCGAGGCAAGCCCCGGGATCACCAATGCCCTGTTCACAGTAAGCTTGTCCGCCGCCAGCGGCCAAACGGTGACGGTCAACTTCGCCACCGCGGATGGGACCGCCAGTGCCGGGAGCGATTACGTGGCCACCAACGGCGTTTTGAGCTTTGCGCCCGGCACCAGCACCCGGACCATCGCGGTGCTGGTCAACGGGGACATGGAGATGGAATCAACCGAATCGTTCTTCGTCAATTTGTCCGGCGCCGCCAATGCGACTCTCGGCGACAGCCAGGCCGTGGGAACGATCCTCAACGGGCAATCCCTTCCGGCCGCTTCCATTAGCGACGCGACGGTGACCGAGGGCAACAGCGGCCCGGTCAGTGCTGTTTTCACGGTGAGTCTCTCCTTCGCGCCCTCTCAGGAAGTGACCCTCAACTTCTCCACCGCCAACGGCACGGCTGTTGCCGGAAGCGATTACGTTGCCACCAACGGCCTCATGAGTTTTGCGCCGGGGACGACGAACCAAACCGTGTCGGTAACGGTCCTTGGCGAATCGATCAATGAATCCAACGAGGTGTTCTTCCTCAATCTGTCCAATCCAACGAACGCGCTCATCAGCGATGGCCAGGGTATGGGCACGATTAACAACGATGATCCCCTGCCCAGCCTTTCCATCAGCGACGTCACCGTGACCGAAGGCAACTCCGGGACCACCAACGCGGTCTTCACGGTCAGCCTGTCGCCCGCCAGCGGTCAAACGGTGACCGTGAACTTCGCCAGCGCGGACGGGAGCGCCAATGCCGGCAGCGATTACGCCGCCACCAACGGCACATTGAGTTTTGCGCCCGGCGCGACCACGCGGACCATCACTGTGCCAGTCAATGGCGACGTGATCACTGAGAACAACGAAACCTTCCTCGTAAGCTTATCCGGCGCAGTCAACGCAATTCTCGGCGACAGCCAGGGCGTGGGAACGATTCTTAATGATGACGTCCTGCCCACCCTCTCTATCGGCAACGCGACCGTGAACGAAGGGGACACCGGCTCCACCAACGCAGTGTTCGCGGTAAGCCTGTCGTCCTCATACCCTCAGACGGTGACCGTGAGTTACGCCACCGCCAACGGCACGGCCACAGCCGGGAGCGATTACGGCGCCACCAATGGCATCGTGACTTTTGCGCCAGGCTCGACGAGCCAAAGCATCTCCGTGAGGATTATTGGCGACCGGCTCAATGAGCCCAGTGAGACGTTTTTCGTCAACCTGTCCAACCCGACCAATGCCAGCATTGCCGACGGCCGGGGATTGGGCACGATCAGTAACGACGATCCCTTGCCCACATTGTCCATCGGCGACGTGTCTCTGGCGGAAGGTGACAGCGGCACCACTGACGCGGGTTTCGCCGTGACCCTGTCCGCAGCCAGCGGCCAGACCGTAACGGTCAGTTTTGCCACCGCCAATGGGACCGCCACTGCCGGGAGCGATTACGTCGGCACCAACGGCGTCTTGACCTTCACCGCCGGCGTAACGAACCAGACCCTTACGGTGAAGGTCATCGGCGACCTTCTCGGCGAGTCCAACGAAACGTTCTTCGTCAACCTGAGCAACCCGAGCAATGCCACCCTCGCCGACGGCCAGGGACAGGGAACGATCTTCGATGACGAGTCCTTGCCCTCTATTTTCATCAGCGATGTGACGGTCACTGAAGGCAACGCCGGCGCCACGAGCGCCGTCTTCACGGTCAGGCTGTCGTTCCCCTACCCTGAGATGGTGAGCGTCGACTTCTCCACCGCCAACGGCTCGGCTAGCAGCGGAAGCGACTATGTGGCGACCAACGGCCTCTTGAACTTTGATCCGGGCATGACGAACCAAAGCATCACAGTGATGGTCCTGGGCGACGCAATCAATGAGGGCAACGAGACTTTCTTTGTTAATCTGTCCAATCCGACCAATGCGGTCATTGCTGACGGTCAGGGAAGGGGAACCATCGACAATGATGATCCCTTGCCCAATCTGTCCATCAATGACGTGACGGTGACGGAGGGCAACAGCGGAAGCATCAACGCTGTGTTCACGGTAAGCCTGTCCCCCGCCAGTGGCCAAACGGTGACCGTCAACTTTGCCAGCGCGGACGGGACCGCCACAGCCGGCAGCGATTATGCGGCCGCCAACGGCACGCTCACGTTTGCGCCCGGCGCCACGACTCAGACCCTCGCGGTGTCAGTCAACGGAGACACGCTCAATGAGGCCAACGAGACCTTCTTTGTCAATTTGTCCGGCGCGTCCAATGCGCTCATCGGCGACAGCCAGGGCGTGGGCAACATCAGCAACGACGATGCCTTGCCCACTCTCTCCATCAGCGACGCGGCGGTGGTCGAAGGGAATTCCGGAACCACGAACGCGGTCTTCACCGTGAGCCTGTCCGCGGTCAGTGACCAGACCGTGACCGTCAATTTTACCACCGCTGACGGGACGGCAAGCGCCGGCAGCGATTACGCATCGACCAATGGCTCGTTGACGTTCCCTCCGGGCACGACCGCTCAGACCATCACGGTGAGAGTCAACGGCGACCTGCTCACCGAACCCAATGAGACGTTTTTCGTGAACCTGACCATCGCCCTCAACGCGGACATCAGCGACAACCAGGGCCTCGGCACCATCACCAATGATGACTTGCCCGCCGTTTCCATCAATGACGTGACCGTCACCGAGGGCAATACGGGCATCACCAATGCGGTCTTCACCGTGAGCCTGTCCGCGGCCAGCGGACAAACGGCCACCATCAACTATGCCACGGCCGATGGCACGGCCCTGGCCGGCAGCGATTACTTCCCGACTAATGGCACGTTGACATTTGCCCCCGGCACGGTGACACAAACCGTCACGGTCAGGGTGATCGGCGACGCCGTTTTTGAAACGAGCGAAACGTTCTTCGTGAACCTGAGCAGCCCTGCCAACGCCACTCTCGCAGACGGCCAGGGGGTGGGAACGATTAGCAATAACGACTCGCTGCCGGCCCTGTTCATCAACGACGTGGCTGTCACAGAAGGGAACAGCGGCGCCATCAACGCGACCTTCACGGTGCGACTCTCAGCCTTCAGCAGTCAACCGGTCACAGTCGACTTTTCCACGGCCAACGGCACGGCGAGCTCCGGGGCTGATTTTGTTTCGACCAATGGCACAGTGACGTTCCCGCCGGGCACGACCAATCAGACCCTTTCCGTGACGGTCCTTGGCGACCTCTCGAACGAGTCCAACGAAACTTACTTTGTCAACCTGAGCAACCCGGCCGGCGCCACGATTAGCGATGGACAGGGCCTTGGGACGATCAACAACGACGATTCCGTGCCGTCTATTTTCATCAGCGACGCGGGCGTGTTCGAAGGCAACTCCGGCACGACCAATATCGTCTTCAGACTCAGCCTTTCGGCGGCCAGCGGCCAGCAGGTCTCAGTGAGCTATGCCACCTCGGATGGCACTGCTTCCCGGCAGAGCGATTACACCCGAATCGTCACCGCTTTGGCCGTGTTCAGCCCCGGCCAGACCACTCAGACGGTCAGCGTCACTGTGAGCGGCGATACGACCGTCGAGGACAACGAAACATTCTTCGTCGACTTAAGCAATCCGACCAACGCCACCGTGGCCGACAACCAGGCCGTCGGGCTGATCCTCAATGACGATGGCGTCCCGTCCGTTTTTATTGCCGACGCGACCGTGGCCGAAGGCAACTCCGGGACCACCAACGCGGTGTTCAACGTGCGGTTGTCAGCCAGCTCCGCGCAAACCGTGACCGTGGGCTTCAGCACGGCGGATGGCACGGCCTTGGCCGGCAGCGATTATCTGGCCACGAACGGGGTCCTGAGCTTCGCCCCTGGCAGCACCAACCAGACGATCACCGTCAGAGCCTTGGGGGATCTCCTGAACGAGCCCAATGAATCCTTCTTTGTGAACCTGACCAGCTCGACCAACGCACTCATCAGCGACGGCCAGGCTGTGGGCACCATCAGCAATGACGACCCGCTGCCCGGCCTGTTCATCGACGACGTGGCGGTGATCGAGGGAGACGCAGGGACGACGAGCGCCCAGTTCAACGTGCGTCTGTCGGCCCCGAGCGGGCGGGCCGTGACCGTGAGCTTTGCCACGGCGGACGGAACGGCCCTCGCGGGCAGCGACTATCTCTCGGCCAATGGCACGTTGAACTTCGCCCCGGGCACGACCAACCAGACCGTCCTGGTCACGGTTCTTGGCGACGTGCTCAATGAAGCTAGCGAGAGTTTTTCAGTCAATCTTTCGGCTCCGGTCAACGCCACGATCAGCGATGGTCAGGCCGTGGGCACCATCAGCAACGATGATCCCCTTCCGACCCTGTCCATCGCCAACGTGAGCGTGGTCGAAGGTGATTCGGGAACGACCAACGCGATTTTCATCGTGAGCTTGTCCCCGGTCAGCGGCCAGATGGTCAGCGTGGACTATGCGACGAGCGACGGCACGGCCCAGGCCGGCGGCGATTACATCGCGACCAACGGCACCCTCAACTTTGCTCCCGGCACGACCACTCAGACCGTCACGGTCGTCGTTCGCGGCGATTTGCTGAACGAGGCAGGCGAGACGTTCCTGGTCAACCTCTCCAACGCGGTCAATGCCAACTTGGCCGGCAATTCCGGACTTGGAACCATCCTCAATGACGACCCTCTACCGGCCCTGACCATTGGCGATGCCAGCGTCGTCGAAGGCGATTCGGGCTCCACCAACGCGATCTTCACGGTGAACTTGTCCGTGGCCAGCGGACAGAACGTCACAGTCAACTTTGCCGCCGCGGATGGGACAGCCACCGCGGGCAGCGACTACATCGGGACCAACGGCAGCTTGAACTTCGCCCCCGGCGTCACCAGCCGCACCATTGTCGTGCCGGTCCTGGGCGATGTCTTCAACGAGGCCAACGAGAATTTTTCTGTGATTCTATCCGCTCCAGTCAACACAACCATCAGCGACGGACTGGGGTTGGGAACGATCAACAATGACGATCCGCTGCCCGCACTGATTGTTTCGGACGTCACGGTGACTGAAGGGGACAGCGGAACCTCCGACGCGGTTTTCACCGTGAGCTTGTCCGCCGTGAGCGGGCAAACCGTCACGGTCAATTATGCCACGGCTAACGGCACGGCCCTCGCGGGCAGCGATTACATCGCGACCAATGGCTCTGTCAGCTTTTTGCCAGGCACGACCACCCAGCCGGTGATCGTCAAAGTCATTGGGGACCTGTTCAACGAGTTGGACGAAACCTTCCTGCTCAATCTCTCCAACCCAGGCAACGCCACATTGGCCGATGATTCGGGACTGGGCACCATCGTCAATAATGATTCCTTGCCGGCCCTGTCTCTGGGCGATGCCAGCGTCGTGGAAGGCAATTCGGGTGCGACTGCCATGGTCTTCACCGTGAGCCTGTCCACCGCCAGCGGGCGCACAATCACAGTCAACTTCGCCACCGCCAACGCAACGGCGCTGGCCGGCGTGGATTACGTGTCCACCAATGGGACGATCAGCCTGGCGCCCGGCACGACCAGTCAGACCATTGCCGTGATGGTCCTGGGCGACACTCTCGACGAGGTGAATGAGAGCTTTTCGCTCAGCCTCTCCGGTCCCGTCAATGCGACCATCAACGATGGTCTGGGCGTGGGCACGATCAACGACGATGATCCCTCGCCCGCTTTGTCAGTCAACGACGTGGCCGTCATCGAAGGCGATTCTGGAGCGGTCCAGGCGACCTTCATCGTGAGCCTCTCGGCTGCCAGCGGGCGGAATGTTTCAGTAGGCTTCTCGATGAGCGATGGGACGGCGACTTCGGGCAGCGACTACGTCGCGACCAGTGGTTCGCTCAATTTTCCTCCGGGTACGACGACCCAATCCGTTCCAGTCACCATCCTCGGAGACCTGCTGAACGAAGCCAATGAGTCGTTTTTTCTCAACCTGGCCATCCCGGTCAATGCGACCATCAGCGATGGCCAGGGAGTTGGCACGATCAATGATGACGACCCGATGCCGGAACTCGCAATCGCGGACGTGGCCGTGACGGAAGGCGACAGCGGAACCACCGACGCGGTATTGACGCTGACCCTGTCGGCGGTGAGCGGGCAAATCGTCACGGTCGATTACGCTACGACCAACGGCACAGCCATTGCCGGCCTGGATTACATTGCCACCAATGGCACGGTCAGCTTTGACCCCGGCGTCACCGTTCAGACCATCACTGTGAAAGTTAACGGCGATGTCTTCAACGAGGTCGCCGAGACGCTCTTCGTCAATCTGAGCGAGCCGGGCAACGCCAACCTCACCGACAGCCAGGGAGAAGTCACTATCCTCAATGACGACCCTCTTCCGACTCTTGCCATTCATGACGCCACGGTGACCGAGGGCAACAGCGGGACAGCCAACGCGCTCTTCCAAGTGAGCTTGTCCGTGGCCAGCGGGCAAACCGTCACCGTCCGCTATGCCACGGCGGACGGCACGGCCACGGCCGGGGCCGATTACATGGCTACGAACGGCATCGTGACCTTCGCGCCCGGCACAACCAACCAAACCATCGCGGTCGGGGTGCTCGGCGATCTGCTCAACGAACCCAGCGAGACGTTCTTCGTCAACCTGTCCAACCCAACCAACGCGGTGCTGGGAAACTCCGAGGCCATGGGCGCCATCGACAACAACGACCCTCTGCCAGCCCTCGCCATCACCGACGTGACCGTAACGGAGGGTGACAGCGGGACCACCGATGCGCTCTTTACAATCAGCCTCTCAGCGGCGAGCGGGCAGACGGTGACGGTCAATTTTGCCACGGCCGACGGAACCGCCGTGGCCGGCGCGGATTACCTGGCGACCAACGGCGCGGTGACCTTCGCGCCGGGTACGACGACCCAGGGAATCCTCGTGAAAGTCGTCGGGGAGTTGCTCAACGAATCGAGCGAGACGTTTTTTGTCAACCTGAGCGGCGCCGTCAATGCGACCCTCGGCGACGGCCAGGGCCGCGGCACGATTAACAACGACGACCCGTTGCCAACCCTGTCCGTCGGTGACGCGATGGTGATGGAAGGCGACAGCGGCACCACCACGTCTGTCTTCACTGTGAGCCTCTCGGCGATGAGCGGGCAGATGGTCACGGCCAATTACGCCACCGCAAACGGCACAGCTGTTGCCGGCACGGATTACGTTTCCACCAACGGGATCATCAGCATTGCCCCGGGCACGACCGCCCAGACCATCACGGTGAGAATCAATGGGGATCTCCTCAGTGAAGCCGACGAAACGTTCTTCGTGAGCCTGTCCAGTCCGACCAACGCGACGCTCAGCGACGCTCAGGGGACCGGCACGATCAACAATGATGATCCATTGCCTTCGCTTTCCATCAATAACGTGACAATCGCGGAGGGCAACAGTGGCACTACCAATGCGGTCTTCACGGTAAGCCTGTCGGCGATGAGCGGGCAGACCGTCACGGTCAATTACGCTTCCAGCAATGGCACGGCCAGTGCCGGCAGCGATTATATCTCGACCAATGGCACGTTGAGTTTTGCTCCGGGTGTCATCACGCAGTCCGTTACGGTGCGAGTCAATGGTGACCTCCTCAGCGAGGCGAACGAGACGTTCTTCGTGAACTTGACTGACCCGGCCAACGCCACACTTGGCGTGAGCCAGGGAGTAGGCACGATTAACGATAATGACACGGCTCCGGCCCTGTTCATCAATGACATTGTGATTAACGAGGGGAACAGCGGCGCCACCAATGCGCTCTTCACGGTTCGACTTGCAATAGCAAGCGGTCAGCCGGTCACGGTGAACTATGCAACCGCAAACGGCACTGCAATCGCGGAGGCCGATTTCATTTCGACCAACGGCACGGTGTCGTTCCCTCCCGGCTCGACCAACCAGACCATTGCGGTGGCGGTCCTCGGCGATCTCTCTTTCGAGGCCAACGAAACATTCGTGGTCAACCTGAGCAACCCGGCCAACGCCATAATCAGCGACGGCCAGGGCATTGGGACGATCAACAACGACGATCCCGTGCCGTCGATTTTCATCAGTGACGCGGCCGTGTTCGAAGGCAACTCCGGCACGACCAACATCGACTTCACGCTGAGCCTTTCGGTGGTCAGCGGCCAGCCGGTGACGGTCAGTTACGCCACTTCCGATGGCACCGCGTCTCGGCAGAGCGATTACACCAGAATCGTCACCAGCTCGGTCGTGTTCAATCCCGGCCAGAGCAATCAGACCATCAGCGTTACGGTGAATGGCGACACAACCGTCGAGTCGAACGAGACGTTCTTCGTCGACTTAAGCAACCCGATCAACGCCACGCTGGGCGACAGCCAGGCCCAGGGGCTTATTCTCAACGACGATGGAGTCCCATTCATTTTTATCGGCGATGCGACCGTGACCGAAGGCAATTCCGGCACGACCAACGCCAATTTTACCGTGAGGCTCTCGGCGGCTTACGCGCAGGCAGTGACCATGAGCTATGCCACGGCCGACGGCACCGCTGTGGCCGGGAGCGACTACGTGGGCACGAACGGGACGCTGAACTTTCCCGCGGGCACGACCAATCAGACAATCACCGTGAGAGTGCTTGGTGATGTCGTCAATGAAGTCAACGAGACGTTCTTTGTAAATCTATCGAACTCGACCAATGCGCTCATCAGCGACGGCGTGGGCCTGGGGACGATCGTTGACAATGATGCTCTCAACCTCGTGATTTCGACCAACGCAATCAGCGTGCCTGAAGGTGGCGCGAATTCCTTCGCTGTCCGGCTCAATACGCAACCGACCAGCAACGTCGTCGTTACGGCAAGATTTAGCAGCGGAGACACAAACCTGGCGGTGAGCGCCGGAGCAAGTCTCGTTTTCAATGCCGCGAATTGGAATGTGGACCAATCGGTGGTCATTGGCGCTTCCGAGGACGATGACGCAGCCGGGGGCCAGGCTCTGTTTACCATTTCCGCGGTGGGCCTGCCCGATAGAACAGTCACTGCAAGCGAACTGGACAATGATACTCAAGCCCTGGTGGTGACGAGCGGGCAGAATTATGGAGCCGCGCCGAGAATCACGGGCATTCAGTTAGCCGGCATCGATACGGTCATCCACTTCACGACTGTTTTAAGCAATAGCTACCGGCTCGAACGCAGTACTGAAGTTGCCGGCAGCCCGTGGACGATCGTGGCGGATAATGTAGTTGGGACAGGCGGCATTGCTCAGGTGGTGGACAGCGGCGGCGCGAGTCAGGCGCGTCGGTTCTATCGTATCAGATTGATGAATGTGCCGGGTGTTTCTATTGCCGTCCCCGAGGGAGGCTCGGGCAGCTTTACCGTCCGGCTTGCTGCCCAACCCACCAATACCGTCATCGTCGCCGTTGCCCGCACCAGCGGCTCCACCAACCTCAGCGTCAGCACAGGCAGCAGCCTGACGTTCAATCCGAGTAATTGGAATGTGCCCCAAACGGTGATTGTCAATGCTGCCGAGGACGCGAATACAACTGATGACGATGCAACGGTCACGATCTCTTCGCCCGGCCTGCCCAGTCAGAGTGTCAATGTGACCGTGCTTGATAACGATTTGCAGGGATTCATAAAATGTCCAGGCGACGCTGTTGTCCTCAGTGCCATGTCCTCGGGGGCTGCGTCTTTCAACTTCCTGTGGAGCAAGGACGGAGTGCCTTTGGCTGGCCAAACGAATGGTTCGCTGGTTCTGACCAATCTCATGGCGGCCGATGCCGGCACTTACTCGGTCCAGATAAGCGGTGATTCCTACACGTTGACGAAGGCCGGGACGTTGGTCATGAACCTCCCCACAACCGCCACGCAGTTCAGCAGTAAAGCGCATTGTCCAGGTGAATCAGCCACCTTCAGTACCGTGCCGGCGGGGAGCGGCCCATTCACTTACCAATGGAGCAAAGATGCCATGATGCTGAATGGAGCTACCAACGGCACTTTGGTTCTGCCCAACTTAAGCGCCTTGGACGCTGGAGACTACTGTGTCGTGGTCAGCGGAGCGTGCAACCGCGTAACCAACTGCGTCAGCCTGACCGTATCGGTGCCAGTGAGTGCGACCGGCCCGCCCAGCACGACCAACTGCCAAGGGATGGCTGCGAGCTTGAGTGTGACGGCCCGCGGCAGCGGGCTGTTTGTCTATCAGTGGGCCAAGGACGGCGTCGATTTGCCGGGCCAGACCAGCAGCAATCTGGTGTTGCCCAATCTGACCGCGGCGGCAGCAGGCAACTACTGCGTCGTGGTGAGTGGCGTGTGCAATCGCGTGACCAACTGCGCCAGCCTGACGGTGCTGACGCCACTGAGCGCAACCGGCCCGGTTGGCCAAACCCAATGCCTGGGCGCCACCGCCAGCTTCACTGTCGCGGCCGGCGGCAGCGGCCCGTTGAGCTATCAATGGAGCAAAGCCGGCGCCAACCTCCCGGGCGCGACGAACAACACGCTGCTGCTTCCCAACGTGAGTGCGCTGGACGCCGGCAGCTATTGTGTCGTCGTGAGTGGTCCCTGCAACCGTGTCACCAACTGCGCCAGTCTGACCGTGCTCACACCCCTGAGCGCGACCGGCCCGGTAGGCCAGACCCTCTGCCCGGGCGGCACCGCCAGCTTCACCGTCGCGGCCAGCGGCAGCGGCCCTTTGACCTATCAATGGAGCAAGGCCGGCGCCGACTTGCCGGGCGCTACTAACAACACGTTGCTGGTTCCAAATGTCAGCGCATTGGATGCCGCAAGCTATTGTGTCGTTGTGAGCGGACCGTGCAACCGCGTAACCAACTGCGCAAGCCTGACCGTGCTGACCCCACTGAGCGCGACCGGCCCGGCAGGCCAGACTCTCTGCCCAGGCGCCACCGCCAGCTTCAGCGTCGCGGCCACGGGCAGCGGCCCATTGACCTATCAATGGAGCAAGGCCGGTGCGGACCTGCCTGGCGCGACCAACAATGTTCTGTTGCTGCCCAATGTGAGCGCGCTGGACACCTCGAGCTATTGCGTCGTCATCAGCGGCCCTTGCAATCGCGTGACCAATTGCGCCAGCTTGATCGTGCTGACACCGGTGAGCGCAACCGGTCCGGTTGGCCAAACGCTCTGTCCAGGCGCCACCGCCAGCTTCAGCGTCGCGGCCACTGGTAGCGGCCCGTTGAGCTATCAATGGAGCAAGGCGGGCGCGGACCTGCCGGGCGCGACTAACAACACTCTGCTGGTGCCGAACGTGAGCTCCTTGGACGCCGCAAGCTATTGCGTCGTCGTGAACGGTCCTTGCGATCGCGTGACCAACTGCGCCACCCTGACGGTCCTGACACGACTCAGCGCGACCGGCCCGGTCGCCCAGACCCTCTGCCCGGGCGCCACTGCCACCTTCAGCATCGCGGCCAGCGGCAGCGGCCCATTGACCTATCAATGGAGCAAGGCCGGCGCCGACTTGCCGGGCGCGACTAACAACACGTTGCTGGTGCCGAACGTGAGCTCCTTGGACGCCGGAAGCTATTGCGTGGTCGTGAGCGGTCCATGCAACCGCGTGACCAACTGCGCGAGCCTGACCGTGCTGACACGAGTCAGCGCGATCGGTCCGGTTGACCAGACTCACTGTCCGGGCGACCCCGTCGCATTCAGCGTCGCGGCCAGCGGCAGCGGCCCGTTGAGCTATCAATGGAGCAGAGGCGGCGTCGACCTGCCCGGCGCGACCAGCGATACGCTGGTGCTGCCCTCCGTCGCCGTGGCCGACACGGGCACTTATTGCGTCGCAGTGCATGGAGCGTGCAACAGTCTGACCAACTGCGCCACGCTGACCGTGACGCCGCCGCCCACCATTACGTCGCAGCCCACGAACCAACTCGTTTACGTCAATAGCAATGCCACCTTTGATGTGACCGCGTCGGGGACGGGTTCACTCAGCTATCAATGGCGCTTCAACGGCGCTGAACTGCCAGGTGAAACGGCCTCCATGCTGACGGTCGTCAATTCTCAACCGGCGAACGAAGGCGCCTATTCCGTCGTGGTCCTCGACGGTATCTGCTCGGTGACCAGCACCGTCGCTACGCTGAACCTGTTCCGTGACTTTGGGGACGCACCGGCTCCGACTTATCCAACGTTGCTGGCCGCCAACGGCGCGCGGCATTTGATCGTTCCGGGATTTCATCTCGGCGCGCGCATAGACGCCGAAAGCGACGGCCAGCCGACCAGTTCAGCAAACGGGGACGACCTCAACGAGGGCCCGAACGACGAGGATGGCGTCACGTTCCTGACGCCGGTGATTCCGGGGCTGATTGTTTCATTGCAAGTGGTCGCGTCCGCCGATGGCCGGTTGGACGGATGGCTGGATTTCAACGGCAATGGTTCCTGGGCGGATCCGGAGGACCGAATCTTCAACGACGAGGCGGTGAGTGTGGGAATCAATCTGCTGACGTTCCAAGTGCCGATCAACGCGGTGCTGGCCAATACTTTCGCCCGATTCCGGTTCGGCAGCGTCGGCGGTCTCGCGTTCAACGGCCAGGCTGGCGATGGCGAAGTCGAGGATTATTCGGTCGATCTCGTGCCAATTTTGCCCCTTCCCATTCCGCTGGCCATGGCGGGCGAACAGGACAGCGTCACGGTGGACCCGCCGCGCCTGACGTTTAACATGCCAGACCCAATCATCGCGGGCGGACGCGCCGGCCTCACCATTTCATGGCCGCTTCCTTCCATTGGGTTCGTTCTTGAATCCGCGACGAACTTGAGTCCGTCCGACTGGCAACCCGCCAGCGAGCTGCCGATCATCGTGAATGACCGTTGGGAGGTCAGCGTCCCTATCGACCAGGTCCAACGTTACTTCCGCCTGCGTAAGCTGTGACTCGGTCCACGAACCGGCGTGGCGCTTCAGTTACGACGCGCGCGGATCCCACGCGTCGCGAAGTCCGTCGCCCAGGAAATTGAGGGCCAGAAGCGTCGTCACCAGCAACGTCGAGGGAAAGACGACAAGCCACCAGTAAACTTGAATCGGGTTCAGTTGCGCCGCGCCCTCCGCCACGAGCGAACCCCAACTGGCCATCGGCGGCCGGATGCCCAGCCCGAGGTAGCTCAGAAACGATTCGTAGAGAATGACCGATGGCACCGTGAGCGTGAGATAGACGATCACGATGCCCCAGACATTGGGCAGAATGTGCCGCCAGAGGATGCGGGCGTGGCCCGCGCCGAGCGAGCGGCTGGCATCGACGAACGCGCGCGTGCGCAGGCTCAACACCTGTCCACGGACGATTCGCGCCATCGTGAGCCACGAAATCGCGCCCAGTCCGATGAAGAGCAGGAGCATCGGCGCGAAGGCCGAGGCGCCCGGACCGAACCGGCCGCCAAGCCAGGTTTTCACCCACTCTTCAAATGTGCTCAGCAGGACGATGACGAAGATGATCGACGGCATGCAATAAACCACGTCCACGAAGCGCATCATCATCGCATCCAGCCGTCCGCCGACGTAGCCGGACACGGCGCCCCAGGCAACGCCGATGACAAATGCCACTCCTGCGCCCATCACGCCGACGAGCAGCGAAATGCGGGCGCCATAGAAGACACGGGTCAAGAGGTCGCGCCCGTGCACATCCGTGCCAAACCAGTGCTTCGGGCCCGGTGGCTGGAATTGCTCAGTCGTGATTGCGTCCGAGGAATACGGCGACATCAACGGCCACACCAGCACCAGCACCAGCAGCGCGGCGAGAAACCAAAGGCTGATTACCGCCGGGGTGTTCCGCCGGAAGCGCCGCCAGGCGCGAGCCGAGGGTCGAGAGTCGAGGGTCGAGAGTCGAGAGTCGAGCGTTGAGGGCTGAGGGCCAGCGGCGGGCGACTGGCCCGGACTCTCGACCCTCGACTCTCGACGCTCGATTCGCTCACTCATACCGCACCCTCCGGTCGAGAAACGCCAGCGCGAAATCGGCGAGCAGGTTCAACAGCAGCAGCAGCCCTGCGTAGAGCAGCACGAGCCCCATCAGCAGCGGGTAATCACGATTGATCGAACTGTTCACAAAGAACGCGCCGAGTCCGGGGATCTGGAAAATCGATTCGACCACGAACGAGCCGGTCAGCAGGTCTGCCAGCATTGGCGCCGAGAAAGAGACGATGGGCAGCAGCGCCAGCCGCAGGGCGTGCTTGTAAAGGATGGCGGACTCGCCCAGGCCCTTGGCACGGGCGGCGATGATGAACTCGGATTGCAGCGTCGTGGTCATGCTTTCGCGAACGAGTCGCGCGACTTTGCCTGCGAACAGCACGCCGAGCGTGAATGTGGGAAGAAGGAAATGCACCGGTGTATCCCACAGCGCGACCGGGAACCAGTGCAGGTGCACCGCAAAGGCGAGCACGAGCAGCGGCCCCAGAACCAGCGCCGGGATGCACACCGCCAGCAGGGCGAGCAAACCCAGTGAATAGTCGGTCCAACTTCCGCGCCGAACGGCCATCCAGACGCCCCACGGAATGCCAAGCCCCAGCGCGAAGCAAAACGCCAGTCCGCCCAGCGACAGCGAGACGGGCAACGCGTCGGCGACGATGTCATTGACGGTGTGATTGCGATACTTCGTCGAGAGGCCCAGGTCGCCGTGCGCCAGATCGCGGAGGTAGAACCAGTATTGGACAAGCCTGGGCTGATCGAGGCGGTATTTGGCCTTAAGGGCCTTTTCGATTTCCGGCGAGGCCGGCGCACGGTTGCTGTCGAAAGGCCCGCCCGGCGCCTGCCGCATCAGCAGAAACGCAAGGAAGCTGATCACCAGCAGCAGCGGAGGCAGGAAGGCGAGTCGCTTTAGGAAGTACATTGGGAAGTAATCAGTAATCAGTAATCAGTGTTCAGTGGTCGGTCGACGGTTGGCCAGTTGGCTGGCTATCGTTCATTCAGTTCGAGATTGATTGGCTACTCAACGGGCATTGCGGTCCCGGCGGCAACTGAAAACTGCAAAATGAATACTGAACACTGAATACTGAATACTGATTACTGATTACTGATTACTCTTTCCCCACCCTCCGAATCGCGTTGAGGGGATGAATATCCAGAATGTTGGTCTCAATGCCCGAGACACGCCGAGGGTCGTAATAGTTGAAGCCGGCGAAGAAGTAGACCGGGGCAATGGGGGCTTCGTCTCGGATGAGAAGCGTCTCCGCTTCGCGCAGAGTTTCCTTCCGGCGCGCGAGCCCGGGCTCGCGCGCCGCGCGGTCCATCAGTTCATCGTAGCGGGCGTTTTTCCAGCCGGTACGGTTGTTACCGTCGTTTGCGCGGAAAAGGCCGAGGAACGTGACCGGGTCGTTGTAGTCGCCCATCCAACTGCTGCGCGTCACGTCGTAATCGAGTGAGCGCTGGGCTTTGAGGTAAACCTGCTTCTCCATCTGGCGCAGTTCGAGATGGATGCCCAGCGTCTCCCGCCACATTTGCTGAAGCTCAACACCGACCCTGCTGTGGACGGAAGCGCCGCCCGCCACGGACTCGAAAAGGTATTCGATCGTGCGAAAGCCATTGCCGTCTTTGAAGCCTGCTTCCCGCAACAGTCGGCGGGCGGTCTCTGGATCGTAGCCCGGGGCGTCGATGGGCAGGCTGTTGGCCGTGTAGGGTGGGACGAGCTGTTGCGCGTTGGTCTCGCCAGTTTTGAGGATTTTGTCGATGAGTCGCTGCTTGTCGATGGTGAGCGCCAGCGCGCGGCGAACGAGCGGATTGTCCAGCGGCTTTCGGGTGGTGTTGAAGCGCAAAAAGTAGGTCCCGAGGTAGTTAAAGCCATGGAAATCCTGGCGCTCGCGCAGCGTCTGGTACAGGTCCGACGGGATGAACTCCTTGTCCCAGATGATGTCGACTTTGCCGCGCTCGTAGAGGTTGAAGGCGGTGCTCGCGCTGCGAATCGGCAGAAGGTCGATCACTTCGCAGCCCGTATTGGCGGCGTCCCAATAGCGCGGATTGGCGCGAAGGCGGATGCGGTCGTTGAGCCGCCAGGACTCGAGTTGGTAGGGGCCGTTGACGGACAGTGGACGGACGCGCATCCAGCGGTCGCGGTGCGGTTCGATCAAGTGCCGCGGCACGATGGAGAGCGTCTGGAACGCGCACAGGTCGAGGAAGAAGGGGGTGGGGTTTTCGAGTTCGACTTGGAGCGTGAAATCGTCGGGCGCGCGGATGCCGACTTGCTCGCGATTCGTAAGCTGTTTGTTGAACCACCGCTTAGCGTTCTTGATGTAGAGCAACTGCCCGAAGTATTCGCTGGCCGTCGCCGGGTCGAGCACGCGAAACCACGAGTAAACGAAATCGCGCGCCGTGATCCGCTCGCCCGTGGACCAGACGGCGTTCGTGCGAAGGTGAAACGTGTAGGTCTTGAAGTCCGGCGAAATCTCGTATCGCTCGGCAAGCCCGGGAATCGGCTGGGCCGTCTTCGGGTCCACACGCATCAGCCCCTCGAACAGCGCCATGACGACGCGAAGCTCTTCGAGGCCGGTCGACGTGGCCGGATCGAGCGAGCCGGGTTCGGCGCCATTGACGATTCTGAGATCGGCGGGCGGCCGCGGAGGGGAGCAGGCGGTGAGCGCGAGCGCAAGCAGCAGTGCAGTCAAGGCGTGTTGCGTGTTGCGTGTTGCGTCAAGCATGGCGCGATGCGCGCGACGCTACCGGACCCAACACACGACA
>Ga0137374_10002180_pt1 | contig 22984 bp, 16 predicted proteins | sample SagtaG_20_FD_104811 | JGI IMG/M metagenome (GOLD analysis project Ga0137374, IMG submission 104811) | Vadose zone soil microbial communities from Sagehorn Ranch, Mendocino, California, USA - Sage1_R_100_16 metaG | ecosystem: Environmental > Terrestrial > Soil > Vadose zone | place: USA... | reverse complement strand
GCGCGGCGACCGGGTCGCGCTCGAATGGGAGGGCGAGCCCGGCGACAGCCGCAAGATCACGTACCGCGAGCTACACGCCGAGGTGTGCAAGTTCGCCAACGTGATGAAGGGCCTCGGCATCGTCGCCGGCGATCGCGTCGCGATCTACATGCCCATGATCCCGGAGGCGGCGGTGGCGATGCTCGCGTGCACGCGAATCGGCGCCCCCCACACCGTCGTGTTCGGCGGCTTCTCCGCCGAGGCGTTGCGTGACCGCATCAACGACTGCGGCGCCAAGCTGTGCATCACCGCCGACGGCGGATGGCGGCGCGGCAAGGCGGTGCCGCTCAAGGCCAACGTGGACCAGGCGCTGCAGGGCACGCCGACCATTCAGGCATGCGTGGTCGCCCGCCGCACCGGCGAGGCCGTCCCAATGCAGGGCGGCCGCGACAAGTGGTGGGACGAGCTGATGGCCGGCGCGTCCGCCGAGTGCCCGCCCGCGAGCCTGAACGCCGAGCATCCGCTCTTCATCCTCTACACCTCGGGGACCACGGGCAAGCCGAAGGGCATCGTTCACACCACGGGCGGCTTCCTGCTGGGCGCGCACATGACCACCAAGTACGTGTTCGACCTGCGGGACGACGACATCTACTGGTGCACGGCCGACATCGGCTGGGTGACCGGCCACAGCTACGTCGTGTACGGGCCGCTGTCGAACGGTGCCACCAGCGTCATGTACGAGGGCGCGCCCGATCATCCCGAGAAAGATCGCTTCTGGTCGATCGTCGAGCGCCGGAAGGTCTCGATCTTCTACACCGCGCCCACCGCCATCCGCGCGTTTGTGCGCTGGGGCGACGACCTGCCCAAGAAACACGACATGACGTCGCTGCGGCTGCTCGGCAGCGTCGGCGAGCCGATCAATCCCGAGGCGTGGATGTGGTACCACGAGATCATCGGCGGCGGCCGCTGCCCGATCGTCGACACCTGGTGGCAGACCGAAACCGGCGCGATCATGATGACGCCACTGCCCGGGATCACGTCGGCCAAGCCAGGGAGCTGCTGTCGCCCGTTCTTCGGCGTCGAGGCGGCGGTGGTCAAGAAGGACGGCACCGAGTGTGGTCCGAACGAGGGTGGGTTCCTCATCCTCAAGAAGCCGTGGCCGTCGATGCTGCGCGGGATCCACGGCGATCCCGAGCGCTATCAAAAGGGATACTGGTCCGAGATCCCGGGCGTGTACTTCACCGGTGACGGCTCGCGCCGCGACGAGGACGGTTACTTCTGGGTGATGGGCCGCGTGGACGACGTGCTCAACGTCGCCGGTCACCGGCTCGGCACCGCGGAGATCGAGAGCGCGCTGGTGTCGGCGCCGGGTGTCGCGGAGGCGGCCGTGGTTGGGCCGCCGCACGAGCTGAAGGGGCAGGGGATCTGCGCGTTCGTGACCCTCAAGGCCGGGGTGGAGCCGTCACCCGAGCTCAAGAAGAAGCTGTCCGACCACGTGGTCAAGGAGATCGGCGCGCTCGCGCGCCCGGACGAGATCCGGTTCTCGGACGCGCTCCCCAAGACGCGCTCGGGCAAGATCATGCGCCGCCTGCTCAAGGAGCTCGCGACCAGCGGCGTCACCAAGGGTGACACGACCACGCTCGAGGACATGGGCGTGCTGACTCGCCTCGCCGCCGCGCACGCCGAAGAGGAGTAGAGCGGGAGTAAACAGGCCGCGGGTCAGCCCCGCGGTGCGCTGCTGCCGCTGTCGCGGGCCGCGTTCGCGATCGGTTCGCGGCGGCGAGACGGGCGATCGATCATGATCGAGAGCACCATGTCCGACAGCACGTTGGTCACCGAACGTGCCCGGCCCAAGATCCAGTCGACGGTGAGCAGCAGCGGCAAGATGTCGACGGGGAGGCCCACCGTGTTGAGCACGAGCGCCAGCGAGATGATGCCGGCCTCGGGAACGCCGGCGACGCCCATCGCGGCCACCAGGCACGACCCGGCGGCGAGCAGCTGGTGCCCGAGGTCGAGATGCAGTCCGTGCGCTTGCGCGACCAGCAGCACCGCCATCCCCTCGTAGAGAATGATGCCGTCGTTGTTGAAGTTGGTCCCGACCATCGCGCCCAGCGTCGACGACGCACGCGACACGCCCAGGCGATCGAGCGCGCGGACGGTCAGCGGCAACGTCGCCAGGCTGCTGTTCGCGCCCGCCGCGTAGATCACCGGCTCCTTGGCCTCGCGCCAGAACCGGCGCAACGACAGCCGCGCGCCGAAGTGAATCCAGAGCTGGTACGCGAGCGCGATGTGCAGCGCCATCCCGCCGACACCGGTCGCCACGTAGATGCCGAGACCCTTGACCGCGGCGAGCCCGTGCTCAGCGACCGTCTTGGCGACGACGCCGAACACCGCGATCGGGACCAGACGAACCACCCAGCCGAGCACGACCTCCATCACGCGAAGCATCGCGGCGACCACGTCGTCGATCGTGCGCGAGCCGGATGCAATGTCGGGCTCGCCGCGGATCGCGCGCAGCGCGAACCCGAACAGCAGCGCCAGCAGCACGACCGACAGGATCAGGTTTTCGGCGAACGGCTGCACGAGGTTCGAGGGGACGTAGCCGGCCAGCGTCTTGACGAAGTCGAGCTTCTTGTCGGCGAACGCGCCCAGCGCCGAGGTGACGGCCGCGGGGGCGACCGCCTGTAACGACGTTCCGGGATGAAACACATTGGCGAGCAGGAGGCCGATCGCGAGCGCGATGCTGGCGTTGATGGCGGCGAACCCCAACATGCGGAGGCCGGCGCTCCCCTTGATCTCGGTCCGCAGAATCGCGTTCACGATCGCGAAGAAGACGAGCGGCGTCGCCGCCGCCTTGATGAGCTGGATGACGAGCTTGCCGAGCTCGCCGAGCGGCGCCGCGCGCTCGCCCAAGAGCGGCCCCGCGAGGCCGCCGATCACCATGCCGGCGACGATCTGGAGATAAAGCGGCACGCGGGCGCGTCCGCCGGCGGGAGGTTTGGGGTCGGCCATGGCGGGGGGTAGGAGAGCACGGCGGGCAGCCTCGCGTCAGCCGGCACGTCGGCCGCCGATCTTCGAGCCGGGAGAGAGGCTTGGCGCAGCCTTCGGGGTGTGATCTCGCATCGGTTCAAGCGCCGCGCGTTCCTGGGCGCCATGAGCGGCGGGGTCGGGCTCAAGATCATGCTCCGCAACCTGGAGTCTTCCGCCCAGACCGCCGCGTCGCCCCGCCGCTTGCTGGTGACGCACTGGCCGGTGGGAATCATTCCCGGCAAAAACGGAGCGCTCTGGAATCCGACCTCGGGTGCGGCGGGCGGCTACGCGCTGCAGACGTTCGCCGACAACGGTCTCGCCGACGACATGATCAGCCTCCGAGGGGTGACTACGAATTCGCTCAACTTGAACGGCGCTGGCGGTCACGAGGGTGGCACCGTCCTTCTCATGACCGGCGCGTCCTGTGGCGGGACCCGCGCCAATCGTGGAGAGGCCGACGATGGGTTCGCCTCCGGTCCGTCGATCGAACAGCTGCTGCTCGCGCGCCTGCCGGCGCTCAGGTCATCCGTAAGCGGGCCGGGCTACGCGAACGCGATCTGCGACAGCCGGACCGATCTCGGTGAGGTGTCGACCAAGTGTCTGTCGTACTCGAACGACAAGCAGCCGGTCCCGCTTTACAGCGGGGGAACCGGTATGGAGAACATCCCGCTCATGGCGGAGCTCGGCCCGCTCATGCAGTACACGAAGCTGTTCTCGAGCTTCGTACCGACCGCGTCCCACGACGGCAGCGGATTCGCGGCGGCCGCGCCCGCCGCCGACCCGATGCTGAAAAAGCTGGTTGGGAGGCGGAGCGTGCTCGACGTCGCGCTCGCGGAGATTCGACATCTGAGGGATCTGGCGCCAACCAATGCCCGGAGCAAGCTCCAGATCCACTACGACGCCGTTCTGAGGATGGAGGCCGAGCTCGCTGCGGCCATCGATTCCCGCTACCCAACCGTCAGCGGAACGGGGGGCGCGGGTGGGGCAGCGGGGACGGCGGGCGGGGGCGGGAGTGGGGGTGGGAGTGGGGGCGCTTGCAAGCTGAAGCCCGCCGCACCGCCAGACCTCCAAGGCACCGCGGATCCGGTCGGTGGTTTCGGCGGCCACTATGGCACTCCCAAGCAGGACTCGACCGACGACGAAGCGACACACCGGACCGTGGGCAAGTTGCACATGGACGTGCTTCGGGCGGCGTTCCAGTGCGACATCATCCGCTGCGGCACGTTCCAGTGGTCGCCGGGAACCAATCACGTCGGATTCAAGGGCTTGTATCCCGGGGACGAAGCCGGGATCTATCAGCACCACCCCGTGAGCCACGCTGTCGGCGCCGGGACGCCGAACGATGGAACGACACCGGACAACATCGCGGTCCCGCAGATCCGGTTCCTGTTCAACGTCGAGACCTGGTACTTCGCGCGCCACGCCGAGAACCTCAGGCTCTGGAAGGACGCGGTCGACGGCTTCGGCAACCCGCTGCTCGACACCACGATCATCCCGTTCCTGACCGAGGTCGCCCAATACGACAACTCGCGCAACAACATGGCGGCGATGATCTTCGGCGGCAAGAAGCTCGGGATGCAAACCGGCCAGTACAAGACGGGTAGCTTCAAGATCAACGAGATTTGGGGCACCATCGCCAGCGCCCTCGGGTACACATCGACCGACGCGCCGTTAGCCACGCCGATCCCCGACCTTTGGTCTGCCCCGCCCTAGCCGGGGCAGCGAGGCTCGTTGACGATCGCGGCGCGTCCAGGCAAGATGGCTTTCGCACCATGAAGCTGCTCACCACGCATCTCTCGTACCGCCGTTGGTTCGGCGCCGGCGTGCTTGCGACGATTCTCGTCGCCAAGCGCGCCCGAGAGAGCGTGCGCGACCGCTGAGCAGACCAGCCGTCCCACCCTCTCTCGCCGCCGCGGAGAGGGTGACGGTGGTCGCCACTCGCTCCGGGGCGGGAACAACCCCAGGAGCGAATCATGTACAGCGCAGGCCGAGATCCCGATCCGGACAGTAGCTCGACGAACGCGGCGATGGGGCCGGGCGGGCGTTCCGCCGGTGGCCCCGGAACCGGCGGCGGCACCTCCCCCAGCGAGGGGAGCGACCGCCTCTGGACGCGCGCGTTCGTCGATCTCGTGGTGGCGCAGGCGCTGTTCGGTTTCGCCTACTCCGTGTTCGTGCTGTTGCCGAAGTTCCTCGCCGCCGGCTACCACGCCGGCGCGCGCAGCATCGGCCTGGTGATGGCCGCGTTCGGCGTCGTCAGCCTCGCCTTCATCCCGGCGGTCGGGCCCGTGATCACCCGGATCGGCCGGCGGCGCGCGATGATCTGGGCTTCGGTCCTGCTCGGCGTGTCGGCGGGGTGTTTCCTCTCCATCACCGGCGCCGATGTGCTCGCGGCGTGTCTGCGCGGCGCACACGGCGTCGCCTGGTCGCTGCTGTTCGCGGCCGGGATGTCGCTGGTCGCCGATGTCGCGCCGCCGGCACGGCTCGGCCAGGCGATCGGCCTCTATGGCGGCGCCAACCTGGCGATGACCGCGATCGCGCCCGCCGTGGCCGAGCCGATCGCCGCCCGCTTTGGCGCGAACGCGGTGTTCGGGCTCGCCGCTGCGGTGGCGTTCGTCGCCGCGTGGTACTCGCGGCGGCTGCCCGACGCGGTCGCGATTCCGGCCAACTCACCGGTCAAGCCTCAGCCCGGCACCGCCCGGACCCGCGCCCGCGCGCTGGTCGTACTGGCCGTGGGCGGACTCGCCGCCGCCGGGATGTTCACATTCATCGCGCCGTTCGCGCTCGCGCACGGCATTGGCGTCGTGCGCGGGTTCTTCGCCGCGTACACAGTGACCGCGCTCGCCGTCCGCATCGGCGGCGGGCGCGTGACCGACCGGGTGGGCCCTCGCCGGACGGCGCTCGCCGGCGGGGCAGGCTACGGCCTGGTCGTGATCCTGACCGGGCTCATCGGGCCGACGCACATGCTTCTGCTCGGCAGCTTGTTCGGGGTCGCGCACGGCATCGTGTTTCCGGCGCTGATGGCGTTGATCCTCGCCAACACCGCGCCCGAGTCGCGCCCGCGGCTGCTCGCGTTCACGAACGGCGCGATCAACCTCGGTATCGCCGGGGTGGGGCTCCTCGGCATGCTGGCGGGCCCGCTCGGCTACCCGGCGCTGTTCGTGCTGACCGGCACCATCACGGCGGCGGTGTCGATGTCATTGGCTCGGCCTTCGCGGCCTCGAGCTCCCGCTTCCGCTTCATCGACTTAGCGACCAACTCGGACACGTTCAGGACCGCGAGCCGCTCGCCGGCGTTGCGGTCCTGAACGCCGTCGCGGAGCATGATGGTGCAGAACGGGCACGCGGTCGCGACCGTGTCCGCGCCCGAGGCGAGGATCTCGTCGGTGCGGTTGTGGTTCACCCGCGTCCCGATCTTCTCCTCCATCCACATCCGGCCGCCGCCCGCGCCGCAGCAGAATCCCTGCTCGCGCGAGCGCGGCAGCTCGATGCGCGCGTCGCGCCCGTCGGGCAGGGCATCGAGCACCGTGCGGGGCGCGTCGTACTCGCCGTTCCAGCGCCCGAGATAACACGGGTCGTGAAACGTGAGCTTGGGCTTGCTCTTCCCGCTGGTCCCGTTCCCGCCGCCGCCCTTCAGGCTTTCGTCCATCTCGATCTTCCCCGACGCGACCAGCTCGCGGATGAGCTGGGTGTGGTGAAGCACCTCGAAGTTGCCGCCGAGCTGCGGGTACTCGTTCTTGATCGTGTGGAGGCAATGTGGGCAGGCGGTGACGACCTTCTTCACCTTCTTCGCGTTCATCACCTCGATGTTCTGCTGCGCCTCCATCTGGTACAGCATCTCGTTCCCGGACCGGCGCGCCGGATCGCCGCTGCAGCCTTCCTCGAGCCCCAGCACCGCGAAGTCGACACCACCCTCGCGCATCACCTCGACGAGAGCGCGGGTCTGCTTCTTGATGCGATCGTCGAACGCGCCCGCGCACCCGACCCACAGCAGGTATTCCGCGTCGGGCCGGTCGTCCAGCGTCGGCACGTTCATGCCCTCGGCCCAGTCCATCCGCTTGTCCGCCCCGATGCCCCACGGGTTGCCGTTGCGCTCGAGGTTGGTGAAGGTGCGCGCGAGATCGGGCGGCACCTTCTCTTGCAACAGCACCAGGTTCTGGCGCATCTGCAGGATCTTCTCCGGCTGGTCGATGAACACCGGGCAGACCTCCTGGCACGCGCCGCAGGTCGTGCACGCCCACAGCACGTCCTCGGTGGTGCGGCCGCCGACGAGCGGCTTGTCCTTTTCGGCATCGGCGCCCGCACCCGAGCCGTGCTGGAACTTGTCGAGCAGCACGTCGAGCGGTCCGCGGTCGGCCATGTGGTAGCGCATGTCGTCGCGCAGGTCGTGGACGACGTGCATGGGCGACAGCGGCTTTCCGGTGTTGAACGCGGGGCAGTAGTTTGAGCAGCGCGCGCACTCGGTGCACGCGTAACCGTCGAGCAGCGACTTCCAGGTGAAGTCCTTCCAACTCTGCACGACGCCGGTGGCGGCCATGTCGTCGGCCTCGAGGTTCAGCTTGGGCAACACGCCGCGCTGGCCCAGCTTGCGGAAGTAGATGTTGGGCAGCGCCGCGATGATGTGACTGTGCTTGGAGTAGAGCAGGTAGTTCAGGAACGCGAGCAGGATGATGACGTGCGCCCACCAGCTGACCTCGGCGAGCGCGCCGTCGCCGCCTTGGCTCTTCATTCCGAAGTAGGTCACCATCAGCATGCCGATCGCGCCCAGGATCGCCGCGGCGTCGCGGCTCATGGGGATGAGGCGCGGCTGAAGCACGATGCGCCGGAACAGCGCGAACACCACCAGCGCCAGCACGAGGCCGCAGAACACGTCGATCATCCAGTTGATGGCGCCCGCGATGGTTGCGCCGAAGATCAGGGCCAGCGAGAAGCTCGGGAACAGCCCCTGGACGATGGTCTCCGCGGACCCGATCGTGATGACGATGAAGCCCCAGAAGATGACGAAGTGGTACTTGCTGCCCATCCAGGTGACAAACCCCGGCAGGCGCTTGGCGGGGAGGGTCGTGTGCTCGACCACCTTCTTCTGGCCGAAGAAATACCGCAGCACCGAGTCGATCCGATCGAGCGGCTGATCGGTCCGATTCTCCGGCTTCCCAGCGAGGATCATCCGGGTGAACCGGCGGACAGTCCAGGCAAACATCGCGATGGCGGCGGTGAGGAGCGCCGCGAACAGGATGCGCTTCAGCAAGGCTCGCGTATCGTACTCGATGGCGGGCGAAGCGAGTAGTATCCAGGCCATGCCCCTAAACCGAGAGCTCATCGACATCCTCGCTTGCCCGAAGTGCAAGGGCCCGCTCACCCTGCGCGGCGACGAGTCGGCCTTCGAGTGCCCGGCTTGCCGGCTCGTCTACGCCGTCGTCGACGACATTCCGAACTTCATCTTGGAAGAAGCTCAGCCCCTCGCCCAAGGCTGAACCCTCTCCCGCAAGCGTCGCAAGCGGGAGAGGGCAGGGTGAGGGCAAGCCTTGCGAGGGTCGCCTCCGTGCATTTTTTTGCGCTCTCCGGTGGCGTCCGTATCATCGAGATATGAGCTCTGATAGGCGACGTGCACCTGGTGAGCGCCGGCAGACGGCCCGGGTTCCGGCGGTGTTCGCGGTGAAGGAGTCGTTCGGCCGGCAGATTCAGCTCTGCCAGGCCGAAGACATTGCGCCCTCGGGGATGACGATCAAACGGCCGCGGGGCAGCGGCGCGCTGCCGCGGGCGGAGGTGTCGGTGTCGTTCTCGCTGCCCGGGTCGCGCGAGGAGATCGCGGCGCGCGGCCTGGTGGTGAGCGACGGCATGTCGGGCGGCTTCCGCCGCACCGGGCTGCGGTTCATCGCGCTCCGGCCCGATCACGTCCAGCTGATCGCCGGTTACTGTCGGCGTGTGCGTTAGTCCCCCGGGGGCACCGCTCAGCCCTGGCCGAGCAACATTCGGCGCTGCGGGCTCTGCCGGTGTGGATGCCGGCCGCTGACCAAGCGCGCGACGCCCCAACCGGACACGAGCTCTCCTTCGAGGCCGAGGCCGGGGAGGTTTTCTCGCGCGGCGAGGTACAGGTTCCCGACGTCGGTGGCGTGCGGGACGCCGAGCACGTCGAGCGCGCGCGGCGTGGTGAGCCCGAAGACCGCCGGGGGCTGCGGCACCGGTCCAGTCGCGGGCTTGCCGGGCGCGCTGCCAGGAACGTCCGCGGCGAGCCCGTCGTAGGGCGAGGCGGCGCCCACGCGGGTCCGGGCGGCGCCCGGGAACGCACGGCCGAGCGTATGAAGCAGCCGGCCGCGCAGCGCGCCGAGGTAGCTCGGACCCGGCTCGACGACGTTGGCGGGGACGACGCACTCGACCCACACGGGAACGTGTCCGGGCGCGCGTGGTCCGGGCGTACCGAGCGTGAACAGCACGGCGTTGTCCTCCGTCAGCGGGCGGGACGGATCGCCGACCGCGAAAGTGATGGACGGCGTGGCTTCCGGGATGGCCTTTGCGTCCAGCCAGGCGACCAGCGCGTGGCGATAACCCGCGACCTGCAACATCCGCGGGCCGCCGCGGCCAGCCGGCGGCGGGTCGGTGCCGAGCGCGCGGTAGAGCTCCCGCGCGCGGCCCGCCCATAGCAGCCACTCGCAGCCGATGGTCTCGGCGCGTGGCTGGACGCGGACGCCTGACACGCGTCCCCGCTTGGTCACGATCTCGACCGGGCGCAGGTGGTCGCGGCGATCGCCGCCGAAGGTCTCGAGCCGGCCGACCAGGAGCTCATGCAGGCCGGCGAGACCGGACTCGTGAAGGTGGAGACCCTGGCGCCCGAGCTCGAACGCGCGCGCTTCCGCGACCGGTCCGATGTCGTGGGGAACGAGCGAGACGGTGAGCGCGGCGGGTGCGGCCACGACCGCGCGCAGCGGGTGGTCCGCGTGCAGCGGCGCGAACAGATCGGTGCCGGGCCTGGGCAGCAGGGACTCGAACCGCCCCACCTCACGGCGCTCCCAGAACCCGTTCGGGGGCAACGCGATGGCGCTCGCGAGCAGTGGGTCGATGACCCGCGCCATGTCGCTGAGACGCCCGAGCGCGGCGGACGCGCTGGCGCTGAACGCGCGCGCGATCTCTTTCTCGAGCGCCGCGGGTTCGGCCCAGATGTCGATGTTCTGCCCGGGGAGCGCGACGCGGAAGCCAGGTCTGGCCGGCGGCGCGCGTTTCCGCGCCAGCGCCGTGCAGTCGAGCTCCTTGAATACGCGGGCCGCGGGCGGCTCGTCGAGCGGCGGCAGCAGCGCGGGCGCGCGCGGCACCGGCGCGCCGCCGGCGTCGAACGTGGGCGCGTCGGGCTCGTGGCCGATCCGCAGGACCCGGAACCCTCGTCGCGCCAGCAGCGCGCCCGCTACGAGGCCGGTGGTCTCTCCGCCACAAACCACCACGTCGTAGTAGTTCGTGTCCAAGGGTCGTGCTCACTCACGCTAGGACGCCCAGAACGCGGACCTTGCCGGACTCGACCACGACCCGGCGTTCGGCGATGGCGCGGACGACCGCCGGGAGGATGCGGTGCTCCTCGATCAGGATGCGTGCGCGCAACGCTTCCTCGTCGTCGTCCTCGTGCACCGGGACCGCGGCCTGCGCGATGATCGGGCCGGTGTCGACGCCGCCGTCGACGAAGTGGACGGTGCAGCCGGTGACCTTCACGCCCGCCTCCAGCGCTTGGCGCCGGGCGTGGACGCCGGGGAACGCGGGGAGCAGGGCGGGGTGGATGTTGATGATCCGCTGCGGGAAGGCGGCGAGGAATTCGACGCCGAGCACGCGCATGAAGCCCGCGAGCACGACGAGATCCACCTGGTGCGATTTGAGCGCGCTCAAGAGCGCGCGATCGAAGCCGGCGCGCGCCGAGTAGTCGCGATGGTCGACGACGAAGCTGCGCAGGCCGGCGGCGCGCGCGCGCGCGATCGCGGGACAGTCGGGGGTGTTCGAGCCGAGCACGGTCAGCCGGGCGGGCCCAAGCTCGCCGGCGCGGCCGCGATCGATGAGCGCTTGCAGGTTGGTCCCGCGGCCGGAGACCAGCACGCCGACGTTCATCGCGCGACGAGCTCCACCGGTGCGTCGGGCGCGTCGGCGCTGACCACCTCGCCGATCTCGAACACCCGTTCCCCCGAGCCGGTGAGCAACGCCTGCGCCTCTGCGGCGCGATCCGCCGCGACACACACGATCATGCCGATCCCCATGTTGAACGTACGAAACATTTCGGCGTCCTGCACGTGACCGCCGCGCTGGAGCAGCCCGAACACGGGCGGCACCTCCCAGCTGCCGAGCCGGATCCGCAGCGCGAGCTTGGCATCGCCAGGAATCATGCGCGGTGGGTTGTCGACCAGCCCGCCGCCGGTGATGTGCGCCGCTCCCCGCAGCAGGCCGGCATCGTGGAGCGCGCGCAGGGCCTTTACGTAGATCCGCGTCGGACGCAGCAGCACGTCGGCGAGCGGCGCATCCAGGCCGGACGGCGTCGCCGCGAGGTCGAGGCCCATGTGCTCGAGCAGCACGCGCCGGACCAGCGAATATCCGTTCGAGTGGAATCCGCTCGACGCGAGGCCGAGCAGACGGTCGCCGGGGGCGATCCCGCGGCCGTCCACGCGATTCGATTTCTCGACCACGCCGACCGCGAAACCGGCGAGGTCGTATTCGCCGTCGGCGTAGAACCCTGGCAGCTCCGCGGTCTCGCCGCCCACCAGCGCGCAGCCGGCGACCTGGCAGCCGTCGGCGATGCCGGCGATCACGCGCTCGGCGACGCCGACGTCCAGCTTGCCCGAGGCGAAGTAGTCCAGAAACAAGAGCGGCTCCGCCCCCGACACGACCATGTCGTTGACGCTCATCGCGACCAGGTCGATCCCGACGGTGTCGTGGCGCCCAGTGAGAAAAGCGAGCTTGAGCTTGGTCCCCACGCCGTCCGTGCACGACACCAGCAGCGGCTCGCGGTAGCGGCTGGGCAGCGCGCACAGGCTGGCGAAGCCGCCTAGGTCGGTCATCACCTCGGGCCGCGACGTGCGGCGCACGTGGCGTTTGATGCGCTCCACCAGCGCGTCGCCGACGTCGATGTCGACGCCCGCGTCGCGGTACGTGATCGGGGCGCGGTCGTCGGCCATCAGGCTGCTAGGTGCCGCTTTCGCTCTTAGTCGGCGTTGGCGTGCCGCCGGCCGCCGCGCTCGAGTTCCCGATCGGGGGCGAGCCGAAGCGCTCGACGAACAAGCGCAGCAACCGGTCGAGCTCGTCGGCAGGATCGGGCGCCTCCGCGAAGCGGATCCAGCGCGCGCCCGCGCTGACCGCCCGCGCGATCCGGCGAGCGCCGCCACCCGAAACGAAGCCGCGCAGCGTCTCGGTCGGCGCCGTGCAGAGGTACATCACCATCGCGCTGCGCCCCGACAGATAGTCCATCGCGCCCTCGGCGCGCGCCTGCAGGACACCGGCGGCTTCGGGAGCCGCGGCTGTCGCTTCGGAAATCGGATGCCAGGCGCCAAAATGCACGCGCGGAGCATAACAAGAGAGGCTCTCGCCGTGGCGGAGATTCGGGCCCGCGTGGTGCTATTCTCCCGCCCTTCGGATTTACGTCCGACCCCGATGGCCTGGTACAAGCGACAAGACAACGACGACGACCTCACCGAGGAGAAGCGCAGCGTCCCCGCCGGCGTGTGGACCAAGTGTCCCGGCTGCCGAGCCTCGCTGGTCACCGCAGACCTCGAGAAGAACGATCTCGTCTGCCCGCAGTGCGAGCATCACTTCCCGATGCCGTCGGCACGGCGGCTGGAGCTGGTGCTCGACCCCGGCAGCTTCGAGGAGACCGACGCGACCATCGAGAGCGTCGATCCGCTCGGTTTCCGCGATAGCAAGAAGTACAGTGATCGCCTGCGCGCGGCGCGCCGAAATGCGGGCGGCGCCGACGCGGTGAAGGTCGGGTCGGGCCGCATCGAGGGCCAGCCGCTCGAGGTCGGCGTGTTCGTGTTCGAGTTCATGGGCGGATCGATGGGATCGGTGGTGGGCGAGAAGATCACGCGCCTCTACGAGCGTGCGCTGGAACGCCGGGTGCCGGCGGTGGTGTTTTCCGCCTCGGGCGGGGCGCGCATGCAAGAGGGCGTGCTGTCGCTGATGCAGATGGCGAAGACGTCGGCGGCGCTGGGACGGCTGCGCGAGGCCGGGCTGCCGTACCTGTCGGTGCTGTTGCACCCAACCACGGGCGGCGTCGCGGCCAGCTTCGCGATGCTGGGCGACGTGATTATCGCCGAGCCCAAGGCCCTAATCGGGTTCGCCGGGGCGCGCGTCATCCAGAACACCATCCGCCAGCGGCTGCCCGCCGGCTTCCAGCGCGCCGAGTTTCTGCTCGACCACGGCTTCCTCGACAAGATCGTGCACCGGCGTGAGATGCGGAAGACGTTGTCGCAGCTCCTGAGCCTGCTCGCGAACGCTCCCGGGGGGTAGGCCGTGGCGTATCGAGACCTGCTCGCCCAGCTCGCGGGCGTGCGCGCCCTGGGCGTCGAGCTCGGCCTCGACCGGATGCGCGCCGCGCTGGCGCGGCTCGGCGATCCGCAGCAGCGGTTCGCGGCCGTGCAAATCGCCGGCACCAACGGCAAGGGTTCGACCGCCGCGATGACCGAGGCGATCCTGCGCGCGCACGGCCTCGGCTGCGGCCTCTACACCTCGCCGCACCTCGCGCGCTTTTCGGAACGCATTCGCGTCGATGGCGTCGAGGCGGACGGCGACCGGCTGGCGGAGATTGGCCGCCGCGTCGCCGCGACCGGCTTGCCACTGACCTACTTCGAGATCGCGACCGCGCTCGCCTTCGTCGTGTTCGCCGAGGATGCCATCGACGTCGCGGTGCTCGAGACCGGCCTCGGCGGCCGCCTCGACGCCGTGACCACCGCCGAGCCGCTCGCGACCGCCATCACCTCCATCGGCTTCGATCACATGGCCTACCTCGGCGGCAGCCTGCGCGAGATCGCGTATGAGAAGGCGGGCATCCTCCGCCCCGGCATCCCCGCGTTCCTCGGGCGGCTGCCCGCGGAAGCCGACGACGAAATCACCCGCGTCGCCGCCGGCGTCAACGCCCCGCTCGTCCGTCTCGGCCGCGACCTCACGGCGCCCGGGATGCCGCTCGGCCTACCCGGCGCCCACCAGCGCGACAACGCCGCGCTCGCGCTCGCGCTCGCGGGTGCCGTGCTGGCGGCGCGCCAGCGGCACCTCGACCCGAAAACCGTCGCGGACGCGCTCGCCGACGTCCGCTGGCCGGGCCGGCTCGAATCCGTCGCCGACGACGTCCTCCTCGACTGCGCCCACAATGCCGACGGCGCCGCCGCCCTCGCCATCGCGCTCGGCGATCTCGCCCCGGGCCGGCGCATCGTCCTCCTCATCTCCGTCGTCAACGACAAGGACCCGGGTTCCATGTTCGCCGCGCTCGAACGCAGCACGGCCGCCGTCGTCGTCACCCGCTCGTCAAATCCCCGCGCCCTCGCGGCCGACCACCTGGCCGCCGTCGCCCGCACCCACTTCGCCGACGTCACCGCCATTGACGACCCGCTCACCGCCCTCGCCACCGCCCGCCGCCTCGCCGCGCCCGCGGGTCTCGTCGTCGTCTGCGGCTCGATGTTCCTCGTCGGCGCCGTGCGCGCCCACCTGCTCGGCGAGTCAACGGATCCCGAATTCACCTCCGACCCGGTCTGACGGGGATTCGCGACCCTTAGCGCGCCCAGATCTGCGCCAGATCTACCTCGATGGCACCAAACGGCTCCGCGCGTACCTTGGTGTCGCCCGCAGCCGAGTAAATCAGGCGCCAGCTGTCGCCGTCGAGACGGTAGACCTCCAGCGTTTGTGGGAGTGGATCGAGGAACCACAGGTGGCCGATTCCTGCGCGGGCGTAGTGCCGCTGCTTGAGTGTCCGATCGAGGGCGGCCGTCGACGGCGACAGGATCTCGCACACCCAATCGGGTGCGAGCTCGAAGAACGCCACGTCCGGGATCTCGGGCATCCGCTCGCGCCGCCAGCCGGCGATGTCCGGAACCATCACCTGGTCGACGACGTGTAGCTCGGGTTCGAAGAGGATGACCCAACCTCCTGGTCCGCCACCGCCCGTGCGGCCGAAAGCCGTATGTAGATCCGCACCCAGGGTTGTGGACGCCGCGGCGTGCCGCGCGGCCGGGCGGGGACTGGTCACGAGCTCACCGTCGATGATCTCGGCTACCAAGTGCTCGGGCACCTTGAGCAGATCTGCGTAGGTCGCGGGGCGTTTCGCGGACATAGGTCTCGGGAACTATGCCATGTCCGGGTTGTCGACCCGCGTCGTCTGGCGGTTGCGGCGACACCGCTCGCGGCTGCGATGGCCTCGAACAGGGGTTGGCGCACCTGTCGGTGGTTACTAGAACCCGGCGACCGAAAGCCCGCGCGCGACGTGTTTGCGCGCCGGCCGAGGTGGTTGGCTGTACCACGCGGTCTGCGCCGGTGGCGCGGAGCTGGTTTCGACGTCGAAGAACCATAACAGCTTGAGGAAGTGGTGGTGGCCGATGCGCTCGGTACCGACGAGCCCGCCGAGAACCTCCCACATGAAGTCGCCCGGCCGCTTCACCGCGGTCTCGAAGATCGGCGCCAGCAGCCGCCGGTAGGTCCCGTCTTCCTTGCCATCCTTGCCGAGGCCCTTGCGCTGGTAGTAGGTCGGGAACACCCAAGTGCTCACGTACCCCGGCCGGCGCCAGTGCGCGAACAGCGGGAACAACAGCGTCGTCCGGCGATCCGCGCGCTTGTAGTCCCAGAAGAGCGGGAACGCGACGGTCGTGGATTCGGTTGGGCTCGACCGCCGGTACACGAGTGGCGCCACCCAGGTCGTGCTCTGTTCGGCCGCGTTTTCGTGCCGGATGAACAGCGGGAGCAGCACCGTCGTGCGCGAGGCGTGGAAATCGTTCACGTCGTAGAACAACGGCAGGATTAGCGTCGTCGACGACACCACGTCCCGGTGCCGCCAGAAGATACCCGCGAACGTGGTGAAGCTGGTCGACGGGGTCGTGTGCGACATCAGCAAGAGCGGCGGCACCACGCGCGTCGTGGTCTCGGTCACCTCGTCGCTCTTGTTGAACCAGAGCGGCCCGACGTACCAGAACCGCGACGGCCCGTCGCGGTGGTAGCCGCCCAGCAAGGTGAGGAACGTCGTCCGGTCCGGTCCGCTCGAATGATAGAAGAGGGGCATGAGCGCGTTGCTCGACTCGTGCTTCTCGCGGTCGCGTGACACCCAGGCCACCGGCAGCACGCCGTAGGTCCGGCGCGTGCCGTCCTTCGACCAGAACAAAGGCCCGGCCAGCGCCCAGTCGGTGTTGGCGTCGCGGTCGGCGAACCGCCAGTAGATCGGGAACAGGATCTGGGCGCTACGCGGGCCGCTGCGCTTGGACCAGAGCAGCGGGAACAGGGTGGCGAGGTGCCCGTCGGGATCGCCGCGATAGAAGAGAGGCCCCCACCAGAACCAGGTTCGGTCCTCCTTCGAGTTGTGCCGGTAGAAGAACGCGGCGAGCGGAACGAAGGTCAGCGTCCGCTCGGGGTTGCGCGCGTGGAAGAATAGCGGCACGAGGCCCGTGTTGTGGACCCCGGGTGCGGTTCGGTCGTAGTACGGACCGACCACGGTCGTGGTCTTGCCGCCGAAAGACGAACGCCAGTAAAGCAGGAACGAGTCCACGCGATCGCCGTTCGCGCGCCGCATGCGGAAGAAGTTCGGGAACGCCCAGGTGCCGCTCTCCTTGTCGTCCTGGTAGTGGCCGTAAAGCGGGAACAGCACCCGCGCCTTGCGGCCGGGGCCGTCGACCTGGAACCAGTTCAGCACCTGACGCGTGCGCTCGCCGGTGTCCTTGCGGGTCACGTCGGCGTAGAGAAAAGGAATGAAGCGGGCGGCCAGGTTCTTGTCGTCGTACCAGAAGTACGGCCCGATGAAGCCGGCGGCGCGGTTCGGCCCGCGGGCCGAGACGCCGAGCGGCGTCGCGATCACGCGCGTGTCGGCGTCGCGGCGATAATGAACGAGCGGAAACAGCGTGAAGCTGGTCTCGTCGCCGCCGCCGGGCCGCGCGCCGCGTCGGTAGTGAAAGAGGGGGAACAGCGCGTCGGTCGTCTCGCCACCCCAGCGGCGGTGCAAGTACGGACCCACCACGGTGGTCGATCGGTCCGCCTCGCGGTCCTTGAAGTGCCAGATGAGCGGCACCAGCGCGAAATGCGAGCGCTGCTTGCCAGAGCGCGCGAACAGCAGCGGCACGATCGGACCCACCGCCGCGCTCCAGCCGTCGCGGTCGGTGTGGAAGTAGCCGACGGGCGTCACGGTCGTGCTGGTCCCCGCCCGCTCGGACGAGAAGTGGAAGAAGGTCGGGAATTGCACGGCGTACCGATCGCCGTCGTGATTGCCCACGAACAGGAGCGGCAACCATGCGGAGTCGTACCCGTGGCGCGTGCCGCGCCAGTAGAAAACGGGCAGGGCGAGGGTGGTGGACTGCTCCTCGCTCGCGAAGTGCCAGTAGAGCGGCGCCACCACCGCGTGCGACCGGCCGGCGTTGCTGCCGAAGTGCGCGAGCGGGAACAGCCCGGCGCTCCAGCCGCCGTTCTTGAAGTTGCGCCAGTAGAAGAGCGTGACCACGGTGGTGCTGTCGTGCGGACCCGAGCGGTGCGCGAACAGCGGAAACAACATCGTCGCGCTCGAATTGGTCACGGCGTCGTGGAAGCGCCAGTAGAGCGGGAACAAGACGGTGGTTGCGCCGTCTGGATCGCTGCGTCGGTAGAACAGCAAGCCCGCCCACCGCGTCGCGGTGCGCGCACGCTCGGACGTCGAGCTCACGTACAACGGAGTGAAGATGCGCAGGTCGCTGTCGCGGTCGCGGCGGTGAAAGGAAAGCAAGGGCAGCGCGAGCCACGTGCGGGTCCCGGCGGCGTCGTCGCGCGCATACCCGCCGAGCGGCGTCACCAGCAGCGCGGACTTGCCGCCGTCGGACCGGCGCCAGAAGTAGAGCGGCGAGACGTGGACGCCGTTGCCGGTCGCGCCGTCGTGCCAGCGCCACCACACCGGGAACAGCGTGCTCAGCGTGCTGGTATCGCGCCGGAAGTGCATGAACGGCCCGGCGATGGTGGTGTTCGCCGCCGGCCGCCGGAAACTCCAAATCAGCGGAAACAGCACGTCGTAACGGGAGTCTTCGGCCTCGTCGCCGCCGAACCAGTAAAGCCACGCGATCGCGTTGCTGGAGCTGCGGCCGTGGCGGCGGTGGTAGCCGAGCCAGGTGTAGAACGAGCGGCCCGTGTTCCAGCTGTGGGTATAGAACAGCGGAAACACCAGCAAGTGGGCGTCGTCGCCGGTGCGTGAATAGAAGTTCAACGGCAACGCCCACGTGAACGCGCTTCGGCTCGAGCGCTTGGATACGAACAGCGGGAACCCGATGTCGAGCGCGCGGTCGGGCCCGCGCCGCCACCAATAGAGAAAACCAACCGCGCCTCCCGATGTCCCCCGGTTGGGATCGCGTAGCGCGAACGTACCCAAGAGCGGCGCCGCCCAGCCGAGCTTGCTCGAGTGGTAGAAAAGCGGCCATATCGCGAACGAGCTCTGCCCCGCGCTCGGCCCATGCGACCACGACACCGGCAACCCGGGCAGGATCACCGTGGTCTCGCTGGTCGGGCCCCAGAAGTGCCAGTAGAACGGCGCCAGCACCCGGTACCCGTCGGCGCCTCGCTTGGACCAGTACAGCAGCAAGACCTCGGTGAACGTCCCCTCCTTGTAGAAGAGGTAGAGGAAGTTGGTGCGGGTCTGGATCTTCTGACAGGTCCCCGACTGGCAGATGTTGTCCTCGGGGCACTGCTCGTCCTTCTCACACCGGATGGGCGCGGCAGCGGCAGGCGCCGACGCCGGAGCGGCCGGCGTGGTCGCGGGCGCGGCGGTGACCGCGGCGTCCGCCACGCGCACGGGATCGAGGCTCGCCTCGCGCGGCGCACTCGGGCGCCGGAACGGATCCATGGACGTCGCGCCCGCCTTCGCCGTCAGGGGCGCCGCGACGACGGCCGCGAGCGCGCAGAGGCCTGCTGCGACGGTCCGGACTCTCCCCGTCATTGCGGGGGGAGCATCTTCCATTCGCCGTTTTCTTTGACGAAGGCGATCTCGCCGGTGTCGCTCTCTTCGCCCTTCTGGCGCAGCACCTTGAGCGTGGCCGAGTCGCCCTTGGTGGACGAACCCTTGATCGCGAACTTGGTGCCCTCGATTTCCTTTTGCATCTTCTTGATGCCGCCCTCGGTCTCGCCGAGGCCCATCTGCTTGGCCAGCATCCCCTGGTACACGAGCGCGTAACACTCGATGGCGCGCTCGACCGCGCCCTCGGACAGCGCCTTGCGCCAGCGTTCGAACGTCTTCTCGGGCGTCGAGAACTCGGGCCGCGAGGGGGGCAGCTGGAACGAGATCGATCGGATCTTGTCCTTGGGCAGCTTCACGGTCTGGCCGTTGGCCTCGACGGTGTAGACGCCGTCGTAGAAGTGAAGGATCTTGGCGGTCATCTTCGTCTTGTCGACGAGCTCGATGACCTCGGCGCGCGCGCCGGCCGCGCCGCACGCGATCGCAGCCGCGATGAAACCTCCCAATAATCGTCGCCGGTAGGCGCGGGTCTTGTGCGTGCTCAGCATGGTCGGCTCCCGAACCTTCGACCGCCCGAACCTAGATCGAGATGCCCGGCGCCGGGAATTTACGGGTCATCTCGCGCACCTCGCCATATACCTTCTCCGCGACCTCGTCACTCGGCGAAGTCACGACCCGGTCCATCCAGGCGGCGATCTGACGCATCTCCGGATCGCCCATCCCACGGCTGGTCACCGACGGCGACCCGAGCCGGATCCCGGACGGGTCGAACGGCTTGCGCGTGTCGTAGGGGACCGCGTTGTAGTTGAGCTCGATGCCCGCCTTGTCGAGCGCGCGCGCCGCGATCTTGCCCGACACGTTCTTGTTCGTGAGGTCGATCAGGATGAGGTGATTGTCGGTGCCGCCCGACACGACGTCGAACCCCTTGGCCATCAGCGCCTCGGCCAGCGCGTGCGCGTTCGACACGACCTTGCGCGCGTAATCCTTGAACGCGGGCTGGGCGGCTTCCTTGAGTGCGACAGCGAGCGCGGCGGTGTTGTGCACGTGCGGACCCCCCTGCAGGCCCGGGAACACCGCCCGGTCGATGTCCTTGGCATGTTCGGTTCGGCACAGGATCATTCCGCCGCGTGGACCGCGCAGCGTCTTGTGGGTCGTCGTCGTCACCACGTCGGCGAATGGGACCGGCGACGGGTGCGCGCCGCCCGCGACCAGACCCGCGATGTGCGCGATGTCGGCGCAGAACCGGGCGCCCACGTCGCGCGCGATCGAGGCCATGATCTCGAAGTCCCAGATGCGGGAGTACGCGGTGCCGCCCGCCCACAGCAGCGCGGGCCGCTCCTTCTTGGCGAGATCACGAATCTCGTCGTAGTCGAGGCGCCCGGTGTCTTTGCGGACGCCGTACTGAACCGAGGTGAAGTAGCGGCCGGTGATCGAAACGTTCCAGCCGTGGGTGAGGTGGCCGCCCATCGGCAGCGCCAGCCCCATCACCTTGTCGCCCGGCTTGAGGAACGCGAGATAGACGGCCAGGTTCGCCGGCGAGCCCGAGTAAGGTTGCACGTTGGCGTGCGCGGCGCCGAACAATCGCTTGGCGCGATCGATGGTCAGCTGCTCGAGCGGATCGACGTATTCCTGCCCCTCGTAGTAACGCTTGCCGGGGTAGCCCTCGCTGTACTTGTTGGTGAATACCGTTCCCGAGGCTTCCAGAACCGCTTTCGAGACGTAGTTTTCCGACGGGATGAGGCGAATCTTGTCGCCCTGACGGCGCTCCTCGGCGCGGCACAGCTCGAAAACCTCCGGATCGGCGGACGACAGCGCTTCCATCATGGCGTGCGGAAACTATTCCCCCACACCGGCATCGTCAACCACTGTGATAAAGGCGACTTGACCGCGAGCGCCGGAAGCGACATGACATGGACCAATTCGACATGACCAAGATGCGCGGAGCGCTCGTCGGGTACGGATTCATCATGGAAGAGGGGCATGCGGCGGGATATCGCCAGCGTGCCGACGTCGACATCGTCGCGATCGCCGACGCCGCGCCGGAGCGGCGCGCGATCGCCGCGCGGCAGTGGCCCAAGGCACGCATCTACGAGGACGCGCGCGCGCTGCTCGAAGCCGAATCGGATCGTCGAGAAAGTGACGGCGGGCTCGACTTCGTCGACATCGCCGCGCCGCCCAGCGAGCACGCGGCCCTCGCGCACGCCGCGCTCGATCGCGGCCTCCATGTGCTGTGCGAGAAGCCGCTCGCGACCACCGTCGACGACGCGCGTGCGATGTTGGTCCACGCGGCGCGCGCCGAGCGGGTCATCCATCCCTGTCACAACTACAAACACGCGCCCGTCATCAAGGCGGTGCGGTCGATCATCGACTCGGGACGGATCGGCAAGGTTCACCTGGTCACGCTGCAGACCTTCCGCAACACCCACGCCAAGGGCGTCGCGGGCTGGCGGCCTGACTGGCGGCGCGAGCGCCGCTACTCGGGCGGCGGCATCGCGATGGACCACGGCAGCCACACCTTCTACCTGGCGTTCGAGTGGTTGCGCGCGTACCCGACCGCGATCACGGCGCGCGCGTCGGCGATGGGAGGGTTCGACACCGAAGACGACTTCTCGTGCAGCATGCGGTTCCCGACCGGCGTCGCGTCGGCACACCTGTCGTGGAACGCGGGTGTTCGCAAGGTCCTCTACACCGTGCACGGCGACCGCGGCGCGGTGCGCGTCGAGGACGACCACATCGAGATCGCGGTTCAAAATCGGGATCTCCGCGCGCCCCGGGGAGACATCCGCTGGAGTTTCGAGAAGCAGGTGATCGCGTCGGACTGGATGGACTCGAGCCACGTCACCTGGTTCGACTCCTTGTTCGACCAGTTCAAGGCCGCGGTCGAGCGGCGCGAATACGTCGGACGCGAGGCGGAAGAGGCGTTCCTGTGCGTTCAGCTCATCACCGCGGCGTACGCGTCGGCGCGCGACGGAAGCCGGGAGCTCCCGCTCGCGGGGTTGGCCGCGCTGGCGGGGGACGACCTGCGCGATCGCCTCGCTGGGTAACGACGAGGGAGCGACGAGCGAGAGGACACGGGAGCAGCGTGCGGGATCTTCACTTCGCCTGGTTTCTCGTCGTCCTGTCGGTCGTCGGCGCCGGCGGATACGTGTTGCGTATGTTGTTCGGGGGCCGTGTCCGTCACGAGCGCACCGAGGCCGACGGCGGCAGCGTGCTTTTGCGCAAGCCGTTCATGGAGGGCGTGTACTGGATGCTGGAGCCGCTCGTTGGTTGGCTGGCGGCGGCCGGCGCGACGCCCAACGCGGTCACGCTGTTCTCGCTGCTGCCTGCGTTCCTCGCCGGGGTCGCGCTCGCCAACGGCTGGTTCGCGCTGGGCGCGCTGCTGGCGACGATGGCGCAGTTCGCGGACATCCTCGACGGGCTGCTCGCGCGCAAGCTGGGCATGGCGTCCGACGCGGGCGAGGTGATCGACGCCGCGGTGGATCGCTACGTCGAGCTGTTTTTCCTCGGCGGGCTCGCGGTCCACTACCGGTCGCATCCGATGTTGCTGGTGGTGCTGGCGGCGCTGGGCGCCGCGTTCATGGTCAGCTACTCGACCGCGAAGGCCGAAGCGATGGGGGTCAAGCCGCCGCGCGGGGCGATGCGCCACGCCGAGCGCGGGACATACCTGCTGCTCGGCGCCGGGCTCACGCCGTTCGCGGGCGAGCTGTTCGCGCGCTCGCCTTCGCTGGCCGTGCGCGAGCTGCCGATCGTGCTGGCGCTCGTGCTGGTCGCGGTGGTCGGGAACCTGTCGGTGGCGCGCCGGTTCGCGGCGGTCGCAAGAGAGCTGCTGTCGCGGCAGCGGCGTCCTGGACAGCCTGCGCCTGCCGTG
>Ga0137374_10002170_pt1 | contig 23033 bp, 17 predicted proteins | sample SagtaG_20_FD_104811 | JGI IMG/M metagenome (GOLD analysis project Ga0137374, IMG submission 104811) | Vadose zone soil microbial communities from Sagehorn Ranch, Mendocino, California, USA - Sage1_R_100_16 metaG | ecosystem: Environmental > Terrestrial > Soil > Vadose zone | place: USA... | reverse complement strand
AAGACTATATCTATGTTATCTGGTCCATCAGATAAGAAGTGAAATTTCTTTCCTTTAAAATGGCAACGATAATTTCGTTTTGGCATGAGTAAATGCGGGGTAAATCTTGAGGTGGAAGGTTCATACATGCAATGCCGATATTATATCCCGACGTATAGAATGGTGTAAGCAGCTAACTGAGCGAGGATGCTCAGAACTGGTGTAAGTCAATTGTAAGGCTTGGATTGGGAGTTTAGAAGAGTTATACCGGTACACTACTGCCGAATCAAGCATGTACTGTTGTAGGGAATGTCATAAAGATTGTAGCTACATTGAGAACTAACTCTTTTTTTAGTCCAAATTATTTAACCCTGTTCGCGCTTGGTTTAAAAAAGATTATCAGAGCCAGTGCCTAGTCTTCATGAAGTCCTCAACGGATTCGTGTTTAAGTAATTTAATTAGAGCCTGGGCTTGAGGCACAGACAGCATCGGCTTTTCGAAATGGTTGTCTATACTAATTCGAGGGCAAGCTACTTGCACGAACACATCAATTCCTCCAAAAATCTTTATTTTATCTTCAGTTACCTCACTCATTGCAATTAATTGGACGGTTCTACCCAAGTCCTCAAATGCCTTTTTAAGTTCAAGAGCCTTAACTTGACCAAATTGTCCTTCCTTCAAGCCTATAATAATTCCAAAGGACATTGCTTCCAGTGAATTGTAGACCGATAGCATTGCCCGTTTCTGAAGAATGACAGCCATACGAGTTACATCCGAAAATTCCTCGAAATATGGATCAAGCATAAAGGTAGGTTTCTGTGTTGCCATTGCTATTCCCACTGAATGGAAGACGCTCTGACCAAGAAAGACATATGCATCCACTACGTCCTGAACTTCGTATGCTGGGTAGAATTCGCACCCAAAAACCTGACCCTCATTCAATTGACCTCGTCTTCCGCCAATTATGACCTTGTAGCCATGTTCTTCAAAAATCTGTTTCACTCGATCTAATGCGAATAGATGTTGACTGTTTGTAACCAAACCGATAGTACTAATTTTTGTGCTCTTCAGTCCCCTGGCGCATTTAATTGCGACAACTTCGAATTCAACGTCATCGTAGGCATCAATCATCATAACTTTCTCTCCAAATGAATCCATAGAGATGGAATGACCAATATTGAATAAGATGTCAGTTTTTAACATTTCAGCCGCATTAGTATTTAGGTCACAGGAACCCCAGGAATTATCCCCGATGATGTAAACAGGGATACCAAACGATTCACTAATCCTACGTCCGCAGGCTTGGATTTTATGCATAATGGCACTTGGACCAGACAGAGATACAGACTTAGGCGTCTTTTTTTGTATTATTGCGAAAATTTTGTCTTCATCTATTCTTAGCATATCTCGACAGTCACTTCAGGCCCAGTTACGTTCAATCGAATTCTCCTAATGTTATCTTATGATTTGATTCAGGGATTTAATTTAAATCATGCTGATGTGACCAAGTATGTGAATTCGCAAGCTTTTAGGTTTAAATATCTTGCTGGACAAATATTGCTCATGATTTGTGGGAACGATTTTTGAATTAACAATCTATCTGAATCATATCACACCATGTTCACAGAATAATTATGACTTGTAAACTCGGGAATGTTTCCAGCGAATTCCTTCCCGTGGACTACTATATTTTCACTCTCCGGGTGAACCTCTATCTTAACCCTAATTCTGCCTTCGGGGCTATGGAAATAATCTTCAAAATTGATTTGCGTTGCACTCGACCTTAGGGAAGTAGGAATTTGTGGATTGAATTTTACCGTATTGTCGATCATATTAATTTGCTCCCCTAGCATAATTTCTCGAAGGGCATATACATACATCCCCACTGACCATGCTTGAAGTATACATGAATTGAAGGGTTCTGGCCTGTCCCCGCGATAAGTTTCAGCAAACATACCATTTTCAGAAAGAATTCTGTCAGCCATAGATGAAAGAAACTGCATTGCTCTTTCAGGCCTAGAATACTTAGTTTCGCAAATAGCCGCCCATCCGGTAACAAGTGGCCAAACGGCTCCATCGTGGTATAATGAAGGGTGATATTTCGGATCAAGCGAGCTCAAAGTCCTAATTCCCCAAGGTGTTGTCATATCTTCTCTTTCAATTCGGTTTAGAACCGCATCTATTTTTCCGGAGTCGGAGACCGCGCCGCTCAGTAATAGAATTAATGAATTGGGGCGAATACTACTATCCTTGGAGCCATCCCTTCTTATTGTGTCATAATAATATTCCAATTTTGGTTCCCAATATTCTTTGTCTATTTTCAATTTTAACTTGCCTGCAGCAGTACTCCATTTTTTTTGGCTATCCTCGTCTCCTGCCATTTTGGCTAATTCACTTCCTGTCACTAGACTTTCATAAAATAAACCCTGGACATCATTTGCATTCTTTCTTCTATCAATATGGTCCATCCAAGTAGAATCCTGAATGGGAAGTTTTTCGGCTGTTCCAAAGAAGCCATGCTCTACTAATCCATCATGATCGATATCTTTCAGGAAACCCCAGTTTATTAGATCTTTAATGGATTTCCATCTTTTTTCCAAGTACTGTAAATCGCCTGTTCCGTAAAGATACTGCTTAATAGCCCAAGGAAAGAGGAACGTCGAATCTGCAGAACCATATGTAGTACTATGTAGAAATGATTTTCCGCTTATTATCATCGGTAGCTCGCCTCGTAATGCATTTTTGGAACTGGGTTTTGCTTGATGCTTCAAAAAATTTTCAATTACTTGTAACGCGAAGTGGTATTCTCCTAATGACAAATAGCCCCTCAGAGACCACCCTGTATCTCTTGCCCAATAATTAGGAAAGCGTGGCAATCCCGCGCTTATACCAGCTCCAAGTTTGTCGTAATCTGCTTTCAAATATTCTAAGCTATTTTTTGCTTTTTCAAACGCTCTAATTAGCTTGCTAAACAGTGGATGAGAATCAGAGCTGCTGTTAATAGCTAGTGTATTAGCTGAAAAATGAGCAAAGTGATCCCTTGTATCATCAAGCAACTTCGAGTAGTTTTCTCTCATGAATTTATATTCCTGCAGGCACTCACGTGGACTAGTGAAACTACCCGCGCCTATGAGCGCAATTTCTTTAGTCAAATCTTCTTCTAAAGCGAGATCGTAAGACAATTCTAAATCGTTATCAAAAGAATCAGTAAGAACACGAGTTGGCTTCAAATTTCCTGGAGCGATTCCTATAGTCCCAAAATAATGTGCAACATCTTTTTTAGCCAACGTTCTAATTTGAAGACAATTTTCTGACTTGTAATACTTGGAAACATTGCTTTGAGAAATAGCAGCCAATCCATAGCTAGTTATGTTTCCATCAATCATAAAATGAACTCGTATCTTCCTTTTAGAAGGAGACTTACTATCCTGAACTAATCCACCAAGATCAGCACTACTCTTGTCAGAGTAGAATTCGAGTTTCATTATAAACCCCTTACTGTTTGTTGGCACGAATAGTGTTCTTTTTACTTGAATTCCAGCGACCTCATGCCTTGTATAAAGTATGCCACCTTCGTGCCGAGAGGCAACAACAAAATTCGGTAGTCTCTTCCGAACTCCGTCATCAACAGATACTTCGACAATTATTCTGCCAAAGGCTCTAGCTGGCGGAACATAAAGACCTCCATTATCGTATCTTGCCCCCATCCACGTCCAGTTAGCTGAAAGGGAGGCGTTGGAAGAACAAACTATGTAGGCTTTACGACCAGATAGAATGAGAGGACCTGTGAAATTAGTGAAAATTGTGTCCTCACCACCTGAAAAAATATTTGATTCATCTATAATATTAGTGGGTATAACCACTCTTTCCTTCTTATTTCGAACAGTATCCGCAAATGTAAACGGGATTATTATTTGTTCAAATCCCTCGAGTTTGCTTAGTATTACGACCTTGTGTCTCTTTCCTTCAACAAGGTCGATACCACTTATAAGGAATCTGGCGCTTTGAAAGGGCTTAAACGAAATCGGTCTACTTTCGGATAGTAATGCGGCATTTACTACGTCGTCGGAAGTTGCTACCAAAATTGACTTTTTTTGAATGGGCAGTTCGTCTACATATATGTCTAATCCAACTATGTTTCCGCCCAATGGAACGGGGGGGTTTAGAAGCGAAAAAATGAAACCACACTCTTTGTTCTTGCCATCCATAATAGTTGCATTTTTTAGACTTCCCTCCAAGTACGACAAAACTGTATGAGTTCTATCAAGAGTGCGTGTCATCAAAATTAAACCTCTGCATTTGTACGAAGAACAACATAGTTACCTGCAAAAAAATGTGTATTAAAAGTATTTTGTTCAAACTATTAGATATAGCAATAAATGCGACTCTATCAATATTTCTTACGTGGCCAACTTTAAAGGTTTACAATTTATAACCTACGGTACGAATTGTAAAACCAAAAAACCAAAATGGGATTGGAATTTGTCATAATCCGTGCAAGGATGAGGCCACCGAAAGCTCGGCGGGAATCACGGATAATGATGCAGAGATCATCTAAAATCGAGAAAGGAGATTGGAGAAGATAGAAAGTAGCCCCTTTAAGGTTATGGGTGTGATAAACGTGAGTCCCAATTCATATTACAAAAAATCAATAGCAACTGATTATGAATCAATTTCAAAGTGTGCAAAAAAGATGGAAATTGATGGAGCTGATATCGTAGACATAGGTGCGGTATCTACTGCTCCTTATCTAGAAGATATTGCGTCACAATATGTTGAGGAAGAAAGAGTACGTGTGGCGATTGAAGCAGTCCGCCACTCTACCAGCTTGCCAATCTCCATTGATACACAAAAGGCAGCGGTTGCAGAGCTCTGCGTAGATATGGGCGTCGATATTATCAACGATGTAACTGGTCTGAAGTATGATAAAAACATGGCAAAGGTCATATCAGAATCTAGGATCCGACTGATAATGGGTGCATTCAACCGTAATGATTCTCGAACCAAATGTGGTGATATTCAAGAGACTATAAAGATTCTAAGGACGAGTATCGGAATCGCTAGGGAAAATAAGATAAGAGATGAAAACATAATTGTCGATCCTTCGATAGGCTTCTTTAGAAAAGAAGGTAAAAACGACTTTTTCACAAAAATTAGGAATATGGAGTGGTATGAAAGAGACTTAAGCATAATATCAAACCTAGATAAACTAGGAACTCTTTTAAAACCAGTCTGCATTTCGGTCTCCAATAAATCGTTCATAGGTCACGTATTTGGTTTGGACACAAAGAAAAGACTTATTCCGTCTTTGATTTTTGAATTGTTATGTTTTCTCAAAGGCGCAACAATTATTCGTACGCACAATGTGAAACAAACAAGGCTCGCGATCAAGACTCTGGAGCATTACCCCAAGAAGTAATAGAGAAAATAAACTTAACTCAGTAGGCGATGCTAAAAATCGGCTTCTTTTTTTGTCAATTGGGGTACGCGTGGCATAACGAAAACGCTTATAATCCCTGCAAATGCGTACAAATTAAGGAAACATTGCCTTTGCGTGAAGGATTGACTTTTGATGACGTTCTTCTTATACCCAAACGGTCCCCCATAATTTCAAGATCACAGACTGAACTGAAGACCAGACTTTCTAAGAGTATAACATTGAATATTCCGCTTATAAGCGCCAACATGGATACGATAACTGAATCTGATATGGCTATTACACTTGCACGCGAAGGAGGAATAGGCATCATACACAGATTTATGACAATAGCGGATCAAGTCGACGAAGTCCTTAAAGTCAAAAGGTCGGAATCAGTGATGATCGAACAACCATATACTATATCACCGGAGTTGAGAGCGTTAGACGCCAGTAAAATGATGCAGCAGTATGGTGTGTCTGGGTTACTTGTCGTGAAAGCTAATGACGATAAATTGTTAGGGATTATAACTCGTAAGGACATTACCTTCCTAGAGAACATGGATACTCAAATTTCTGATGTAATGACAAAAGATGTCATCACTGCTAATGCTGGAATTACAATTCAGGATGCCAAGCAGATTTTGCATGAGCATAGAATTGAAAAACTCCCGGTGCTCGATAATTCTAAAAAGATCCTGGGCCTTATCACTAGCAAGGATATCCTGAAAATGGAAAGGTTCCCACTAGCTTCAAAAGATAAGAAGGGTAGATTAATAGTTGGAGCAGCCGTCGGAGTAAAAGGTGATTACTTAGAAAGGACGGAAGCATTATTAGAAGCGGGCGCCGATACGATAGTAGTCGACATAGCACACGGGCATAGCGACAATGCTATAAACACCGTCACTATGATAAAAAAGGCATTTCCGAGTTGCGAATTAATTGCAGGCAATGTTGCAACTGGGGAAGGAACGAGGGATTTGATAAAAGCCGGAGTAGATGCGGTCAAAGTTGGAGTAGGCTCTGGCTCGATATGTATAACTAGGGTGGTTACGGGATCTGGTGTACCGCAATTGACCGCCGTCATTGATAGTGTTAAAGTTGCTAGAGAATTTGGTATACCTGTAATTTCCGACGGCGGTATCAGAAATTCAGGAGATGCAATTAAAGCTCTTGCCGCAGGAGCATCATCTGTAATGGTTGGGAGTATTTTCGGTGGGACCGATGAAAGTCCCGGAAAGACGGTAGTAAGACACGGCAAAAAGTTCAAGATGTATAGGGGCATGGCGTCTTTTTATGCGTCTCTTGGTAGAAAATACCGAGAGGGAGGCGTGGAGGTCATCGATAATGAAGATCCTAACGATTATGTACCTGAAGGGGTAGAAGCGATGGTTCCGTACAAAGGGAGTGTTACTGAGATTATAAGACAGCTTGTCGGGGGAGTCAGGTCTGGTCTAAGTTATTGCGGGGCTCGAGACATCCAGGATATGCAGGAAAAAGCGGAATTTATTAGGATTACTCCAGCGGGTTATATTGAAAGTCAGCCGCACGACGTCAATCTGGTGTAGAACCGGAGTTCAAGGTCATATTATTGCAAAACGAAACCTTCATGGAAATACAATCAGATAGAAGAACCTGCTATTCGATATTCAATTTGAAAAAAGGCGAGCTAAAATATGGGAGCAAAATCCTGATGTGCTCCCTTACGAGCCCCCGGGGAAGTTCTTTGATTTCTGAGCCATGAAGCGCAAATTGATTTGTCTCTAATACGATTTAGATTCAAAGAACACTTGGGACATAAATTATTAATCAAGTTAAAGAGTGGGACTTTGACGGTTATTTTAGGAAATGCGATGGTAGTGATGTATCATTATCATTAAGGAATTTAATTTGTTTCAATGGCCACCGAGATAATTTTTTTACTGACTAATAATTTGGTTAGCTCTGACGTATTTGATTTACCATATTCTTTGATTTGAAATTCGATTCATATGTCCAATATTGGAGACTATATGTGAATTACATCCAATCCCGGATAACCTATCCATAAATACGCAATTTTTGCAGAACGCTTTTAGCGAATGAGCGAACTGGTATCTGAACTGGCTGTAATAAATGCCATTGCCGATGAGAAGTCCTTGAGTATATTCAATTCCATTGCGAAAGGTACAGTAGAGGGTCGGAAGATTCAACAAACGCTGGGACTCTCGAGAAAGCAGTATTATTCCAGGACTGAACGCTTGATCAAAGCGGGGCTAATAAGTAGAAGAAAGGGTCGTTTTTCCTTAACTGCGTTGGGAATTATTTCATATCATATTGAACTTCAATTAGAAAGTGCAATTAAGAATTACTGGAATCTAAAAGCTATTGATTCTATTCAAGACTTGCATAAGATGGATAAGGATGAGAGAATTAAGATAATAAAACGACTTGTGACTGACAAAATGATACAAAGTATTTTAGAGACCAGTATTGAATATTACGAAGTGCAGAAATAGAAGTGGATCATACTGGCAAGTTGAAATCCATTTTTGATAAATGTGGACTTCCTATATAATTAATTATTGATTCGCAAACTAAATCAAATGGTATCATTTCTCGATTTTTTCGAAACGATGCTCCCTAAATATTTGAAGTTTAAAAAATTGCAAAAAGTCCAGAATTGTTCAGAGCAATAATATTCTGGATGACTATAATTAATTTGGTAACGATGGTACTTCTGCAATGTCATTAAATTACATAGTAATGAAAAAACCTATTATAAGTATCGACCAGTACTAAATAGAACCCTATCCAAATTACTCCATGACGAGGGTAGCTCTTGAGGATGAGAAATATTTGCTTTTTTTCGAAGATAAAATCGCCTAATTTGCGACTATAAAATATGTAAAAAGGTTGCACACAACTTATGATAATAACTCCTCTTTGTCCCACAACTTACTATTATGTCATCCTTGCTAAAATCTTGGCAACAATAGTGACATTTACCGTTTTGTTTTCTCCTGATTATAGAGAGAATGCGACGTCTAATGATTGGTTTTACGTATATGCAATCAATAATTATTGGATGGACCAATAATGTTCAATCTTGGATGGGTCACATTTAAGGTTTCCATTTTGTACATAATCTTAATACTTGAAGCAATGCTATGAAACGATCATTTGATGTTATTTCTGGTCTAAGGAATAATCAATTTAGTTAAGACCATGGCAATCGAAATCTGTTTCGTGAATTTGTATATCAAAAATTTCATATGGGATTCCGATTGATCTTATATTAAAAGGGTTGAAACACTTTCTGGATTTAGTGATATCGGGTCAAAATTACTGAATCCTGGGTAACCTATTGATGATTAGGTATGAGAATCACGTTTACATTTAGTCTCGGTAAAAGTTTTGTCACTGAATACTCTACAGGTGAGATCGATAAATTCTTTTAATTCAAGTTTGCTCAAGGTTTAAAGTTTCTTCGAATCCAAAATTAATGAAATTGAAAATGCTACTTATCACCCTCCCAACTTTTTAATTTTAAATCCTCATAACTGGAGTGCCGTTTGGCTAAAAAGTATCTGTATGCCCAAATACTTGTATTGATAAAACAGGAATAATATGTTAAAGTACGATGCCATTTAATATTTTTAGCTTACAACGAAAATTTAAAGCCTATAATTTGATAACATGGGAGGATAGAAAGTTTGGACTTATGGAAAAATTAGGATTGGTCCAGATGTCCCACAGCATTGAAGACTTTTCAATCCTGAGTGAGTCGTTCAAAATAGAATATGCTTTTATTGCCAGCTTTAATCTATTATATTTTGTGACTTCCAACTATGTCGCGTAAAACAGTCTTCTATATCTTAATACTTTCCGGTGTAGTGTTTATAATAATTGGAACGTTATCAATCTACGATTCGAATATCGCCAAACCTGTATCGATCAATGGTAGTGTCGACTCACATGCTAAAGACATCTTGACCCCGATTATGGATGTGGGTAGCAAAGTAAATATTTCTATAAATGGTTCAATATTTGATTTTACAATATCTGATCCTGCTAACGCAATTATTCTGTCAGTCAAGAATAAGACGAATTTTAGTTACATTTTAGTTGCAAAGAAATCAGGTGAATACAGATTAGAAACACACAACCTGGGTTCGCAGGCACTAAGTATTTTCGGAGAAGCAGAGACGAAAGCTACTCCTTTGGCTTTTGGCGCCCAAATGATGTTGATAATTACAGGAGTAGTAGTTGTGGGATTGGGAATTAGGTCTAAGATAAGATAGTCGGGTTGGACAGTCTAGAAGAATGGGAAAGGTCAGTTTAATGTATCAAAAAGTCCCTTTCTTATACGAACCAAGAACCTTCAAAAATGTCGTTGAATTTGATATCGAGCTTATTACATTTATTATGTTCCTATCCTCGTAATGGCCTTCAATATCGACATAAAAATTGTATTCCCAGGGTTTTTCTTTGGTTGGGCGAGATTCAATTTTCGTTAGATTAATCTTTCGAGCCGCAAACTCCTGAAGAACAAAAAATAATGCGCTTGGCTTATTGTGTAGTCCAAATATTAGAGACGTTCGATCATTTCCTGATGGTTTTGTTTCAACGTCAGAGAGTATGATGAATCTTGTAAAATTATTTTTCTTGTCCTCAATCCCTTCATCAAGAATTTTCATACCATAAAGATCCGCGGCTCTTTTGCTAGCTATAGCGGCCCCGTTTAGGATCTTTCTTTCCATTATTTGTCTAACCGCCCCAGCTGTATCATATGTTGGTACCGGCTCGAGATTTTTAGCTCTTATATAATTTCTACATTGTGCAATTGCCTGGGGATGCGAATATACCTTTACTAGAGGTTCGGCATGATGATAATTTGCAATTAAACAATGATTTATACGAAGGAAGATTTCGCCAGAAACTTTTTTCTCAGAGTCCAATAACAGATCATATATCTCATTGACGCTTCCTTCGATGGAATTTTCAACTGGTACAACCGCAGCATCTACACTTGAATTATTTAGGGCTTCGAAGACATCTTGAAACATTTTTTTCGGCATCAGTTCTGATCCAGGAAAAATCTTCAAGGCTGCAATTTCGCTATATGCTCCGCGTTCCCCCTGAAACACTACCCTTTTGTTACTCATACATCTTCTAATTCTGTTAAGAGCTGCTTAAAGGAATTATATGTTTGTTTAACCTTTTCAGCTATTATAAGTCGTTTCAGGCCTAGAGAAACTCAAATTTCGAAAATGATTTAAAAATGAACGAGGTGGGATAAGTATTTAATGTGTTCATCTCCTACTAATTTTTAATCCTAATGCAGATCGAACAAGAGCAGATCGATACTTTGGATAAGAAATTATTGAACGAAATTCAGTGGACTTTCCCGTTAGTCCAACGGCCTTTTTTGGAAATTGGCCGCCATCACGGTATATCTGAAACTGAGGTAATGGAAAGAATTGCCCGTCTGAAAAAAAATGGATTAGTGAGGGAAATCAATGCCATATTCGATACCAGAAATCTCGGCTATAAGAGCGCTCTTGTGGCATTTGCAATTCGACCAGAAATGTTAGACTTCGTAGCAAATGAGGTAAATAAACATCCAGGAGTGAGCCATAATTACGAACGCAATCATGAATATAACATGTGGTTTACTCTAGCTGTTCCGCCAGGCAGCGATCTTAAGACCCACCTTCATAAACTTGCTGCTCTACCCGGGGTGACTAAGTATCGTCTTTTGCCTACTTTGAAGTTGTATAAAATTGGTGTGAGGCTAGACATGGTTAATGAAGATCATCAGAAACCAATTCCTAAAGACTCGGGTAGACCTAATTCATCAAGGAAAATTGATATTAGTCCACGGGATAAAGATTTCATCAGACAACTTCAAAAAGACTTGAAGATCATTTCGGAACCATTTAGCGAACCAGCTAGTAATCTTGGGATCTCAACAAACGACCTCTTCAAAATGGCAAAGGCTTATCAAGATGCAGGAGTCATGAGACGGTTTGCTGCCATACTACGCCACAGAGAAGCTGGTTTTGTAGCAAATGGAATGGTGGTTTGGAAAGTGCCCGAAGACAAAATAGACGATGTAGGTTATAAGCTTGCATCGTTTCCCCAAGTGAGTCACTGCTATAGAAGGCCAGTGTATCCAGATTGGGAATTCAACCTATTTAGTATGATACACGCAAGAACGTTTGAATCTGCAGAAAAAACAGCCTCGGAGATGTCCTCATTAATTGGCATAACTGACTATAAAATTCTATTTAGTTCACGAGAATTTAAGAAGGTTAGAGTAAAATACTTCGTTGAGTGACAGATATTTCAACGGGATATAGAATATAATTCATAATTCCCATTCGACTTTTCAAAGATTTTAGTTGAATTAAAAAGATTCTTATTCAATGTCTTTTTCTTTTTTCTCGTGCGAAGTTAGCCCAGACTGGTTAAGGTACGAGCTTCCCAAGCTCGGGATCGCGGGTTCAAATCCCGCACTTCGCAATTTACTGGTTAGTGACTTGATTCGTACTGTCAATATATTCGCAGATATGTAATTAATAGTGTGGATTTGGATAGGAACGGTTTTATGGCATGCAGCTTGTTACATTTATTCGCCATCATATCACACTATCGCAGTGGTGAATCGAATTCTGAAATGGAAATTAACCAGAGAATTGCCCTTTTTTTGTAACCTTTCTGTTAGCATAACTGGGCTCAGAGAGCAGCATCTTGTACACCTTATTAACTCAAATTTCTATAATAGTTCAAATCAATTTGGTTCAATACAAAAAGCTGATTAGGAATCAGCAGTTTCGAAAAGAATCAATTAATCATAAACCAATAGAGCAGGAGATTTATTGAACATTAAAGGAAGTGGATTTTGTAGCTGAAACCGCCCCAGACTGAACATTTGCTGTCACTGTCAAATTTCCTGTGAGACTCTCATCTATCTTAAATGATCTACTTAGATCACCATCCCCAGTATCAAATTGCTTTATGATATTTCCTGATGGATTCAATACGCTAACCTGAATTTGAGCATCGCTTATTTTCTCTCCAGTACTCGGGTCAACAGCCTCTACAACAAGTGTCTGTTTCGTTCCAGGTGCTATTGGATTGTGTCCTAATTCCATGTTAATTTGAATTGGACTATTCTCTGTATTAGATTGATTCGAAGAGCCAGATGGCCCCGTAGGAAGTGGAAGCTGTACAGGTCTTTGCTGGTTAGAACTGATACCAGTCACGTTAATGCTGTACCATTTATTCATAGACAGGGGATTCAATGGAGAACCAGCACATGTCAACTTTGACGTGAGATCATTTGGCCCCTCCTTAATTAGGTGATAACTAGAATTATAAGTAAAAGCCCATGTAGAAAAATCATCAGTTCCCCCAGTTCCAGTTGGGATGGCCCTCTGGTATGGTTTTTGATTATTCCAATCAACATATACTTGGCAGTTTGAAGTCGCATTATCTGAAGAAGCACCATTAATTTTCAGTTCTCCTAGGATAACTTTTTGGCCAGTTGCGGGATTAGTAATCTTAATCCAAATTGCTGAAGCGAACCCAAGATCGAAGTAACCGCCGAGCAAGATCCCACAAAATGTGATGAACATCACATGCACAAATGCAGCTTTTTCGAATGCCAAGTATTTAGAATCCTAATACCGGAATTATAAAGGTATCTTGTTCAATGACTATTGATTATTCAATATTCGATTCGTATATTCCTGATAGTAAAAGTCATTTACGATAGCGCTTTATCATAAACTTACGTATAATCTGTAGATGCCCCCAGTATTGTCACTAACGTAACTCCAGATTTCAGGGCTGACGTGAATCAATTTAAAATCTTCCTTATGGATATCATCTAATGCATTATAAACGAGTTCACCAACTATTATTTGATCAGGCTGTCCTAGTGAAGTCATCTTACTCGCTATGCTAATAGTATAGCCGAGTATGTCTAAGTGTGGTATCTTTATAACGTAATCTTTGGTTTGGTTTGACTCATTTGGTCCCTTGTATGAATAAATGTCATAGCCAAACTGAACTACTACGTTTTCTCCAACATCTATCCCAATCCTGGAGTTTATCTCAGGGTATCCGTACTGATTAAGGATTGGGTTTATACCATTCTTTACGACTTGAATCATAGATTGAGCACATGTAATAGCATTAATACATGGGATGTAATGCTCGGAACTCTCATTGACCAAAAAGAAAGCCAAGATCGCGTCCCCCACATATTTCAGTATATAACCACCGTAAGTATCAATAATCAGAGTCATTTCATGAGTGAAAGACTGTATTATTACTGCAAGCTTGTCAGCTGGGAGACCCATAGATAACTTTGTTGACCCAACGATGTCAATATGTAAAATAACCAAATTTACCTTAGAGCCTAAAAACTGCTGCAAAACCTCATACGTTTTCTTAAAGGATATATCAAAATCGGGGGTTGCATTAAGTGCCTTCCAAGTACGAGACTGCGCAAGTTCTATCGCCTCATTAAGATCAAAAACAGCATCTAGATAAAAGGACCCGAGGGAAGGAGTTTCGGAAATTTTTTTTATTATATCCACTTTCTTTTCGTCAGCTGCAACTGCCTCTTTGATAACTTTCTCTACCTCTTCTTGGGGTAGGTCAAGCTGTAACGAAATTATTTCAAGTGGTATCCCAGAATTGTGCAAGTTCAGAATAGTCTGTTTATGGAAAATCCCCGAATTACTCTTATCACCAGGTTTGGAGTCGCTTATAAGAGGTAAGATGTCCCACCACGTCTGCTGAGATAGCTGCAGAATTCCAGCCTCATACTTTCAATTTAAAATAGATTCGCAATTATAATAATTTGCCGTTGGATTATTTCTGCTCATGGGAAGGGGATATCAATAGGAAGTTCAAAACGGATATTGTTAGCCTTTTCACTACTCCCTTTCGTCTCTGAAGGTTTCTTGAGGTCGCTACAGATTTTATTTTCGTTGCAAAGAAGGTTAGTTTCTTGGGAACTAGAACCCTTTTCATTATTTTCGCGATGTTTACTTAGTCCTAACGATAAATTAGCAGGGGTCATTTTCTGACTTGTATCCTTAGAAATGAAAGGGTCAGAACTCAGGGGTTCGGTTTCGGTAGTGTTAGTTTTAGGACTGTTTTGAATCTGACCGAGATTTTTATCAGCGTCACTGCCTATCTTTGCGGCCAGCAGTTGAGTACGTGCTTTTACTGTGTCCTGAATACTTGATCCATTTGCAAGAGCCATTGCTGGAAATAGCAAGGCAGCCACCAATAAGGATCCTCCGATGAATAAAGCTTCGCTTCTTCTATGCACCTTGCTATCGCTACTCAGAAGACAACACAACCTATGAGTATATTTAGATTCAGTAACGTATTGCTATATCATGATCAACGAACAATAGAAAGTAATTAAATTAAAGTATCTTGGTAGTGCGCATATTTCTATAACCGTATGCAATCAGTATCTAATAATCTGGATACTTCGTGGACTAAATAAATTGCATTATGATTACGTTAGATGAGCGATGGAGTGGGATGTGAGGTCAAGAGATTATAAAATCGATCATAATAATCAGCTGATTAATTTATTGTAGATTATGTCCTCATAAGAAATTTCGTTGTATTATCAACTAGTCCAAAGTCTGATCCTAAGAAGCTCCGCCTTCTATCACCACAGCTATCTACAAAGGTACTCCTTCAGGCTTTATTAGGCTAAGCACATCTCGTAGGCAAAAAAGTCATTTTCAAATCTTCCAACGAAGTATAATGATAGACCTTCATGTTTACGGACTTAATAAAATATTGTTGGGTTTCATTGTTGGGTTTCATTCCAAATTTGTACTACGTCTTTTTTAAGGATTGATATTTATAAAATTGTCATGCCGGAAAGGCAATTTTCGAATGCGAAGACCTTCTGCTGAATGAAATATAGGTTATGTTGAGGTGTCAATCTGCAATTCAATTTCAATTACGATCAAAACCACACACTTTATAGAAATAAAGGATACTCAGATTTTAGAAGAGCAAAAGATTACGCATTTAGAGTTATGAGCAAATTTGAAAATAATAAGCGTTCATGTACAAGGGAACGATAAGATAAAACTACTTACATTAACCTAAAGTTGGATCGAACGAGATGGGTTGACGTAAAAATTGCTTGAATACAAATCTGAAACAAGCTTTAGATCGTCGTTTGAAAGATAATTGCTATCTGAAAAGCTTGCAAACATTTCTATTTCCTCTATGCTTGTCATGGTTGGCAACAAGACAGAGATCCGTTTCTGAGAGAGGATGAATTTCATAGCCAGCTCAGTAATCCCCCAACCCTTTTCCATTGCAATAGACTTCAATCTTTCAACTTTCTTCAAGGCTTCAATTATCCACTCCTTCTTTCTGCTATTGCGATGGTCATCTTTACCAAATAATGTATCTTCGTTAACCTTTCCTGTAAGAACGCCGGACGCATCCGGTACTCTGGCCAAAATGCCTACATTGTGCTTTTCACCTTGCCGCAAGAAAACGTTGCCAGGATCTTGCTCTAGTATGTTATATACCGTTTGAAGACAGGAAATATTTCGTTCTTTAATTGAATATAATCCCTCTGCCTCCCAGCCAATTGCTGGTCCTAATGCAACTCCATAAGTTCTAAATTTGCCGCAAGTTACCAAATTCTCTAAGGTGGAAAACAATTCAGAATCTTGAATAGCAGCCATTTTGGGATTATGCAGATTATATATATCTACATAATTGGTCTGTAGACGTTCCAAACTCTTTTCAAGCGCATAATTGAGAAAACTCTTGTCATGCCTTTGCGGCAATTCGCTATGACCTATTTGTTCTGAATTATAGATATCATAACCCCATTTTGTAGAATATATCACGTGATTCCTATTGCCTTTAAACGCGGCTCCGATCAGTTTTTCGCTTTTACCTTTGCCATAAATATCAGCCGTATCATAAAAATTGATTCCTAAGTCATAAGCCTTCTTTAGCATCCTTATAGCTTCCTCGTCGTCAATTTTTTTCCCCCACCAGTCTAGTCCAATTGTCCAGGCACCAAATCCGATTTCGCTAACTCGGATATCGCTCTTGCCCAGCTTCCTATAATTCATTATCCTAAAGCCTCTTCCAATTCGTAGGAAATTTTTTCAAATTCAGAATCAACCAGAACGGGTTCAATTAGATCTGATTTGTTGAAAGCTGCCGTGGCGTTTAGAAAGTCATATTCAGGCACCTTTATGTCTATCCATGACTTACACCCAGACCATTTAGGATCAATTTCAATCTTCAATGGACGGACGAGTTTGTAAACGCGAATTACCAGTACAACTAGCGGTCTCGATGCGTTATAGCTCATTCTTAGTTGAAGGTATTTTTTATTCCAAATATGGTAATCATTAATCTTTGCGAGTGCGTTTGCATTTAGGATCTCATAGATTCGTTCAACCTTTGCCCAAGCTCTTATAGTCACGTAGTTTTGGTCGTCAGTCTGCATAGAATTGGCATACGTCCGATTGAATTTGCCCCGATAATCTGATTGTATATATTCACTCGACTGATGCTCTAAAGTTGGATATAGAAAAAAAGAATCATGCTTCACTTCGAATCCTTGTTTGTACTCCAAAATGCCACCCTTCCTAAGCAGTAAAGTCTGTAATCCATCCTTAAGTGCATCGCACACAATGGCCCATTCTTTTAACGCCGCCAATTCCTATCTAACCAAGGCTCCTTATTATATCTTCGATATTCCTATAAACACAAACAATCATTGGAGTGTCCTTTACTACAAATCGGCTTATTTGGGTTTCTCGCAGGCTCACAATCAAGTCTTGAAAATCTTTCAAGTTATCGGTTTCGAATGCCAACATAAAATCCTGATCGCTTAATCCAAAGGAATATGATGTGTTAAGCCTTATTCGAGGAAATTTTCTTCCCACAGCGATATGTTCATCCATCATATTCTTGCGATCTTGAAACGGCAGTAGATACCACTCTCTAGATTTAATGAAGGGGTATACAATATTATACTTCATAGGTTTTTCATCGGTCATAAATCCTGGAGTAACGCTATTTGAGTAGGAAGAAGGTCTAGCAGCTGACAGATACAGATCTGAGATTTCGATATATTTGCCGAATACTGTTGTATAGATCTTTGACGTCAAGATTTGCATTTTTTCAATCGTGTCGGAAATCATCCATAACATAAAATCCGATTCTTTTCTAAGCCCAACGGTTGAGTATGTCCTTATTTTCATCTTCGTATTGGCAGTTGATATTAACAGAGCGAATTCCTTGGCAGCCTCGTCTCTGCCCAAGTCGTTAAGCCATCTCCATTTAGAATCTACTTTATAAAATGAAAAATTTAGATACAGTGTAGGCATACCTTTTTGAGCAATTTTTGTATCACTGTTTTCCACGTAAACTTGCCCTTTAGAGGAGTCGCGTAATTGCATGATACTTGTGTTAAGTACTCAATAATTAAAACTAAATGCTATGCCCTAATGAGTAAAAATTTTTTCGTTCTCATAGCAATCAATCCCCCTACATGCGTGGACCAAACATTCGACACAAATCAAAGGTACTACTTTTTATAAGAACTAAGATTTTTTAACTCGGAAGAAGTTGTCGATCATTAACTGTGCTGTCCGATTTAAACTGTTTGTCTCTCATTTCCCTAAATTTGCGATAGTCTTGATCCGCTTCAAGAGCTGCAAGCAAAATCTTGCTCTTCATAGTTCTTGATGAGTCGAGGAACATTTTTGTGTCTTTTGGAACGCAGTGTCCTCCTATTCCATCCCTGGGCTCAAGAATATGGACATTCCATTTAGTATTGAGCGCATCCTTCAATTCTGAAAAGTTAATATGATTTGCCTGACAATAGAGGTAGAGCTCCTCTGCAAAAGCTATTTGCAAATACCTGTCGGCGTTTTCGATAATCTTTGTCAATTCAGCCATTTCTACGTTAGACACAGGATGCATAGGAATGCCAACTGTTTTCTTGTTTTCCTGTATATTACGTTGGGTGAGCTGGTGTCTATCTTGGTTTACAGACCATTCTTCACCGTTTTCGTAAAATCCTAACCCATTACGCAGACAACATTCGCATACACCGCCTATAACTCTTAATTGGTTCACTCCGTGTACATCCTCCTCAAGGGAATACCATCTGTGCGGCGCGTGCACGACATGGAGTCTATGATCCAGGAGCTCAAAGATCTTTTTAGAAGTTCCGCAAGGAATAGTGCTTTCAATTGAAAGGAGCGTACCATTTTTTGCTTCGTTTGATATTTTATGTACCACTGCAAATAACCCATCTAAATAAGGAGCAAAAATATCGTCAGGCTTATGTGTCGAAACACAAATTATAAAGACATCCATGGCTGTAAAGTCATTAATCTTTTTTACACCAAATTCTTTTTCGGCTCGGTCTAATGCGAAAGCATTGATATCGTAACCATATACTTCAAATCCTCTTTCCTTTACATATTTTGCCACTGGTAAACCCAGTTGACCTAAACCGATGACTACTACCTTATTGAAAGATCCAATTTTTTGATCGAGATGTCCAGTCATAATGGCATTATCCGTTGCTATTAGCTTCATGGCGTACCTTATTGTATTAATACATATCTAATGATATTGTGTGATCTTTAGTGAAGAATATTTTATTATATACTTATTGATGTTAAATTAGGATATAACATAGTCTACATTGATAGATAATTATTCTCCATTGTTCATCAGCAGGTAAGGATGCTACCATACGGAAATCGAGGGGGCGAACGGTTAAGTAAAACCACAACGAATACTTAGCCTTCCCAGAATTTGATCCCACATTCTGATCGCACAAGAAATTGTGATGAAAAACTTTCTATGACTTGGTTATTTGGGTTAATCTAACGTTTAGCCCACGATAATAGGAAACATTTGACGTGAAAGTAACGATACTTCTTCCTACTTTTTTTGACTTAATAATACTTAAGTAAGTAACGAAAAATTAAAGCTACCGACCAATTATCGACCTTTGCAAAGCTCATTCCAGGTTAACAATCTTTTCGTGTCCAGACCTTCAGCGCCTAAAGCAGTTTGACAATTTAGTTTTGTTCCCCTATTAGGTTTACTGTTAGTGAGTATGATTTAATAACCTATTCGAAGCAAGATATTCATGGCAAAAACTCTTTCAAATCAAACCTTAAAAGCCGATTCGAAGGCTCCATCATTTTCCCTCAAGGGTGTCGATGGTAAAGTGTATTCACTGGAGGACTTTAAAGGTAAATGCCTTCTCGTGGTTTTTATGTGTAACCATTGTCCCTATGTGAAGGCGCGCATAGGCGACCTAACTAACCTTCGGAACGGCTTTTCTGCTACCGAGTTGAGTATTGTTGGGATCAATAGCAATGACCCCCTATACCCGGATGAAGGATTCGAAAACATGATAAAGTTTGCAGAGAAATACAAAATAAATTTTCCATATTTGTTGGATGATTTACAAACGGTCGCAAAATCATATGGAGCAGTTTGCACACCGGATCCGTTTTTGTTTAACACCCAAAGAGGACTCGTATATCACGGGAAAATCAATGACGCTTTGGAGCCTGAATCTATTCCCAAAATCCCTGTGATGGAAAACAATGTAAAGTTGATTCTCGGAGGGGGCACAATCGTTAATCAGTTCGATCCTTCAATTGGGTGCTCTATCAAGTGGAGGACGTAACATTAAGGAAAAGTTACTCATATAAACAGAATTTAATACAAGCCATTGCTGCTAAGTCTCGTTAGTGGCCTTCGCGACACGCAAAGTAGACATGCAGCAAAGAAGTTCGCCTGTACTATTATCAGCCGTCTTCAACCATATCTAAACAATACTCCCATTTCTCCCCTTGGATGCCTCCATTCTGTGCCACTTGTACAAGTTCCGCATTCTATACAACCTTCGTGCTGGAGCATCACGTTCTGACCTTCTTGGTAGTAGCACTTAGTAGGACAAAGAATAACGAGCTTCCTTAAAAATTCACTCTTAGGATCATGTACAATAATATGTGATTTTGGGTCGTCATTGTATCTCAGTTGTCCTATCCTTTCGTCTAAAGTAGGAGGTACTAGTGCGTACGAGGAGGTGACCTGTTTTCCTAGTTTAGAAGCCACCTCCGTGGGCAAATGTACATAGGTTTCTTCTGATTCTACAATAGGCAAAATTTTATCATAGCCCAACATATTCGCAATACCTACCGCTATGCCCCTAAGTTTTCCGCTTGACATGAGTTTAAAAATTAAACCATAACGAGAACCCACGATCTCTTTCGGTACATCTGCAGTAGAATCAAGAAATATCTTGAGATACTCTTTATCTATTGCCTTCATGTCTTCTGTATACGGACTTTGCTCTACTAGTGATGTGTAAAACTGCCCCATGTAGCCTTCACCAAAATTATTCTTCTCTATCGCCCTCGAGACAGCTTCCGCAGCTCTTACCGCATCATCCATTCCGACATTCAATCCTTCAATTCTAGGTCCAATAAATACGCCCCGGCCGGCGGAGTCACCAACAAAGAGGACGTTCTTATAATAGGGTTTCCTCATCCTACATCGCTTTCCGTCTGGGACTAGCTTTGCACTGTATTCTAATTCTACGTAATTGGTAACAAAATTGCCATTATATTTATCTATTAATTCTCCTCTTATTGAATCAAGCCTATTTTTTATATCTTCAACACTATTATATTTGCCAGATTCAACTAAATTTGCTCTAGTAGATGGAGAATAATACGAGTAGCGCAGTTCTTCGAAGGTTTTTATTAGTTTTGTCAGAGTCAACCGTCTTTTAATTTGCTCTTCTTTAGGGATTTCTCTGTCTATTTCAATTTGAAGAATTTCATCTTTAATTAGTTCACTTACGAAGGGATTTCCCAAAAGAGCATTGACAAGTGTAGATGGTTCAATTGGATTAGAGATTAAAGATTCGAAATGGTAGACAGCACCAACTGAAACAGTGTCACGATTTGTATAAAGAAAACCACCCCCAATATGATTCAAGGTTATGTCACCAGCAAAGAGATGAGCAGCCCCCTCGGAGGAATTTATTTGAAATCTCTCGTCTATAGTCTCTTCTGGCAGTTTAATCACAACTTTAACACCCTGATAGACTTCTTCCGCTGAGAATTTTTTACGCGCGCCAGTTAATTGGGCAATTTCTGAGTTCACCCCGTCTGCTGCAATCACAGCCTTGACTTGAAAATCTTCGAGTTCATCTGTCTGAATTACAGTTCTGTTGTCCGCTAACCATCCTAAATTTCTTACGTGAACTCCTGAAATTATACCGCCTCCTTGCTTTTCTGCTCTTTCCGACGCGACAGAACCGAACCAGGAATTTAATTTTCTTAATAAAACTGAATAGGCAAAATTTGTATTATATTCATGAAGGGGAGTAAGATCCATTCCAAAGATTTTATTTCCTGAAGTTGCATGAAGAGTATATTTTGTTATGCGTCTTTCTAAAGGAGCTGATGCTTCAAAATCTGAACCGTAGATATCTTCCACATTGTAGACCTTTTTATTCTTGGATTTTTTTGAATAAAGAATTCCTCCAGATACATTCTTAGTCCCTAGTTGTGGGCCTGCTTCGATAAGTATTGCTTGTTTTCCCAAGTCAGACAATCGCGTTAAAGCGGCCAACCCAGCAGAACCACCTCCCACTATTGCTACGTCAAACGATTCCAATCTACTCTACTCCTGGAAGGGAACCATAGGCCTTAGTTTCTGAACCTCGTCTATTATTATCGGGAGAATGTCTTCAATCCTAGCTTTAATGAATATGTCTGATTCACCTTTTATTAGCGCATTTTCGTCAGAGTTAATGGAAATTACGTACTCAGAATCCTTCATGCCCGCAAGATGCTGTACTGCACCACTTATGCCCAATGCCATGTATATTGATGGAGCTACCTTCCTGCCGCTCGTACCTATTACCCTTTCTGGAATCATATACTTTGAATTAATGGAATCACTAAGAGGATATGGCCTCTTTGAGAGGGGTAATGAGATTCCAACCTCTGCGTTAATTAGCTTAGACAGTCTTTCAATCAACTTAATATTTTGTTCTGGATCTTCTTTTATGCCCCGTCCAAAGCTTGCAACAATCTTATAACTATCAAAGTCAATCTTCTTTTTCAAATATTCCCTTTTAAGAACCTTAATCTTCAGATCTTCCTGATCGATTTTTGGTCTATATTTCAAGATTCTTCCCTTTCTACGAGTATCAGGATTTATGGCTGCGAATACGCCGGGAATTATACTACATGCTTGGGGATGATAATCACGCATGATTTCAGGATTCTTGTTATCTAGACAAAGGATTGTAGTCCACAAGAAACCAGAAAAATCGGGCCTATACATTTCTAGAGTTCTTGGATATCTGATTGTCTTTCCTTTGGTCTTATGTTCATGCCGAATATCAAGATCACTTATTACGAGTTTATTTATATCGGAGGCAAGACCTGATTCAAGTTCCGCGAGAACAGTCGATGATAAGTGTCTACCAATACTGTCTGCACCAAAGAACATGTACCTGGGTCGTATGTATGGTGGAAGATATTGAGGTGATATCTGCTTAGCAACATTT
>Ga0137374_10002169_pt1 | contig 23047 bp, 22 predicted proteins | sample SagtaG_20_FD_104811 | JGI IMG/M metagenome (GOLD analysis project Ga0137374, IMG submission 104811) | Vadose zone soil microbial communities from Sagehorn Ranch, Mendocino, California, USA - Sage1_R_100_16 metaG | ecosystem: Environmental > Terrestrial > Soil > Vadose zone | place: USA... | reverse complement strand
CACTGCAGCCCTTCGACGAGGCCGGGATCCAGGCGCTGATCGAGGCTGCGCTCGGAAGCGTGCCGCCGCCGGAGCTCGCCTCCTTCATCGCCAGACGCACCGGCGGTAATCCGCTGTTCGTCCAAGAGCTGCTGCGCTCGCTTCTCGACGGCGGCGCGATCGAGCGCGAGGACGGGCGCTGGCGAATGCGGTCTGGCTGGGACGCGCGGGCGATTCCAGCGACGGTCGAGGAGGTGCTCTCCGCGCGCATAGACATGCTGCCGCGCGGCACCACCGCGCTGCTTCAGACCGCGGCTGTCATCGGCCGTCGAGTGCCGCTGCCGCTACTCGGCGAAGTGGCCCGTGACACGCCGGCGATCGAGCCACTCGTTACCGACCTCGTCGCACGCGGCTTCCTGGAGCAGCACGACGAAACGGTGGCCTTCCACCATGCGCTGATCCAGGACGCGGCGTACAATCGACTGCTCCGGCGCAAGCGTCAGGAACTGCACCGCCGCGTCGCGGAGGCTGCCGAAGCGCTCTACGGTGCCGGCGAGGACACGATCGACCTGCTCGCCCGTCACCTCTACCTCGGCGGCGGCGGGCCGAAGGCAGTCAAGTACCTCCGGCGCGCCGGTGAGCGGTCGAGGCGCCTGTTCGCCAATGCGGAGGCGATTCTTCACTTCTCGCGCGCGGCGGAGCTCGCTCCAGATGATCCCGAGCTGCGGCTCGCGCTCGCCGACCTGCACGAGCTCGGCGGCGACTACGACGACGCGCTTCGCCTCTACGAAGAGGTACGCGAGCAGACGAACGATGTGCGCGCGTGGCGAGGACTCGCGGCGACACGACGCAAGCGCGGAGAGTATGCGGACGCACTCGCCGTCGTCGACCAGGCATTCCGCTCGGAGGCGCTTCGCCTCGCGGACCTCACACCGCTGTGGTTGGAGCAGGGGTGGACCCTGTCCGTGACGGGACGCTTCGAGCAGGCGGTCGAGGTATTACAGGCCGGTCTCGAGGCGGCTCCCGTCGATCGGGCTCCGGTGGTGGCGGAGCTCCTGTTCCAGCTGGCGCGCGCAGAAAGTGCTCAAGGCGAGCTCGAGGCGGCACTAGAACACGGCCTCGCGGCGGTGGAGATCTACGAGGAGCGGGATGACGCGCGCGGGCTCGCGAGCGCTCTGCGGATTTTGGGAGAGGCTTATCAGAGGCTAGGGCGGCTCGATGAGGCAGCGGACGCGCTCCGCCGAGGCCTCGCGCTGGCCGAGCGAATCGGCAGCGTCGAGGAGCTCGGCGGCTGTCTGATCAACCTCGGCCTCGTCGAGCTCGAGCGCGGAGCGTTCGCGGACGCGGTCGCATGTGATCGGCGCGCAATCGAAGAGTTCGAGCGAATTCACCACGGCTCTGGGAGGGCGATCGCGTACGCGAACCTCGCGGAGAAGCTCGCGTACCTCGACGAATTCGAGGAGGCCGTGACGTACTGCGAGAGGGCGCTCGACCTCGCGCGCTCGATCGGACACTCGGCCACCGTGGCGGACGCTACGCGGGCGATGGCCTTGATTCGCCTGCGCCAGGGCGCATTCGGCGAGGCGGGGACCTACGCCGAAGAGGCCGGGCGGCTGTTCATGGCAATTGGAGCTCCGCGGGAGGCTGCTGCTTCTTTCACCCTCGCCGCTGAAGCATGGGAGCGAGACGGAGCGACGAAGCGGGCCCGGGACATCTCCGCCCGGGCCCGCCTACTTGTCTCGTGAGGCTCCTTAGTTGAACGGCAGGCCGGGGGGAAGACCGGGCGCAACCTCGACGCAGCTGGAGTCCGGAGCGCGATCGACGCGGTCCTGCACGACGACGCAGACCAGCCCGTCGTCGTGGCCCGTAAGACTCACGCTCCACTCGATTCGGTTCGAACCGTCCGGGTGCTGGATGACGACGAGGAAGGGCGTCGACGAGGTCGAGTCGTCGAAGACAAGCAGCGTCTGAGGTCCGCAGGCTCTTGCCCCGTATTCCGCAAAGACATTCAGCGTCGAGGGCGTCGTCGTGTTGTCGTACGCGGCACCGCCGGCGACGATGTCCGCGCACGCTGGAGAGGCGTCGCCCTCTACCGCGCCTGCCGGGAACGCGAACACCGCGGCGCACCCGAGTGCGGCGAGCGCGAGAATGATGAGTCGCTTCAACTTCTACCTCCTTTAACCGGGCAGGAAGACCCGCATCGTGTCGAAGCCGCGCCAGGTGCGGCCGTTCTTGAACTTGCCGGAGACCGTGACGTACACCGTCTCGTTCACGATCTTCTTGTCCTTCAGGAACTGGATGATCGGAGCGCGCTTCCACTTGACCGTTCCCACGCCCATCGGGCTGACGGTGTAGCCGACGGAGTCGAACCTCGGATCTCCCGAGACGTCGTACCCGGCGATCTTCGAGATCTCGATCGTCGCGGGGTCGACGTTTCGCGGATCTGCCGACTTGAAGGTGACATTCGCGCGCAGGAAGTCGGCCGCGACGTAGAAGAGGATGTCGTCGAGGTCGACCTGCGCGTCGTACGTTCCTGGGACTGCCGGATCGCAGGCTGCAGGAGGCTCTCCCGGCTTCCACGGGACGAGAGCGAGCTCGTCGAGGGTGGAGATCCCGTCCCCGTCCGAGTCCTGTGAGCCGACGTCGGCCGACGACAGGCTGTCGTTCCCGCCGGCGCATGCCTCAACGTCGGACGGGACGCCGTTGAAGTTCGCGTCCGCCACGGCGAAGAAGGAAGACGTCGGATCGGTCGTTAGCCCGTCAAGGTGGAAACGTACGGTGTGGGTCCCGGAAGTCCACCCGCCCGCCGGCGGGGACGCATAGACCTGGAGCCCGGTCCCATCTGGAACCGGAGCTTCATCGATGAACCATTGGCCAGAAGCGCCGGTCGGCTTGACCGACGCGTTCAGCGCCACCTTGTTGAACTGAAGAACGGTCGCCCCCGCAGTCGGGCTATCAATGTTTGCAACGAGTGGGTCGGAAGTCGGCGAGAGCGTGCTCGTCCCTACGGCAGGTGCCGTTGCAAGATGGACCCCGTTCGTCACGCCCCAGCTGAATGTGCCCCCTCCGCCAGGGCATCCCGCCGAGGTGTCGACGAAGAACTTCGTATTCCCATCTGCCTCCACACCCGACACCATCGTCGCGATGACGTGGTCGAGCCCATCCGAGCAATGGAGCGTGAGATGCGCCTTGAGGTTCGGGTTTGGGGCGCCGGCGACGACGGCTTGGACGAACTGGTACGGGCCGCTCAGTCGTGTGACGTCGATCGTCCGAATGACGGTCTTCGTGTCGACGCCGTCGACGAGATAGTGGATCGTGCACTGATAGGTGCCTGTCGGCACCCCGGAACCCACGGAAATCTGCTCGGTGAAGTTGTCCGTCGTATTGCCGCTCTCGACGACGTACTGAGCCGGCGTCACGGAGATCGATACGCCTGTGGCGCTGCACGATTCTGTGTGCGTCACCGTGACCTCGAGGTTCCCGAGGCCTGTCAGGATCGCAGTCTTGAGCGACTCGCTGCTCGAGCCGATCGACTGGACACTGCCGCCCGTCTTCGTGGCGAGCGCGCTCATGCAGGCATTCGCCCCGGCGTCCGGGACGAGCCCGATCACCTTGATCCCGGCCGTATGGAGAATGTCACCGGTCGTGTCCGCGCTCGCCGTTGCGCTGTCCCCCGGCCAACCTCCCGCGTCGCCCTGAACATGGCACGCGGCGTCCGTCGCGAGGAGCATGACCTTCTTCGCGTTGCCCAGGCGCCACGAGGGCTGCTGGGCCATCGGCGTGTCGTTAGCGTCGGTCGTATCGCCGTCGCCGTTGCTGTCGATCGCTGCGTGGCTCGGCGTCGCCGCGTAGTGCGCCGCCTCCAGCTGCGCCTCCGGGAGATCCCCGCCTCCGCCCGCCGTCAGCGACGGAACGGCATCGCCGAAGCCCTGGCCCTTCGTCTTGAGGTCCGACAGGAGCCGGTAGACCCAATCTCCGGAATCGCCCCACGGCGGGGGCGCGCTTGGTCCGCGCGCGAAGTCCCTGAAGCCGGCGACGCCGGTTGTGTAGTCCGAGCCCGTATCGTCGAGTGCTTTCACGAGCCCGTCCGGACCGTTCAGCTGCGTGGCGACGTTCGGGCGGTCGTCGATGAAGCTGCCCGTCTCGTCCTGGAGCAGGAACAGGTCGAACTTCGGCGGGATGGCGGTTGTCGCCACGGTCGATGAGTACGACCGCGAGGCCCCCGGCGCCGTTTGATCGCCGGTCGGGCCGGCCACGGTCGCACTTGTGATCGACGGCGTCCCCGGCGCAGTCGTGTCGATGAGGACCTTGTCGCACGGGTTGCTGCTCGGACCCATGCAGAGCTGCACCCGGTCGGCGTCGACGTTGAACGGCAGGGCGACCGCGAATGTCCCGGGGGGTTCGCTTGTCGGCGGGACCGAGCCATGTTCGGTCTCCCCAAACTGGACGGGCGTACGCCAGGGAGATCCGAGCGGGGTATTACCGTTGAGTAGCCGGATCCAGAAGTTGCCTGAGGTCGCCTGCTGCGTCTGGCGTGCGTTGCTCGCGAGATACGACTCGCCGAACGCTGAACCGGCCTGCGTTCGGTCGGTATTGCCCCACGCGACGAATGCCGGTCCCGCTGCAACCGCGGTGCCCGTCCCGACGGATCCCGAATCGCTGCAGTCGCCGCCGACGGGTCCGCCGAACTTGCACAGGTGGAACGCCCAGTCGGGAACGGAGAAGAGCGTGTTGCTGTCGAGCCAGGTCCCGGAGAGCTTCATCACCGTCCGGTTGCCGCTGATGTAGGACGCCGTCGACGTGTTGTAGGTGCGGTAGAGCGCGAATCCGACGTCTGCGCTTCCGTCCGCCGACGCGTCGTGGTTGGTGCTGAAGTTGTCGTCACGGTTCGTCGGCACGTCGCCGGACGAGTGGGAGCTCTCCATGACGATCAGTGCGCCGGTCTCAGTCGGATCCGGGTTGTAGAGCGCGCGTACCCACGAGTGCGGCGTTCCCGCCATCGCCATTCCATCGGCGCACCCGCTCGTGCCCCCTGAACTGTTGACACGATCGACCGCTCCGATGACCCGGTCGGCGGTCGCCTTCGCGGTGACGTTCGCCGAGCTCGAGTTCCAGACGGAGAAGATACCGTCGAGACCGCTCTGGACGGCGGTGAAGTTCGACGCCTTTCCGCAGAACTTTCCTCCGACGAGCGTCGAGCTGAGCGAGGCCAGACTGAGGTCGAGGATCGCCCCGGGAGCCCCCGCATCGTTGTACTGGTACCGGATGCCGCTTGAGCCGGCCCCCGGCTGCCCGAGCACAGAGCTGACGCCCGCGGGAACCGGATAGATCCGCGACGCCGTGCTCATGCCGCTCGCCATCGCCGCCTGCGCGTCAGCGCCGAACCAGCTCGTCGATGGATCAGTGGCCTTCGCCATCTTCACCACGAGCATCCCGAGGGCTTTCGTCTGCTGCGCGACGGGCCTGGATATCGCACTGCCGTTGAAGGTGGTGAATGTGACGGGCGAGGATGCGGACGTATAGGGGTCGGTCGACCTCGCCTTGTACTGGTAGCCGAGCGTGACGCTGTTGACGGTGAGCGTGAAGCTCCCCGTCGTCCCCGGCGTCAGGACGTCAGGCCGAATGACGAAGATGAGGTCGCCGGGAGAGTCGATCGCGGGCGCGGACCCCGAGCTGACGATCGAAGGGTAGTTCGGAGAGGTCAGCGACGGAGTCGGGCCCAGCGACGTGCTCGCCGAGCCGTTGCCGATCGTCGCGGAGCCGCTCGTGATCTTGATGTCCGAACCGACGCCGGCGCAACTGGGCTTGCTCAGATAGACCCGCAAGAGCGTTTGCTTGTTGCGAGCGAGGTTCGCGTAATCGCCGATCCCCTGGTTGAGGGTGTAGCCCTTGAGCACGGGCGTCAGCGTGCAGGTCGGTGCCCATGCACTTTGTGACGTCGCGCCTATTACGAGCACTCCGACGGCCGCCGCCGCCACGAAAACGCGCAGGATCGTTCGCCGCATTACCTCTCGCTCCCCTCTCCGCCAGGTTGCGCCAACACTTACACGGTTTCTTCCGGTTTTCAAGGTAGATTCCGATGCCTTTTGGCGGCGCCACCTGCGCTCCTAGCGAATCCCTCGGACGAGGGGTGCGGCAGGCCCTCCGCTGGAGCGAAGTAGGGAGAGGCACCCGCGGCACGCCGCCCCGAGATATGACCGCCACCGCCCCTGCCAAGCGCGTCATCCTGCTCGCTCTCGCGACGCTCTTCGTCGTGGGAGCTTTCGTCGGGTCCGCGAGCGGCCGCGCCGAAAGCGTCCGCTTCACCGCCGGCCCAGCCCGCGTCGTTCAGGGGAACGAGGTCATCCTCACCGTGGCCGTGAGCCCGGCCGGTGCGCGCTGCTCGCTCTCCGTCCGCTACAAGAGCGGTGCCAAGCAGGCGGGACTGCCTACCGTCGTAGCAGCGGGCGGCCACGCGACCTGGAAGTGGACGGTGCCCCGTTTTGTCCAGCCCGGAGCAGCACGCGTGACGGCCTCGTGCGCAGGCGCCGGTCGCGTGTCCAGAAGGCTCATGGTGATCGGACAGGTCATCCCCGCTCGCATCCGCGTCGTCAAGTCCGGCTGGTCGGTGCGCAACTTCCCGTACGGCGGGAGCGCGGTGAGCTACGGCGTGATCCTCGCCAACGAGTCGCCCCAACAGGACGCGCTCGACGTGAAGGTGCTCGTGAACTTCGTGATGGCGGACAACCGGCTGATCGGGTCCGCGACCGTCCACGTCTCGGACATCGCCGCTGGAACGCAGCACGCGATGGGCGGCGACCTGAACTTTCCCGGCGGCGCGCCCGTGGCCCGGCTCGAAGTAGTCGTCGAGATCGGCGAGCGCGGGCCGGCGACGCACACGAAGCCCGGGATCTCAGCCGTGCGCGTGATGCCGAGCCCGTTCGAGCCTGCCTGGTGCGGCTCAGTCGAGGGAGAAGTCCAGAACGACCATCCCACTCGCACGATCAATACCGTCGAGCTCTCCGCTGTCGTCCTGGACGCGAACGGCGATGTCATCGGCGGCGGCAACGGCTTCGCCGTCGCGTCGCTACCGCCCGCCTCGCGGATGTTCTTCAAGATCTCGAACGGGGTGCGGCCGATTCCGCTCGGCCGCGCGGCCACCGCACTCGTTTCGATCGTTCCGAAGTACAAGACGAGGCCGTAACGCCCGGCGGCCTTGAGGCCGACCGAACGTGCGGTTACCGTGCGTCCGGAGGGACTTCGTCCAGTTGAGCACCCACGTCGCAGGTCCGGGTAGGCCCGTGTGGCTGAAGACTCTCACAGTCCGCGACATCAGCCGCGCCCACGCGATCGTCCTCGGCACCGCCGTCTTCGGCCTCTACGTTGGTGCAGCGAAGCTCGGCATCGCCCTCTCGGTCGCACACGGTGTGATCACGCCCGTCTGGGCGCCGACCGGAATCGCACTTGCGACACTCGTTCTCTTCGGGCGGCAGCTCTGGCCGGCGGTCGCGCTCGGCGCCCTGGTCGCAAACGCGACGACGGGCGCGTCCGTGCCCGAGGCGGCGCTCATCACCGTCGGAAACACGCTCGAGGCAGTGGTCGGCGCGACGCTTCTGCTCCGGATCGGTTTCCGGCCCGCCCTCGACCGAGTTCGCGACGTATTCGCACTCGTCCTTCTCGCTGCCGTCGCCAGCACGACCATCAGCGCGACGAACGGCGTCACCACTCTGTGGATCTTCGGTGACGTCTCAGGCTCGGACTTCGGGTCGGAATGGCTGCTGTGGTGGCTCGGAGATGCGATGGGCAATCTCGTGGTGGCGCCGTTGCTGCTCGTCTGGGCGGCGGAGCCGCTCCGAGACCTAACCCGCCGTGCGACGCTCGAGGCAGCCGCGCTCTTCGGTTTCCTCGTCGGCGTCAGCTGCTTCGTCTTCCTCGCCGGGTACTGGCGCTATCCGCATCTGCTCTTCCCGTTGCTGATCTGGGCCGCGCTCCGCTTCCGGCAGCAAGGCGCGGTCGCCGGCAGCTTCGTCGTCGTCGCGATAGCGATCACGGGCGCCGTTCGCGGGACGAGCCCCTTGGGCAACGGGAGCACGACCGAGGTGGTGCAGGTGCTCGAGGCGCTTCTCGCCGCAATAGCGATCGCGCTTCTCATCCTCGGCGCCGTGCTCGCCGAGCGCAGCACTGCCGAACAAGGGCTCGAGCGCGCGCACGCCGGCCTCGCCGAAGCCCAGCACGTTGCGCGCATCGGCAGCTGGGAGTGGGACATCCCGACGGACCGCGTCGCCTGGTCCGATGAGCTGTACCGGCTGTTCAGCCTCCAGCCGCGGACGGTACCGGCGTCCTACGAAGCATTCCTCGACCTCGTTCATCCGGATGACCACGGAAGGCTGCGGCACGCGGTCGAGCAGGCCTACGAGGACCAGCGTCCCTTCCTCGTGGAGTACAGGGTCACGCTCCCCGATGGCCGCATTCGCTGGCTGCTCGGGCGCGGGCGAGTGATCGCGGACGCGGTAGGGCGACCCGTGCGCATGGTCGGCACCTCACAGGACATCACCGACCGGAAGCGGATCGACGAGCTGCGGGAGAACATCCTTTCGACCGTTTCGCACGAGCTCCGAACACCCCTGACCTCGATCATCGGCTTCGCCGTCACACTCAAGGAAAAGAGCGCCCGGCTCACGGGCGAGGCCCGCCGCGAGATCGAGGTCCACCTTGCCGAACAGGCTGAGAAGCTCGACCGCCTCCTCTCGGACCTGCTCGACCTCGACCGGCTCCGACGGGGGCTCGTCCGCCCCACGTTCCGCTCGACCGATATCGGCCGGCTCGTCGCCGACGTGGTTGCCGACTATCCCGCAGACACTCACCCGATCTCCGTCCACGTTGAGCCCGCGGTGGCCGAGGTCGATGCGCCGAAGGTGGAGCGGATCGTGGAGAACCTGATCGCGAATGCGGTCAAGCACACTCCGGCCGGAACCGAGATCTCCGCGCGCGTGGAGCCTCACGCCGACGGCGTCCTGATCGCCGTGGACGACCGCGGCCCGGGAGTGCGCGAGCATGACCGCGACGCGATCTTCGAGATGTTCAACCGCGGCCGCGTCGTGCCGCCACAGCCTGGAACGGGAGTCGGCCTCTCGCTCGTGACGCAGTTCGCAGCGCTACATGGCGGACGCGTGTGGGTCGACGCGAATCCCGGCGGCGGCGCGTCGTTCCGCGTGCATCTACCGACGCGCCCTCCCGGGCTAGCAGGTAGCTAAGGCGCTGCCGGGGCTGCCGGGGCCGACTCGTCCCACGTCAATCCTTGTGGGGTCGGGTCGGCAGGCGCGGCAGTGTCGTCCCACGTAAACCCGTCGGGCGCGGGGTCCACGGTCGAGACGGCAGTCTCGTCCCAGGTGAATCCATCGGGCGTCGCGACGAGCGTCGTGGGCGCGCTGACGTCAGAGGTTGAGACTGCCGGGTCCGCGTCCGCGCGTGCGAACGCGGGCAGCGCCAGCGCGACGAGGAGAACAACGAGGCTGAGTACGACGTGCGAGCGTTTCATCGGCTTACCCCCTGCTTCGAACCCCGGGGCCGCACCGGTGTCACCCGCAAAATGGCTGTACGCCCCGAGTTTGCAGGCTCGGCGACGTCCACCGCATCACTCGAAAGGGTGAACGCCCGGACGAACCGGGCGTTCACGACGTCAGTGCGGGAAGCTGTCCCACTTCCAGCCGGCACAGACAGCCGAACCGAAGATGAGCGCAGCGGACATACCAAAGCGTACGAGCCAGCCGGGGAGATGCATGTCGTTTGCTCCTTGAGGGGGTCGCAGGTTGCGGGGGGACGCCTTCTGATCGGCATCCATTGCCGGCCGGCCCACCCCTCAGAGGGGGATCAGGACGAGGAGGCGAGCGGAAGCTCGAAGGTGAACGTCGAGCCTTCGCCGAGCTTGGACTCGACCCAGATCTGTCCCTCCATGCTCTCGATCAACTCGCGGCAGATGTAGAGACCGAGGCCCGTGCCCCCGACGCCTTGCGTCATGTTGGGATCGAGGCGATGGAACTTGTCAAAGATCCGGTCCTGCTGATCCGGCGGTATCCCGGGGCCCTCGTCGTGGACGCTGAATCGCACTCTCCCGTTCCGACCGTGCAACCGGACTTCGATTCGTCCCTCGCCGGAGTACTTCACGGCATTCTCGACGAGGTTGACGAGCACCTGTCGCAGCTTGTCGGGATCTGCGGCGACAGCGGGAGGCGTGACGTCGTGCTCCAGTTCGACCGACAGGCCAGGCGGCAGATGGGTGCGGGTCGCATCGACGACATCGGTTGCCAGGGGCAGCGGCTCGACCCGCGTGATGAACGGCTGCGCACGACCGGAATCGAGCCGGCTGACCCAGAGAATGTCGTCGAGGAGCCGCGCAAGGCGCGCCGACTCCGTCGAGACGATGTCGAGCAGCGTGTTCCGGCGGGCCTCGTCGAGCGAATGCTGTTGCAGGGTCACGGCCGCGCCGTACACGGACGTGAGTGGGGTTCGCAGCTCGTGGGAAACGATTGCGATGAACTCGTCCTTGAGCCGGTCGAACTCCCGCAGCCGGTTCAGGGCGCCGTGGATCCAGCGCTGATAGAGCGCCGTCGCGAGCAGCGGGCCGACGAGGATTACCGCGACGAAAGGCGAGCGATCCCACAGGACGACGAGGATGACCGCGAGCGATGCCATGATCGCGATCGGGACCAGGGTCAAGCGGAGGTAACTGCGCAAGGAGGACAGGAAAGCGACTCGGCGCGAGCGAGAAACGACGGCGGCGAGAAGCGTGATGTTCACGAGGTAGAACGCGATCGCCGCAGCGATCGCGCCGAGGACGAGCTGTAGGAGCGTGCCGCTCTGGAGCTCCGCAGCCGCACCGCCCGCCGCGATGCCTCCCAACGTGTAGACGCCGCAATTGAACGCGATTCGGCTGAAGGGACGACGCCGACCGATCTCGACGAGCGCCATCGTAAGGAAGCCGGCTACCCCCGCGGCAGCCCAGCCGTAGATCGCCGCGACAGCGACGAGGAAGATGTCCGCGAGTGTCATCAATCCGACGGCGACCCCCTCGATCGGCACCGGAAAGGCTTCGGCCATCGCGGCCGCGGCGAGCAAGACGGCGACGCCGGCGAAGTCGCGCCAACCGAGCTTCCCCGAAGCTAGCGACGCGATCGCAAATCCGAGGCCGGCGATTCCGCCGATGGCCACAGGAAGCCAGACAGGTGAGGCGAACCGTGAGGCGTTGTCGAGCCGAGCGCGCAGTCGCGAAACGCCTCTGGCGGAAGCAGGCGACCGAACCGGGATGTGGCGACTAAGGCTCATGGGTGCGGTTCGGGGTGCCGCACCCCCGTCGTCAACTTTTCGAGTATGCCACGAGACGCGGGTTTCGCCTATCGTCCGGCCACTGAGCTCGGCCGACAAACAGGTTCCGTATCCCGTTCCCAAACGGATCGTCGACAAGCTCGTCTGCGGTGCGCTTCTCCTGCTGCTCGCGCCCTTTGTCGTGCTCGTGCTGGTAGCGGTCGCGGTCGACGTGCTCTTCGCTCGACGCGACCGCGGCAGCGTCCTCTATCGGGAACCTCGCGTCTCGCGCGGACGGACCTTCGAGCTGCTCAAGTTCCGCACGCTGCGGACCGACGCGTTGGCCGAGATGTGGCGGACAGGCGGCCATGCGCGACTGTACGAGGCGGACGCCGCAAACCTCACCTGGGCCGGACGCCGAGTGCTGAAGCCCTGGTACCTCGACGAGGTCCCGCAGCTGCTGAACGTCCTGCGCGGCGACATCAGCCTCGTCGGGCCACGGCCCTGGCCGCCCGAGATGGTCGAGAGGCAGGTCGCCCAGGGGCAGGACTACCGGCAGCACGTCATGGCAGGTCTGACCGGTGCGGCGCAGGTGACGAAGGGCGGAGGTGTCCCATACGCGGACCTCGATCGGGAGTACGTGGAGCGCTGCCGCACGCTCAGAAGCTGGGCCCTCGTCCGGTATGACCTGGAACTCCTCGTGCGCACGGTGGGTGTCATTGCGCGCGGCGAAGGGCTGAACTATTAGCGCCGCCCTGCCGATAGAGACGGGATGGAAGCGCACGCCGTGTTCCCCTGGCGACAGCTCGGCGAGCTGCTCGTCGACCAGCAGCTCCTGACAGAAGACGAGCTCGAGCAGGCACTCTCGGAGCAGGCACGCACCGGCCGCCTCCTGGGCCAGATCATCGTGAACAACGGTTACCTCTCGGCGTTCTCGCTCACGCGCGTGCTCTCCGAGCAGCACGGCGTCGAGCTGCGAGCTGCAACGGGTCGGGAACCGGAGCCGCCGAAGCCGGTGTTGTCACTCGCGGATCCGCCCGAGCTCGGTTCGCCCGAGACCAGAGCGGACTCGCTCTGGCGACCACTCGGCAAGCTCCTCGTGGAGCGCGGGTTCGTGACCGAAACGCAGCTCTCGCGCGCGCTCGCCGAGCAGCGTGACAGGAACGGACGCTTCGGCGAGATTCTCGTCGCGCGCGGCCTGCTGTCCGGGCCCGAGCTGGCGCGGGCGCTGGCGGAGCAACACGGAGTCGAGCTCGAAACCGACGGCGAGGTCGAGCTGCAGACGCAGCTTAAGCCTTCGACACCGGAAGAACCGACGTACACCGTATTCGAGGTCGTGTTCGAGCCGGGCTACCAGCGGCGGACGCCTGTCTACGAAAGCCCAAACTTCCTCGAGGCGGCGGACTACGCGTTCGAGTTCGTCCAGGAGCACGAGCCGGATGCGCTCGAGATCCACCGAGTCCAGGACCCGGTGCAGGAAACCGTCTGGAATTACAGCGCGAGTCGCGAAGCTGCGGCGAGTGCCAGGCGCAAGGAACTCGTGGAGACGTTCGGCTTCGACCCAACGCGCTGGGGCGTGAAGCGCTAACTACCGACTCGCGCGGTATTCCCGCGCCTGGTGCACGAGCTCCTCGAACAGCTTCATATCTTCTCCGGCCTCGGGATGCCAGAGGACGCCGAGCGCAAAGCGATGCGCCGGATCTTCGACCGCTTCGATGATGCCGTCTTCGGCGTGAGCGGCGGCACGTAATCCCCGCCCGAGGCGACCGATGCCCTGGTGATGATGGGATTTCACGGGCGCGCGGTCGCCGAGCAGGGCGGCCAGCCGAGTCCCTTCCTCGAGCGTCACATCGTGGTCGGCGAAGGTCCCCGGCGTGTGTTTGTGCTTCTCGTCGCCGACGAGATCCGGCAGGTGTTGGACGAGATCTCCGCCGCGGGCGACGTTGAGGACCTGACTCCCGCGACAGACGGCGAGGACCGGCATGTCTCTCGCGAGCGCCGCTTCGAGCAGCGCCAGCTCCGCACGGTCGCGCTCGCGAACGACGCCGAACGTTTCGTCGTGCGGATCCTGGTCGTACAGCTCCGGATCCAGGTCGGAGCCGCCCGAGAAGAGGAGACCGTCCACGGCGGCGAGCGTCTCGTCGAGCCCGTCTTCGCTCGGCGGCACGAGCAGCGGCCTGCCGCCGACGCACTCGACCGCCCGCACATACGCCGCAGGCACGAGTGCGACCTCCCTGTCCCAGTAGCTCCAACGCGCCTGGGTCACGTAAGTCGTGATGCCGATGACCGGCCGAGTCACCGTCCGCGCCGTGCAGCCTCGACGAGCTTCGGCGGCGCCACCGCAGCGTAGGCGTCCTCCGCGATTCCGGCGAGCTCGTCCCAGTGGCGTCCACGGTCGAGCCGGACGCCGAGCCAGCCCCGATGGCCGACGTACCGCGGCACGAAGAACCGCTCGGGATCGGCCTCGACGAGCATCGACTGCATCCCTTCGGGCGCCGCACACCAGAGCGCGAAACGCCCGTCGCCGTGATGATTCGTCATGACCATCACGAACGCCCGCTTGCCGCGGACGAAGAAGGTCGGCGCCCCGTGGCTCAGGCGCTCGCTCGTCTCCGGGAGTGCGAGACAGATCTCCCGAAGCTTTGCCAGGACGCGCTCCCGCTCGTCCGGGTCGATGGTCACCTATTAATGGTTACGAAAATCGACGATCAGGCGCGCAGGCGAGGTCGCCGCGCTCACGCGGAAGTCGACGCGCTCCTCGAGCCCGATCGCCCAGCTCAGGACGGCCTCGAAGTCTCCGGTGCGGACGAGCTCGCGGATGACCGCGGTGCCGGCTGCCGAGCCCTCGAGGCGCCTCGCCCCCTTGTAGACCATCACGCCCTCGCCGGTCGTGAGATCGAAGCCCGACGCCGGCTCCATGCGCACGAGCACGACTGCGCCACCCTGGATCTCGACGGGATTTCCGGATCCGTCCTCCTTCAGTGGCCGCTGGACGTACTCCACGCGATAGCCGGGCAGCTGGGCGCGGAACTGAAAGACGACGCGGTCGTATCCCTCGTGCCGTCCAAGGGCGATGCGTTCGAGGAGTGCCGTTTCGCTCGCGGTCGACTCTCCCTCGACGGGCGTCGTGTCCGCGCCCTCGAGTGGATCGATCCCGCCCGTTGTGGTGCTCGTGGTGCCGGTCGTAGTCGAAGGAGTGGCAGGCGGCCCGGCCGACCGCTGGTTCGACTCGCCACAGGCCGAAACGGCGAAGAGCGTCGCCGCGAGCAGACCGACGAAGGCGTACGAGCGAATGCGCCGAGCGTACTTCCGGCTTGTTAAGAAAGGTCGTAGATGATCCAGCACTGGCTCCTCGTTCGCGGGACAGGGGATCGTCCCCTTCCCCGCCGTGTCGACCCCGGTTCACTCCGGACGCACTCGTCGACGCGGCGGCCGAGCGTGCAGAAAGCCGATCTCGCCGTCTGCTACGCCTCGGGTTGGCAAACGATCTTCGCCGTCGTCGAGGTCGTCGGCGACCCGGAGAACGACCCGAGCCGCGACCGGTGGCGCTGGCGCATTCCGATTCGGCCTCTCCTTGCGGTGCGGGATCTGGATGACGCCCCGCCGGTCGAGGCCGCCGGCGTCTTCCCGCGGAGCCTCGGCCGCCACTCCTACATCCGGCTGACGCCCGAGCAATTCGAATCTGCGCAGGCAGCGATCAGGGAGGTTGCGTGATCAGGAGCGGCGGGAACGCTGGCTGCAGACCCAGAGCGACGAAGGAGGTAGTCACGATGGTGGCACCCGCCACGCCGGAAAGCGGCACCAAGGACAAGAACTACGACTTGATCACCGTCACGCATCTCTGCCTCGAGCACGTCTGGCGGCTCGATCAGTACGCCCAGGACGCCGAGCGAGAAGGCGATGACGACCTCGCCATCCTGTTCCGCCGGATGCAGGAGCACAGCCGGCGCGGTGCGGATGAGTGCAAGCGGCTCCTGGGCCAGCGCCTGCAAGAGGATTCTTAGTGCCTCAAAGCTTCTGCTCGAAGGCCGGCCCGGGGCCGGCAAGTCGACGGTCGCCCGGCGACTGGTAGGGCGGCTGCAAGACCGAAACCTGCACGTCGCGGGCTTTGTCACGGACGAATTGCGCGAGCGCGGCCGCCGCGTCGGCTTCGCGGTCGAGAGCTTCGACGGAGAGACCGCGATCCTCGCCCACACCGCTCTGCCGGGTCCGCCGCGGGTCGGCCGCTACGGCGTCGACCTGGAAGCATTCGAACAGGTCGCGCTCCCTGCGCTGCAGGCGGCTCGACACGCCGACGTCGTCGTCCTCGACGAGCTCGGGAAGATGGAGCTCGCGTCGGAGCGCTTCTGCGATGCCGTGTCGGCGCTCTTCGACAGCCCCAGCCCGGTGGTGGCGACGATCCATGTCTTCCACCATCCGTTCACCGACGCACTCAAGGGCCGTGAGGACGTCGAGCGCTTTCGTGTCACGAAGAAGACGCGTGACGGCTTGCCGGGCGAACTCGCGGCGCAGCTCGGCGCAGCGCCATAGGATCGGGCTGTGCCCGGCAGATTGTGGCATGCCACGTGGGGAAGGGCGATGGCCGCCGTCTATGACCCGGCCGTCCGCAAGATCGACGAGGCAGGTCTGGGCGACCGGCGCCACGCGCTCCTGGCTGAGGCAAGCGGGCGAACGGTCGAGATCGGCGCCGGCACGGGTCGCAACCTCGAGCACTACCCGGCAGGCGTGAGCGACCTCGTCCTGACCGAGCCGGATCGACACATGGCAAAGAAGCTCCGACGGAACGTGGAGAACTCCGGTCGCAACGCGAAGGTCGTCGAGGCGCCCGGTGAGCGATTGCCGCTCGAAGACGCGAGCGTCGACACTGCCGTCGCCACACTCGTGCTCTGCACGGCCCCCGATCCGCGCGCAGTCGTCGACGAGGTCGCGCGCGTCCTCAAACCGGGAGGTCGGTTTCTCTTCCTCGAGCATGTGCGGGCGGAGGACGAGCGAATCGCGCGGCGACAGGACCGCGCCGCCCCAATCACGAACTACCTCTTCTGCGGCTGCCACCCGAACCGGTCGACGCTGGCGACGATCCAGGCGTCCCCGCTGCAGGTCGAGCGCGTCGAGCGAGGAGAGCTTCCCGAGAAGGCAACGTTCGAGTTCGGCCGGCCGATGATCGTCGGCGTCGCGCGACGCCCCGCCTAAGGTGTCGTCAGGACTCGGTCGGCGTACACCAACGCCGCGAGCACGAGCGCGAGCCCCGCACCCACCGCGACAGGCGGGAGCGCGGACTCGGCGAGAAGAAGGCCGAGAATGAGCGCCACTGTGACGAGCTTGATTGACACCCCGAGGCGGTGGCGTCCGCCGACCACGACCGTTCGAGTGGCGACCAGGGCGAGGACGAACAGCATCGCGCCGCCGAGGAGGGCGATGCTCGGGGCCCCGCCGAGGTGATCCTCACCGGCTCGATCGATCAGCAGTCGCAGGCCGGCGCTCATCGTTGCGAGACCCAGCAGCAGGGGGATGTGCGCATACGAATAGACGACCACCGACATCGTCGAGCCGCGCAGGACGACGCTCGCCTGGCGGTCGAAATACAGCCACCAGACCGCGGCGACGGCTGCGAACCCTAGAACCGCGGCGGTCGCCGAGGTGAAGTGCCAGTTCGCGTCGGCGGTCTCGATCGCGACGGCCACGACGGACTCTCCGAGGACGATCAGCGTGAAGAGCGCCCAGCGCTCCGGCAGGTGTTGCGGGCTTGTCGGAATGCGGCGATGCAACCTCGTCGACAGCGGCGGAAGGCTCAGCTCGAGGATCTGGGCGACGACCCACACGACGTACCTCCAGGGAGTGTCGAACCCGAGCGATCCCAACCAGAGTGCAAGCCCGATCGCGTAGCCGCCTCCGTAGAACCGGATCAGCGGTCGCGCCTCGGGCACCGAGCGCCAGGCGCGCAGGTAGAGCGCAAGCATGATCGAGCGCAAGACGACGTAGGCGACGGCGAACGCCGCGCTGTGCTCGCCGTTGGCGACGTCGCCGATCAGAACCGCCATCGCCGCAATCGCCAGCATCGCGGCGAAGTAGCCGGCGCGGAATGCGAGATCGTCGGTGTCGAACCGAGTCGCGTAGGCCATGTAGCCCTGCCACGCCACGTAGACCGGGATGAACAGCGCCGCAAACCGAAGAAAGCCGCCGGCCGAGTGATCCAGGACGAGCTCGTGGCTCAACTCGGTGATCGCGACGACGAAGACGAGGTCGAAGAAGAGCTCGAGCCAGCTGGCATGACGCTCGCCTTCGTCCGCGAGCGTCCGCAACCGCGGCGGGACGAACCACCGCGCTGCCGTCGGCCGCTCTCCAACGCGGATGCCCATCGCGGGTCAGAACCCTACGTCCGTTTGAGAAGCTAGACCGACATGACGTCGATCGGCTTCATCGGACTGGGCGCGATGGGTACGAGGATGGCGCAGCGGCTCGTCGCGGGAACCTACGACGTGACCGTGTGGAACCGGACGGCAAGTCGGGCCGAGCCGCTCGCGGCGGCCGGGGCTCGTGTCGCGACGACGCCTGCCGAAGCCGCGCGAGCCGGAGAGATCGTAATCACGATGGTCAGGGATGTGGACGCTCTCCGAGAGGTCACGGAGGGATCCGTCGGAGCGCTTGCCGGCCTCCAACCGGGCTCCGTACTGATCGACATGTCGACCGTCGGGCCGCGCGCGGTCCGCGAGCTCGCTCAGCGAGTCCCCGCGAAGGTGAAACTCGCCGACGCCCCGGTGCTGGGCAGCGTCATCGAAGCGGAGGCGGGATCGCTCCGGATCTTCGTCGGCACCGACGACGAGCTTTTCCGGCGCATTCGACCCGTGCTGGCGGCACTCGGAGAGCCGATGCACGTCGGTGAGCTCGGGAGCGGAGCGGCGGCGAAGCTCGTCGCAAACTCGACGCTCTTCGCGGTCATCTGCGCGCTCGGGGAGGCCGTCGCTCTGGGGGAGGAATTGGGCCTCTCGCGCGACCGGATCTTCGATGTGCTGGCCGCAACGCCGCTCGCCGCTCAGGCCGAGAGGCGACGGCAGGCAATCGAGTCCGGAAGCTATCCGCCGAGATTCAAGCTCTCACTCGCGCGCAAGGACGCCGAGCTCGTTCTCGCCGCGGCAAAGGAAGCGGGGGTCGATCTCCGGCTCGCGGAGGCGGCACGCACGTGGTTTGCGGAAGCCGAGGAAAGCGGCCTGGGAGCACTCGACTACAGCGCCGTGCTCGCCCGCCTGCTCGGCGAGGAAACCTCCTAATAGACGAAGCCGACGGTGCCCACGACCGACGCGCTGTACGTGACACATCTCCCGAGAAACGACGCTCGGTAGTGCGTCAGCGTCACCGCAAACGTGCCCTTTCCCCGGGACGTCGTACTCGTGGAGACGTTCTTGAGCGCACCCGTGACGAGGTAGCGCTGGTTCGTGCAATTCGTCCCGGGATCGATCGTCGTGATCATCCCGCCGTGGTAGACGAACTCGCCCGTGACCCAGTCGTACGTGCCCGCCGGGCTCCGCGTCGTCATCTGGAGTGAGCCGCCGTTGACGTACGTCTCCGTCGATCCGAGCGGATCGTGCTCGACATAGGTGTTCCAGGCGGCCCGATCACCGGCGTTCCCCGTGCCCCTTCCGGCGAAGAGTCCGACGGTTGGGGTGAACGCGTATTCGAAACCGGTGACCGCGAAGCTCGTTGACGCCGGTGCTGCCGAGGCGGATGCGGGGACCGCGAGCGTCGCGAGGACCATGAGTCCGGACCAGAGGAGACGGAGAGAGCGCGGCATGGACCCCCTTTGTTGACGGCCTACGGACTCTATCTTTCACTCGTGCGGGGCTGCCTGAACGCACTCCGGCACTGCGGCCAAAGCCAGTAGCGTCACCTAGACAGCGGCTGCCAGCTCGTCGCCCAGTCGTTGCTCCGTGAGCGCGTGATGTTCCTCGCGCCCGAGCCGTCGAGGTTCATGACGTAGACCTGCCGGAGACCCGTCCGGGTGCTTGAGAAGAGGATCTTGCGGCCGTCCGGTGAGAAGTCCGCCGCGTAGTCCTCTCCCCCGTGTCGCGTGAGCCTTCGCAGTCCGCCGCCGTCGGTTCTCGCGACGTATACGTCCGGGTTGCCGTGGCGGTAGCTCGTGAACAGGATGCGAGTCCCGTCGCCTGACCAGGCCGCGACCTCGGTCTCGCCCGAGACGATCGTCCGCGCGCCGCTGCCGTCCGCGTTCATGACCGTCAGCGCAAAACCGCCAACGGCGAGCCGCTTCCCGTTCGGGGCCCAGGCCGCGGACCCACCGGCCGCGACGCGGTGGGCATCGCTTCCGTCGGCGGCGACGATCCAGATCGACGGCGCCGAGCTCTCGTCCCTGACCCGGACGAAGGAAACGAGCCGGCCGTCGGGCGACCACGACGCCTGCGTGTCGCGCTCGGGGCCACTCGTCAGCCGCCTCAAGCCAGTGCCGTCGGCGTTCATGACGAAGACGTCGAAGTCGTGCAGGGTCTCACGACCGCGTCCGTCCAGGACGAGCTGGTGCCCATCGGAAGAGAAGTCGGCACGCTTGGCCGAGAAGAGTTTCGTCAACCGGCGCTGGTGCGTGCCGTTCGGATTCATGACGAAGACCTGCGCGCGACCCCCGAAAGCGCGGTCGCTCCAGAACGAGATCTTGCCGTTTCGCACCTTGCCCGGTGCGGTGCGCTCGGAGCGCCCGACGGCCGCCGTCAGCGTGGCCGCGAGGCCGAGCACGAGAGTTACGAGGACTAGGCGATGCATGGCAGCCTCCTGGTCGAACGCTCGTCCTACACCGCGTCCGGCAACGTGGTTCCGTCACATACCGGCCAACTGTTGTAGCCTCCCCGCTCGAGACGTAGGGTCGCCTAGGCACCACCGTCAGGGGAGGGGGAGCCATGCACCTGAGGAGTTTGCGTCTGCGGCTCGTTGCGATCGCGACGGCCATGACGCTCACTTTTGGCGCCACGGCCGCCGCAGACGTCGGAAGCGGCTCCGGACCGCCCACGTCCATCGGCACCGGGGGCGCAGCTGCCTCGGTGGAGAAGATCGCGACGCAGGCGGCAATTGGGATCCTGCGCGACGGCGGAAACGCGGTCGATGCCGCGGTTGCCGCAGCGGCGGTACTCGGCGTCACCGAGCCGTTCTCGTGTGGAATCGGCGGTGGCGGCTTCTTAGTCGTTCGCACGGCGAACGGCGCAGTGACGACGATCGACGGTCGGGAGACGGCGCCAGCCGCGATGCATCCGACGTCCTTCTGGGTCAATGGTGCACCGCTGCCGTTCAACGACGCGCGTTACAGCGGCCTCTCCGTCGGCGTGCCAGGCACGGTGGAGACATGGGTGGACGCGCTGCAGAAGTTTGGGACGATGTCGCTCACAGAGGTCTTCGCGCCGGCAATTCACGTCGCGCGTCACGGCTACGTGATCGATCAGGTGTGGTTTGACCAGGTGAACGCGAACCGCGATTGGTTCGACGACATCCCGGCGAGCGCCGCGCTCTTCCTGGACCCGGACGGAACGCCTCGCGACGTCGGCACGGTGTTCACGAACCCGGCACTCGCTGCGACATACGAGCGGCTCGCGCATCTCGGCGCGAAAGGCTTCTACCGCGGCGCGATCGCCGATGCGCTCGTGGAGACCGTCCAGCATCCGGTCGTCAGCCCGACCGCGAACCACGTCTGGCGACCGGGCGTGATGACGATGCGCGACCTGCATACATATGCCGCGCCCGAGCGGGCGCCGACCCACGTGAACTACCGCGGGCTCGACGTGTACTCGATGGGTCCGCCGTCCAGCGGGGGCTCCACGGTCGGTGAGGCCCTAAACATCCTCGAGGGCTACAACCTCTCGTCGATGACGCGAGAGGCGGCGCTGCACTACTACCTCGAAGCGTCGCGCTACTCGTTCGCCGACCGCAACAGGTACCTTGCGGATCCGGCGTACTTCGACGTCCCGCTGAGCGGCCTGCTCTCAAAGGATTACGCTGCGACGCGACGTTTGCTGATCAAGGAGACGGCTGCGCCGGGCGCGGTTCCTCCAGGCGATCCTTATCCGTACGAGGGTGCGGAGACGACCACGCACCTGACGACCTCGGACACGTCGGGAAACGTGGTCTCGTACACGTTCACGATCGAATCCACGGGTGGCTCGGGGTTGGTCGTCCCCGGCTTCGGATTCCTACTGAACAACGAGCTCACGGACTTTAACTTCGACTCGACGACACATCCGAATCGCGTCGAGGGTGGCAAGCGCCCGCGGAGCTCGATGGCGCCGACGATCGTGACGAACGCCGGCAAGCCATTCCTCGCACTCGGATCGCCCGGTGGAGCGACGATCATCACGACCGTGTTGCAGATTCTGGTTGATCGCCTCGACCTCGGCATGACGCTGCCACAGGCGATCGCCGACCCGCGCGCGAGCCAACGCAATGCCTTCAACACGGGCGCGGAGCCAGCCTTCCTTTCGACGCCGGAGCGAACGGCCCTCGAAGCTCGTGGCCATCACTTCACGAACGCCGGTGAAATCGGCGCCGCGACGGGAATCGAGTTCCTCCCAGGGGGAGGCGTGCTCGCCGCAGCGGAACCAGTCCGCCGCGGCGGCGGCAGCGCAATGACGGAGATGCCCTAGCGGGACGGGACTTCGTCCTCCTTTCGGGGGATCGAGCCGCCACGGGGCTTCAGGTCGTGAGCGAGGATGGTGAGCGGATCCTGTTCGGTCAGGCGATCGTGAGGAACCTGCTGCGGTCGTCGACGGACTCTTCTTCTATCTTGTCGCCGCGATTGCGGTGTGGAGCTCACCGAGGCGCCAGCGGATCGGCGATCGCGCAACTGCAACGGTCGTCGTTGGCCGAATGTAAGGCGCCCGCCCCGCCGGGTTCCGGCGCGATGACGAGCGAACCCTCTTAAGCTTCCCGACGTGATCGCCGCCATGTCGATCGTCGCCGGTCCCGCGCTCGGAATGGCCGACTACGCACGCATGGCTCAGGAGGCGATCGAAGGATGGCTGCGCGGTTATGAGGGCTACCGGGGCCTGCTCGTCTTCACCGACGAAGGCGGACAGCGAGCGCGGATCATCACCTTGTGGGATACAGCGGAAGCCGAGCTGAGCTCCCGCCAGGGCCGCAGCGCCATGCGCGATCGAGTGGCTGCCGGGGCTGGAATGGTGATCGAGGGCGTCGAGCTCTACGAGGTCCCGGTCTGCGAGGTGCTCCCCGATCCGCCTGCGGAAGTCGAACCCGCGCAAGACTCAACGGGCGGCGCGGTCTGATCTCGACCTGCTCAGCGCGGATGAAGATCACGCGGTAGCGCACCGGGTTCGTCCCAAGCTCTGAAACCCGCACAAGATGTCAGTCCGCTCGAACAGCAGGTCGATCTCGAGGCTTGCGCGGGTCCGGGCGCCGCGCGTGAGCTGTGAAGATACGGGTGTGGACGAGAAGCAGCGATCGGCGGCTGACGGTCCGGGTGCTCCACTCGTTGCGGCGGCACACAGGCGGGCCGCAGGCGTCGACTTGCGTGCGGTCGTGCTCGTTGAAGGAATCAGCGACCAGTTCGCACTCGAAGCGCTCGCTGAGCGCCGTGGTCGAAATCTTGACGCTGAGGGCATTTCCGTTGTGCCAATTGGCGGTGCGCAGGCCATAGAACGTTTCCTGAATCTGTTCGGCCCTTATGGGTTTGACGTCAGGCTGGCTGGTCTTTGTGACGCCGCAGAGGAGGCCGACTTCCAGCGCGGTCTAGAGCGTGCCGGACTCGGCTCCCACCTCACTCGCGCCGATATGGAACGACTCGGTT
>Ga0137374_10002166_pt1 | contig 23064 bp, 25 predicted proteins | sample SagtaG_20_FD_104811 | JGI IMG/M metagenome (GOLD analysis project Ga0137374, IMG submission 104811) | Vadose zone soil microbial communities from Sagehorn Ranch, Mendocino, California, USA - Sage1_R_100_16 metaG | ecosystem: Environmental > Terrestrial > Soil > Vadose zone | place: USA... | reverse complement strand
TCGTCCCCGAGCAGCTCTGCCCACGTCCGCGCCACGGCTCAGGACGATAACCGCGCGCGAAACACGCGCGCCTCCGTATCCAAGTAACAGTCTGTTACTTGGAACGACGCCCTACGCCGTCGCGGCCAGGCTCGGTTCGCGCGGAAGGCGACGCGAGACGATCTGCGAGACCCCGTCGCCGCCCATTGTCACGCCGTAGAGGACGTCCGCTGCTTCCATCGTCCTCTTCTGGTGCGTCACCACGATGAACTGCGCTCGCTCCGAATAGCGGCGCAGCAGCTCGACGAAGCGGCCGATGTTCGTGTCGTCCAGCGCGGCCTCGACCTCGTCGAGCAGGTAGAACGGGCACGGCCGCGCGAGGAACAGCGCGAAGAGGAACGAGATCGCGCCCAGCGCCTTCTCGCCGCCCGAGAGCAGCGTGAGCCGCGTGACGCGCTTCCCAGCGGGGCGCAGCTCGACCTCGACCCCCGCTTCTCCCTCCGGCCCGTCTTCCTCGGACTCCATCAGCCGCAGTCGGCCCTGGCCGCCGGGGAAGAGCGTTGCCGCAACCTCCTCGAAGTGCGAGCTCACCGCCGCGAAGGTCTCGTCGAAGCGCCGCTCGACGGTCTCCGCCAGCTCGGCGCGCAGCTCTTCGAGCTCCCTCAGGCTCGTCTCCAGGTCGGCCCGCTGGACCGCGAGCTCGGCAAGACGTTCCTTCTCCTGCTCGTACTCCTCCTTGGCGAGCGGGTTGACCTGGCCGAGCGTCTCGCGCCGGCGCTCGAGCCGCTCGATCCGCTCTGCCAGCCCGTCGCAAACCTCCCCCCCAGCGGGCTCCGCTCCGGCCTCCTCGAGCCGCCTCCGCACCTGGGCCGCCTCCGCCTCGAGCCGCGCCCGCTCGACGTCGATCGCGCCTCTCCGCTCGCCCGCCTCGGCCGCCAGCCTTCTCGCCTCCGCCTCCTCGCCGCCGAGCCGCCGGAGCTCGGCCGCCAGCACACCGGCGCGGCTCGAGCCGGCGTCGACCCGCGCCCGAAGCGGCGCCTCGAACCGCTCGGCCGCCTCGGCCGCTCCGGCGAGCGCAGCCCCGAGGCGCTCGGCCAGCGCCACCAACGGCCGGGCCGCCGGGGCCGGCGCCGGTTCTGCCTCCGGCTTGGTTTCCTCGGCCCGGCGCTCGAGCTCGTCCGCCTCCCTGGCCAGGGCCCGGCGGCGCGCGTCGAGCTGGAGCAGCACCGCCTCCGCCGTCTCGCCGGCGAACCAGAGCTCCCCGCGCTCGGCGTCGTAGCAGTGCCCGTCTCGGGTCACGAGCACGCCGCTCTCCGCGCGCGCGAGGTCGCTGGGCTCCGCGAGCCAGATGTCTGCGATCAGCTCCGCCACCCGCTCCCCGCCCGGGCGCGGGCGAACACGGCTCGAGAGCGGCTGCGCTCCGAGCAGAGGCGGACGAGAAGGCCGCTTCGGCTCGGCCCGGGCCGGGACGAGCACGCCGAGATCGCCGAGGCCGGCCTTGCGGGCGCGCTCGACGAGCCCGAGCGCCGCCGCCGGATCCGCCGCCACGACAGAGGCTGCCCGAGCCCCAAGGGCCGCCGCGACTGCCCGCTCGTATCCCGCCTCGACCTCCAGCAGCGACAGCGCCAAGTGCTCGCCCTCCTCCGCGAGCGCGCGCGCGGCGGGCGGGAGGCCCTCGCGCTCTGCCAGCGAGTGCTCGAGCGCTGCCAGTCGCTCCCGCGTCAGCCGCGCCCGCTCGCGCAGCGCCTCCCGCTGGGGGTTCTGCGCCGGGCGCCTGGCGAAGGGCTCGGCACGCAGCCGCTCGGCCAGCTCCGCGGCGGCCTCGCAACGCAGCTCGAGCCGCTCGCCCGCGCTGCGGAGACGGTAGAGCGCGGAGGTCGCCCCCTCCCCGCGCCCGGCCGCGTCGGCGAGCTCGTCCTCCACCCTGTTCCGCTCGGCCAGCAGCGCCTCGAGGCGCTCGTCGACGCGCTTTCGCTCGAGCGCGGTCGCCGCGCCCCGCTCCTCGACTTCGCCGAGCCGTTCCTCGACCTCGCCGAGCTCGAGCTGTGCGAGTCGCGCCCGCAATCCGGCGATCTCGGCGCGCAGCTTCTCGGCGCGCTCGGCCGCCGTAGCCTGCAGGGCGAGCGGACGCAGGCGGCTCTTGACCTCGGCCTCGAGGTCACGCGCCCGCTCGACCTGGAGCTGTACGCGGCCCAGCTTCAGCTCTGCGCGGTGCCGCCGCCGCTTGAACTTGCCGAGGCCGGCCGCGTCCTCGATCAAGGCGCGCCGCTCCTCGGGCTTGCTCGCGAGGATCTCCTCGACCTTGCCCTGGCTGATCACCGAGCCGTGGCTGCCACCGAGCCCAACATCGGCGAGGAGCTCGACGAGGTCGGTTCGGCGGACGGCCGCGCCGTTGACGAGGTACTGGCCCTCGCCGCCCCGGTGCAGGCGCCGTGCGATCGAGATCTCGCTGAAGTCGAGCTCGGGCAGCGCGCCGTCCTCGTTGTCGAACAGAAGCTCGACCTCGCAGTAGTCGGCCGGCGCGCGTCCGGGAAAGCCCCCGAAGAGCACGTCGTCGGGCCTCTCGGCGCGCAGCTCGCTCGGGCTGAGGCTGCCCGATGCCCAGAGGAGCGCGTCGGCCACGTTCGACTTGCCCGAGCCGTTCGGCCCGACGACGACGGCGACTCCCGGCTCGAGCCGAACTTCCACCGGCTCGGGAAAGGACTTGAAGCCGCGCAGCTTGATCGCACGCAGATGCACGCGCGCGGGAGGCTACCGGTCACCACGGATGGCAAGGACGCCGAGAACCCGGTTCCGTGCGGTATTCAGGCGGCCGGAGCCAGCCGGTCGAGCGCCTGGCGGGCGGCGGCCTGCTCGGCCGCCTTCTTCGAGCGGCCCGTCCCGACACCCGCCTCCTCGCCGTCGATCATGGCGGCGCAGGTGAAGGTGCGGTCGTGCGGCGGCCCTTCGACCTCGAGGACGGCGTAGCTGACCTGCCGTCCCTGGCGGGCGAGCTCCTCCTGGAGCTCCGTCTTGTGGTCGACGTGAGTCGTGAGCGCGTAGTTGATCCGGCCGTCGAAGGCGGCCACGATCGCCTTCTCGATCGGCTCGAATCCCCGCTGGAGGTAGAGCGCGGCTAGCGAGGCCTCGAGCAGTGCCGCGAGAACGTTCCGGTTGCGCGCCAGCCGGTCGAGCTCGTTCGGCGGCGCGAGCTCCGCGCCCCGCTCTGCGAGCCGCTTCCCGAGGCCGAGCTCCCGCGCGACGACCGCGCAGCTCGCCCGCGAGACCACGTGCGAGCGGATCTTCGCCAGCCGGCCTTCCGACGACTCCGGGTAGCGGTCGTAGAGCGCCCGCGCGATCGCCAGCTCGAGCACGCTGTCCCCGAGGAACTCGAGCCGCTCGTACGAGGACGCGCGGTCCGGCGCCCACGAGCTGTGCGTGAAGACGTTCTCCAGCAGCTCCTCCGACAAGGCGTCGATGAGCTTCGCGAGCTCCTCCGGACGCCCCGCCCGAGCGCGGCTACTGGTGCGTGGCGACGTAGTCGACGGCTTGCCCGACGGTCTGGATCTTCTGTGCGTCGTCGTCCGAGATCTTGATCCCGAACTGGTCCTCCAGCTCCATGATCAGCTCCACGAGATCGAGCGAGTCGGCATCGAGGTCCTCCTGGAAGGAGGCGTCTTCCGTGACCTCGTTGTCGTCGACTCCGAGCTGTTCCGTCAGGACTTCCTTGACCCGCTCGAACACTTCCTCTCGCGATGCCGCCATCTCACCTCACTTGGTGTCGGTCTCAGAGCGCGCGGATGCTAACACTCTTTCCGGCAACCGCTGCGTGAGCCTGCCGACGACGTCGTGCTCGACCCCGCGCGCGGCCAGCCGGATCGCGTTGGCGACTGCCTGCCGCGAGGAGTTGCCGTGCGCGGCCACGGCCAGGCCGCGCAGGCCGAGCAGGTAGGCGCCGCCGTACGTGTCGGGGTCGAGACGACTGCGCAGACCGCGCGCCGCCGGGCGGATGAGCAGGCCGCCGATCCGCCCGCGCCGGGTCGCGACGATCTCCTCCCGCAGCTCCTCCAGCACGGTCCGGATCGTCCCCTCCATCAGCTTGAGCGCGACGTTGCCCGTGAACCCATCGCACACGACGACGTCGGCGGCGCCGGCGAGCAGGTCGCGGCTCTCCGTGTTGCCGGCGAAGCTGAGGTCGTCGGCCGCCGCGAGGAGAGCATGCGCCTCGAGGGTGAGCTGGTCGCCCTTCTCGGGCTCCTCGCCGATCGAGAGCAGCCGAACCTCCGGCTGCCGCACGTCGAGCACCTCCTGCGCGAAGACCGAGCCCATGTACGCGAACTGGAGCAGGTGCTCGGGGCGCGCGTCGGCGTTCGCGCCCGAGTCGAGCAGGACTGTCGGGCCGCGCTTCGCCGGGATCACGACGGCGATCGCCGGCCGCGCCACGCCGGGCAGGCGGCGCAGCTCGAGGAAGCAGGCGGCCAGCATCGCGCCGGTGTTCCCGGCCGAGACGACCGCGTCGGCCCGGCCTTCGCCTACCGCGCGGCAGGCGGCGACGAGCGAGCTGTCCGGCTTGCCGCGAACGGCCTCTGCCGGCTTCTCGTCCATCTCGATCTCCTGCGTCGTCTCGACGAGCTCGAGCCCGCCGGTGTCGAGCCGGGCAGAGCCGAAGAGAACCGGCTGCACGGACTCGGAAGCAGCTTCCAGCGCGCCGGCCACGACCTCGTCGGGAGCACGGTCGCCGCCAAGGGCATCGACGGCAACGCGGATCATGTGGCTACGGCGCAGGCGTGCGGAGCGGCTCGATCTCGCGGCCGCCGTAGGTCTTGCAGTTCGGGCACATCCGGTGCGGTCGCTTCGGCTGGCCGCACTGCGGGCAGAGGTTCAGGCGCGGCGCCTCGAGCCGGTGCGTCGCGCGGCGCTTGTCGCGCCGGGACTTGGACGTTTTCTTTTTGGGAACTGCCACGGTCGGCGAGTATAGCCAGGCGTCAGAGCTCGACCAGCCTCGTCGATCGCCGGGAGACCGAGGTGGTTCGTCGGCTCGTCGAGGGTATCCAGATTGGATGCTTCGAAGCGCCCCGTCCATGGCGTTCGTTGGCTCTTCCCACATTGGCCTCACTGCTAGGCGCGCCGCTCGACGGTTGGGAGCAACTCTCGGGCGGACAGTAGCCAGATCTTCCGGAAACACTGCTCGCTCAAGTCTTCGAACAACTAAAGCCGGTTACGCAGCTCTGCCAGCGCAGACCAGCGGGTGTCGGGCTCGGCCTCGTCGTGATCGTGCGGCTCGCGGTTCAGGTCGCGCCCGCAGACCGGACAGAGTCCGGCGCAATCGGGCCGGCAGAGGATCTTGTCGGGTAGCTCGAGCGCAAGCGCGTCGCGCGCCCAGGCGGAGAGGTCGAGCCGATCGTCTTCGAGGTAGGGCGTGCGCAGCTCGTCGGAGCCGCCCGGGCTCGTCGCCTCGTACTCGCAGACGGCGATCGGGAGCTCGAGCACGGCGTCCTCGAGGCACCTGTAGCACGGCCCGTGCAGGCGCACGCGGAAGCCGAGCTCGAAGACGGTGCCGGTCGAGGCGCGCGTGACCGCCAGCTCGGCGGGGACCGTCTCGGGCACCGGCAGGTAGCGCTGGCCGCCGAGCTCGAGCGGCTCGAGCCGGATCTCCCGCTCGTCCCGGAACTGCTCGCCGGAGCGAAGCTTGATCGTGCGGAGGTTCATCGTGGTCATACCGACCACGGTAGCAATGCTCAAACGCGCCGCACGATCTCCTCGAGCGGCTTCCGGCTCGCCTCGGCGCTCCACACCTCGGCGCTTCGCTCCTCCGGGTTCAGCGGGCGCTTCGGGTACCCGAAGCTCGGGATGTTCACCGGCAGCAGGCCCTCGTCGAGCCCGAGGACGTCGGCGGCGGCGGACGCGTCCGGCACGCCGTTCGGGCACGAGGCGACGCCGTCGTTCCAGGCGACGAGGAACATGTTCTGCATCGCGCGACCGACGTCGAGCGGATACTTGCCGCCCACTGTCGCGATCGCGACCGCGAATGCGCAGGTGCGGACGTTGTCGGCGGCGTAGACCGTCTCGGCAAGGCGCGCCTTCGAGGCCGGGCTCTCGACCGCCACGAAAATCCAGGGCTGGCGGTTTTGCGAGCTGCCCGCGAGCCGGCCCGCGTCGAGGATCCGCCGCTGCGTCTCCTCCGCGACCGGCCGGTCGGCGTAGCTGCGCCAGTCGCGCTTGCTCGCGACGGCGAGGTAGGTGTCCACCGACCGTCTAGTGCGGGTAGTCGTCGTTGGAGCTCTCGACGCCGACGCCGGCGACGACCGTCTCCTGCGAGCGCTCGTGAAGCCGCTCGCGCCCTCGCTTGACCGCGCCCAGGAACTTGTCGAGGTTGACCTCGAGAGTGGACAGGATCGAGTCGGCCCAGTCCTCCATCTCGAGCCGCGTCTCCCGCGCCTGCCGCCTCGCGTCGTCGACGATGTCGCCCGCTTGCCGCTCCGCGAGCTTGACGATCTCCGTCTGCGAGGCCTCGCGCACAGCCTGCTCGCGAGCCTCGCCGAGAATCCGGTCGCACTCACGCTTGGCCTCCGCGAGCATCTCCTGACGCTCCTTGACGATCCAGCGGGCCTGCTTGATCTCCTCGGGGATGGTGGCCCGCATCTGGTCGAGGATGTCGTAGATCTCCTCGCGGTCGATCCGCACCTGGTCGGTGAGCGGGACGGCCTTCGCGTTGTGGACGAGGTCGTCGAGCTTGTCGATCAGAACCAGTACATCCATCGGTGCTCGGAGTTTACAGAGGGATGTCGGCCGTTATCGGCGCCAGAGCCGGCGGAAACGGCTCCGTCGTTCCGGTTCGGGCTCGGGCTCGTGATCCGAGGCTCCGTAGGAGGGGCGCTCGCGGGGGGCCTCCGTGCCGAAGACCCAGCGGCGGCCGCTCGCCCGGAGCTCCTCGAGCAGAGCGTGGGCCTCGTCAGGTGGGAGGACGACCTCCGGCGAGTCGCCGAGCCTCGCTTCCAGGCGGTCGGCGGCCGCGGCGCCTGCTCCGCGCGCTCGCAGCTTCTGGAGCATCTCGTGGGCCTCTCGGCGGCCCAGACGAACCTCGCCGCCGGCGCCGAGCAGCGTCTCCAGATTTGCGGTGTCGTTCACTCTTGCGGGTTCTCCGGGGTGCCGGGCCGTCCGTCCGGGAAGAGCTCCTTAAACCTGCGTGCGACCGCCTCGGGCACGAGCTCGTCCACCTTTCCGCCGAACGCCGCGATCTCCTTCACGCCGCTGGAGGAGACGAAGCTGTATTGCGGACGGGCCATCACGTAGAGGGTCTCGATGTCGGGCGCGAGCGTGCGATTCAGGTGGTTCATCTGGAACTCCCACTCGAAGTCGGAGATCACGCGCAGGCCCTTGACCATCGTGGTCGCGCCCCAGCGGTGCGCGAAGTCGACGACGAGCTCGGAGAAGACGTCGACCTCGACGTTGCCGTGTCCCGCAAGCGCCTGGTTCAGGAAGTCGACCCGCTCCTCGACGGTGAACAGCGTCGCCTTGTGGTGGGGGTCGCGGACGACGCCGACGACGACGCGGTCGAAGATGCCGGCGGCGCGCGTGATGATGTCGAGATGGCCGAGCGTGACCGGGTCGTAGGAGCCCGGGCAGATCGCGGTCAGCGGCTCGTGGTTAGGCATGCTCGAACAGCGTGAGCCGGGCCGCGCCGTAACGGCGGCTGGTGCGCTTGACGAGCGGGAGCTCCGGCTCGTCGCCGGCGGCGGTCTCGACGACGAGCAGGCCCTGCGGGTCGAGGACCTCCGGCAGGTAGGAGATTAGCGTGGTTTGCAGGGAAGAAAACATCTCGTAGGGCGGGTCGACGAGGACGAGATCGTAGCGCCTGCCCGCCGCTGCGTCGGCGCGCAACGCCCTGAGGGCGTCCTGGCAGAGGACGGTCGCGCCGGTTAGGTCGAGCTTGTCGAGGTTGCGGTTGATCGCCCGGCAGGCCTCGCGGTCGGACTCGACGAAGACCGCTTGGACGGCGCCGCGCGAGAGCGCCTCGAGCCCCATCGCGCCCGAGCCGGCGAAGAGGTCGAGCACGGTCGAGCCCTCTACCCTCCCGGGGCCGATCAGGTTGAACGCCGCCTCGCGCACCCGGTCGCCGGTCGGCCGCGTGTCGCGCCCGGGGGGCGCGAAGATCCGAGCCCCCTTCCGCGAGCCGGCGACGATCCGCATCCCGAGAGCCTAGGCCCGTTCGGCCCTGTCCCGGGGTCAAACCCCCGGTCGTGTCCAAACGGGACGGTTTTCGGGTCGAAATCCCTGCTCACGCGGATCTGTAACATGCTGAATTGCTGCAAGTAAATCGGGCGAAAAGACATGTCCCGGGGTCAGACCCCGGGCCGTGGCCGTTCAGGGCACGGCGGTCTCGTCGCGGCGGTCCGTGGGGAGCGGCGGGTCTTCCTCCCCGGCGAGCACCCGCAGCGCCCACTCCGCCTCCTCGCCCACGGACCACCAGCCCGCGACGACAGCGTCGTCGTCGCCCAGGCGAGTCAGTTGCGGGCGCGCCTCGAGCAGGCCCAGCACCCCTGCAGCGAAAGCGCACCAGAAGCGGACCGCCGGAGCGGGATCGCGCAGACCCGCAGCGATCACGGTGCGAATCCCAGCGAGCACCGGTGCGCCCTGGAGCAGGTGCCCCAGCGCCTCGGCCGCGTACGCGCGAACCTCGGTGCTCTCGTCGATATCCGCGAGCCTGGCCGCGAGTGCGTCGGCCGCTTCGTGATTGCCGAGGAACCCGAGCACGTAGGCGGCGGCCGCGCGTGCACTCTCGTCGCGCCTGCTTGCGAGGAGGCGCTCGAGCCTCCTGCGGGTGATCTCGTCGTCGAACGAGCTCAACTCCTTGGCGGCCTCCCAGCGGTCCAGCTCGTCCCCGCGCCGAAGCGCGCGCAAGAGCCGGTGGCGTTTCAGCCGGGAGGCTCCGCTCACGCCAGCGTCTCCCGCTCGCCGAACACCCGCGCCACCTCGTCGGCGAGCGGCCCCTCGTAGCCGACGAGCCGCTCGGCCACCGCCCGCGCGCGCTCGAGCAGCGGCCGGTCCGCACGGAGGCGCGTGAACCTGAGATCCGAGAGCCCCGCCTGCCGCGTCCCCAGCAGCTGGCCCTCGCCGCGCAGCTCGAGATCCTTCTCCGCGAGCTCGAAGCCGTCCGTCGAGTCCACCAGCGCCTGGAGCCGCCCCCCCGCGTTGTCGGTCAGCTCCTCCCGCGGCCGCGATACGAGCAGGCAATACGACTGCTCCGCTCCGCGCCCCACCCGCCCGCGCAGCTGGTGGAGCTGGGCCAGTCCGAACCGGTCGGCCTCCTGCACGATCATGATCGTCGCGTTCGGAACGTCGACGCCGACCTCGATCACCGTCGTCGCGACCAGGACGTCGAGCTCGCGGGCCTTGAACCGCGCCATCAGCTCGCGCCGGTCCACCGGGCGCAGCCGTCCGTGCAGGAGCCCGACCCGGTAGCCACGTAGCTCCGCCCGCCGCAGCCGCTCCGCCTCGGCCTCCGCCGCCCGCGCCTGCGAGGTCTCGGACTCCTCGATCAGCGGGCAGACGACGTACGCCTGCCGACCCGCGTCGAGGTGCTTGCGCAGCCGCCTGTAGGCCTCGGAGCTGCGCTCGGCCGTCACCCAGGAGGTGACGATCGGCTTCCGGCTCGCGGGCGGCTTCGCGATCTCGGTCACGTGCAAGTCGCCGTACACCGTCAACGCCAGGGTGCGCGGAATCGGCGTGGCCGTCATGTGCAAGACGTGGGGAGCTCGTCCCTCCACGAGCGCCCGCCGCTGCTCGACCCCGAACCGGTGCTGCTCGTCCACGACCGCTACCGCGAGTTCGTGGAGGTCGACTCCCTCCTGGATCAGGGCGTGCGTCCCGACCACGATCTGCGCGTCCTCGACCTCCGACCTCACCGACCCCGTCAGGAGCGCGACCGGCACGCCGAGCTCCGCGCACAGCGGCTCGATCGTCAGGAAATGCTGCTCCGCCAGCGTCTCTGTCGGCGCCATCAGCGCCCCGCGCCGGCCTGACTCGACCGCGCGCAGAAGTGCATACAGCGCGACGACCGTCTTCCCCGAGCCGACGTCGCCCTGAAGCAACCGCTGCATCGGCGCCGCTCGGGCGAGGTCGGCGTCGATTTCCACGATCGCGCGCTCCTGGTCCGGCGTCAGCTCGAACGGAAGCAGCTCGCGGTAGCGCCCCACGACCTTTCCCGGCGCGCCGAGCGACGGTGCCACGGCGGCTTCGCGGCCGGCGCGCGCTCGAGCGAGCCCGAGCTGGAGCACGAGCAGCTCCTCGAATGCGAGCCGCTGCCGGCCCGCCTCTGCCTCCTGCGCCCACCGCGGCCGGTGGAGCGCCGCCAGCGCGTCGGCCCGCAGGGGCAGCCGCTCCCGTTCCTTCAGCGGCGCCGGCAGCCGATCGGGGAGGTCGCGCGCGTGCGGCAATGCCTGCTCGACCAGCGCCCGCAGGCGCTTCGGCGTTACCTCATCGCTCGCCGGATACACGGGAGCGAAATCGGCCGTCGCGGAGACGCCGTTCAGGTCGTACGAACGGACGGCGAACTCGTTCCGCTTGAGCTGCCCGCGCAGGCGCACGCGCGTCCCGGGCCGGAGCTTCTCCGCCAGCCAGGCCTGGTTGAACCAGACCGCGGTGATCTCGTCACTCCCGTCCGCCACTCGCGCCTGGACGATCGCAAGGCGCCGCGACGGCCGGCGCACCGAGACGCGCCGCACCTCGCCGGCGATCGCTGCCTCCTCGCCGGCGAGCAGGTCGGAGATCGGCCGCTCCGGAACGGCCGCCTCGTAGCGGTGCGGCCGGTGCTCGAGCAGGTCGCGGTTGGTGCGCAGTCCGAGCCTGGCGAGCTTCTTCGCCAGAGCCGGGCCGACGCCGGGCAGCGACTCGAGCGGCCGTTCCGCACGGTCCGGCCGCGGCGTGCCCGGCAGAGCAGGCCACCGCTCGGGCGGCGTTTCGCCCGCGAAGCCCGTCGGGAGGCTGGTCACGGCAGCCACGCCACCAGTCTAGGAACCCGCTCAGCCGTCCTCGAACCAGAAGAAGCCGACGGTTCCCGGCCCCGCGTGCGTGCCGAGAACCGGCCCGAGCGTCGTGACCAGCTCGAGCTGCGCGGCGGGACGCCGCTGCCGCACCATCTCCGCCAGCGCCTCCGCCCGCTCCGGCGCGTCCGCGTGCGCGATCCCGACCCGGAGATCGGGCGTGTCGACCGTGTCCTCCTCGAAGCGTGAAGCGAACTCGAGAAACGCCTTCCGGTTGCCGCGCACCCGTTTCACCGGCAGCACTTCCCCCTCGTCGATCGTCAGGATCGGCTTGACGTGGAGGAGCTCGCCCGCCCAGGCGCGGGCGCGACCGATGCGGCCGCCGCGCGCGAGGTACTCGAACGTCTCGACCGTGAAAAGAAGACCCGCCTCGTGGCGGAAGCGCTCGACGACGACGTCCACCTCCTCGTCGCTCGTGCCGTGTTCCAGCCGCCGCTGGATCGCGAGCCCGAGCATCGCGATCGCGGCCGAGGCGCTGGTGGAGTCGATTACGCGAACGCGGTCGTCGCCGGCGAGACGGGCGGCTGCGCGCGCGGTTTCCACGGTGCCCGAGAGCGTGCCGGCAATGTGCAGCGAGAGGATCCGCTCGTACGCGGCGAGGTCCTCGTACGCGCCGAGGAAATCGCCGGGGGTCGGCTGGGAAGTCGTCGGCGTCTCCGCCGCGGTGCGAAGGCGCTCGTAGAAGGCGCCGGGCTCGAGGTCGACGTAGTCGCGGAAGCTGTCGTCCCCGAAGCGGACGTAGAGCGGGACGACACGCCAGTTCGAAAATCGCTCCGGCGCGTCGGGGAAGTCCGCGGTCGAGTCGACGACGATCGCGGTATTGGCCGCAGTCAGGTCCACCGGATCAAGCAGCGGCAGGCCGGGCCGCTGCGAGGATCGCGTCGACGATCGCCTCGAGGCCTTCGTCCTTGCTCAGGTAGGCGACCGCGCCTGCCTCCATTAGGGCGTCGCGCTCGCGCAGGTTCGCCGACGCGCTCAGGCACACGACCCGAGCGGCCGGGTACGTCTCGAGGACCGCCCTCGTCGCCTGCACGCCGTCGAGACCCGGGAGCCGGTAGTCCATTAGCACGACGTCGGGGCGAAGCTCGGCCACGGCGTCGGCGGCCGCGCTGCCGTCCGGAACGGAGGCCACGACCGTCATGTCGGAGCGAAGGCCCAGGAGCAGCTCGAGCGCGTCGCGGAAGACATCGTTGTCCTCGACGAGGACGACCCGGATCGGCTCGCTCACGTCTCCGACTGTAACCGGCTACTCGGCGGAGAGCAGCAGCGGATAGTGCGGCTGTCCGCCCTCGTGCACGTCGAGCTCGAGGTGGGGATGCCGCTCGGCGAGCTCCTCGAGCAGGCCGTCCAGCGGCGGCGCGCCCTCGCCGGTGAGGAGCGTAAGGACGTCGTGTTGCTCGCTCAGGAGATGTTCGACGAGCCTCCGCGCAACCTCGTGGAAGCTCGCGCCCGCCGCGACTGCGGTTCCCTCGAACCGGGCGAGGTACTCTCCCTTGCGCGCCTGGACACCGTCGACCGTCGCGGCGCGCCAGGCGACGACGACCTCTCCGGTCGCGAGCGCCGCGACCGCCTCGCGCATCGCGGCCGCGTTCTCCTGTGCGGAGCGTTCCGGATTGAAGGCGACGGCGGCCGCGAGACCGGCCTGGATCGACTCGGTCGGGACGACCTGGACCGCCCTCCTCGCGAGCCGGGCAGCCTGGTCGGCGGTCATGACTACGTTCGCGTTGTTCGGCAACAGTACGACCTCGTCGGCGCTGACGGCCTCCAGCGCGGCGAGGAGGTCCGCCGTCGGTGGGTTCATCGTCTGCCCCCCGGAGACGACCTGCTCGGCACCAAGCTTCTCGAAGAGCCGGCGGTTTCCCTCGCCTGCGGCAACCGCGACGACCGCGGAGGCGTTGGCGCCGCCGGGCAGCGCCTCTAGCAGTCGTTCTTCGCGCCGCTCCGTCTGGCGGTGCATGTCGGCGATCTCGACCCCAGCGATCGCGCCGGCTTCCGTCCCGACCGACAGCGCCGCTCCGGGCTGGTCGGTGTGAAGGTGCACCTTGAGCGCGCTCGCGTCTCCGACCACCAGCAGCGAGTCGCCGAGCCGCTCGAGCCCGTTCTCCAATCCACCTGGGTCGAGCCCCTCGCCCTCGATCAGGAAGAGGGTGCAGTAGCGATAGCGCGAGTACTCCTGATGGACGGCATCGAGCGAGAGCTCCCGGGCCGGCGGAGCCTCGGGAAGCGCTTCGCCGGAGATCGCGGCGGCGAGTCCGCGCACGAGCTCGAGTAGCCCCGCGCCGCCGGCGTCGACCACCCCCGCCTCGCGGAGGACGTCGAGCTGCTCGCGCGTGCGCGCGACTGCTTCCTCGCCTCGCCGGACGAGGGCGGCGAGCAGGGCCGCAGGTGTGTCCGCGCCGGACGTCTCTGCTTCCTCGGCCAGCTCGCGGATCACCGAAAGCATGGTCCCCTCGACCGGCTTGCGGACGGCGCGATACGCCTCGTCGCTCGCGGCCCGGACGGCTCGCGCGATCGTCGGCGCGTCGATGGCGACCGCCTCGCCGAGCATCTCGGCGGCTCCGCGGACGATCTGCGAGAGGATCACGCCGGAGTTGCCGCGAGCGCTCATCAGCGCGGCCCGGGAGGTCTCGCGGGCCAGCTCGGGACGGTCCCGAGCTCGCGAGCCCTCGAGCGCCTCGACGATGCCGCGGACGGTGAGCGCAAGGTTGGTGCCGGTGTCTCCGTCGGGAACGGGGTAGACGTTGAGGTCGTCGATCCGCTGCCTGTTGCGCTCGAGCGAGGCGGAGGCGGCGCCGACGAGCTCGCGCAGAGTCTCGAGGTCCTTCACGCCGACCGCTTGACATCCTGGATGTGGACGTCGACCGAGGCGACGCTGAGCCCGGTCAGCCGCTCGACCTCGTAAGCGACCTGCGAACGAACCGTCGTCGCCACCTCAGCGAGGTTGAGCCCGTACTCGACGACGACGTAGAGCTCGAGGGCGACGGCCCCGCTCTCGTTGCGGACGACGATCCCGCGCGTTGGCTTGCCCTTCGACAGTAGCCGGGTGACGCGATCGCGAGGAGGGCCGGGCGCACGCAGCGACATGCCGACCACGCCGTAGCACCGAGTGGCGGTTCGGCCGACGAGCTGCGCGATCGCCTCCGGCGCGATCGTGACCACGCCGAGGTCGGACGGAACGGTGAGGCCGCGCTCTTCCACGCACGTTAGACGTGCGGGGAAGCGACACCGGTTGCCGCGCACCCCCGCCCGGCGGGCGAGCCCGGTCGAGCCGCAGTCACGAAAGTAGCGCTTTCGTCACAAACCCGTGAACCCTGAGCGCCTTTCCTCAATATGCTCGCAACGGGGAGGAGGCTGGGCGTGCCTTAAGCACGGGCCGCGCGGAAACGCCCGCCGACGCGCTCAGACGGCCTTCTCGACCCGTCCGGTCTTCAGGCAGCGCGTGCAGACGTACGCCCGCATCCGCTTCCCGTTTAGGAGCACGCGGACGCGCTGCAGGTTCGGGTCGAAGCGCCGCTTCGTCGCCACCATCGAATGGCTCCGGTTGTGGCCGAACGACGGCTTCTTCCCGCAGATTGCGCAGACCTTGGACATGGCGGCGGAGTGTAGCTAAAGGGCGGAAGTACTCTACGCAGGCCCCGCGGCCGCCCGCAGCCGGGCGAACACGTCGGCCATCTCGAGCGCCGTCAGCACCGCCTCGCTACCCTTGTCGAGCCGTTCGCGCGCCTGCTCCTCGCTGTCGCACGTGAGCACGCCGAACGCGACCGGAACGCCCGTCTCGAGACCGGCGAGCTGGAGTCCGCTCGCGGCCTCGCTCGCGACGTAGTCGAAATGCGGCGTGTCCCCGCGCACGACCGCACCGAGGGCGACGATGCAGGAATAGCGGCGCGTCTTCGCCAGCGCCATCGCGGCGAGGGGCAGCTCGAAGGCGCCGGGCACCGGCACGACCGTCACCGCCTCCCGCCCGACTCCAGCCCGCTCGAGCTCGTCGAGGGCGCGGGTGAGCAGCTCGCCCGTCAGCTCGCCGTTGAAGCGCGCGACGACAACACCCACCGACCGGCGCCCCCCGTTCGGCTCGCCCTCGATCACGCCGTATCCGTCCGGAATCCGCAGCTCCCCCGCGGCGTGCTCGGCGCCGCGCAGGCGTGGAAGCTCGTCCTCTTCGGCCGGCAGGCCCTCGTCCGGCTCGACCGCCGGCCCGGGCTCGGCCTGCGCCTCCTCCGCCTCGAGCTCCGACTCCGCCGCGCCCGGCTCCTCCCCTGCCTCGGCCCCGAGCCGCAGGCGAGGCCGGTCGAGCCCCTCGCTCACTCCTCCGGCTCCGGGTCGAACCGAAGGTCCTGGTGATGCAGACGATGGCCAAGCTTCGCCCTCTTCGTCGCCAGGTAGCGGCGGTTCTCCGCGTTCGGCGGGAGCTCGATCGGGACCTGCTCGACGACGGTCAGGCCGAATCCCTCGAGCCCGCTGATCTTCTTCGGGTTGTTCGTCAGGATCCTGATCGTCGTCAGGCCGAGGTCCGCCAGGATCTGGTTCCCGATTCCCCATTCGCGCGCATCCTCTGGAAAGCCGAGCTCAAGGTTCGCTTCCACCGTATCGAAGCCATTCTCCTGGAGCTCGTATGCGCGCAGCTTGTTGAGCAGGCCGATTCCGCGGCCCTCCTGCGCCATGTAGAGGAGGACCCCGCGCTCCTCGGCGCCGATCTGAAGCAGCGCCTGGTCGAGCTGCTCGCCGCAGTCGCAGCGGAGCGAGTGGAAGACGTCACCGGTCAGGCACTCGGAGTGAACCCGGACGAGCACCTCGTGCGCTCCCTCGACATCGCCCTTGACGAGCGCGAGGTGGTGCTTGCCGGTCAGCCTCTCGCGGAACGCGACCGCCGTGAACTCGCCGTACGCCGTCGGCAGTCGGACCGAGGTCGTCCGCTCGACGAGCTTCTCCGTCCGGCGGCGGTACTCGATCAGATCGGCGACGGTGATCATTCTCAGTCCATGCCGCTCGCAGTACGGAACCAGGTCGGGAACGCGCGCCATCGTCCCGTCGTCGTTCATCACCTCACAGACGACCCCGGCGGGATTCAGTCCCGCCAGCGTCGCCAGGTCGACCGCAGCCTCCGTCTGGCCGGCCCGCTGGAGCACTCCGCCGGGCTTCGCCCGGAGCGGGAAGACGTGCCCAGGTTGGACGACGTCGGCGGGCCCCTTGCTCGGATCGATCGCGACCTGGATCGTGCGCGACCGGTCTGGCGCGGAGATGCCCGTCGAGATTCCATCACGCGCCTCGATCGAGATCGTGAACGCGGTCCCGTAGGGGGTTTCGTTGCGCTCCGTCATCGGCCGAAGCTGGAGCTCGTCGCAGCGCTGCTCGGTCAGGCAGAGGCAGATGAGGCCGCGGCCGTGCGTCGCCATGAAGTTGATCGCCTCCGGCGTGGCGAACTGCGCGGCGATCGTGAGGTCGCCCTCGTTCTCGCGGTCGGCCGCGTCGACGACCACGACGAACTTGCCCTGGCGAATGTCCTCGATCGCCTCCTCGACGGTGGCGAAGGCTGTGGAGCGCTCGACCGCGTCCATGTCGCGCTGGATCGTACCCCTCATCGCCGGGCCAGCCGCTCGGCGTACTTTGCGAGCAGGTCGGCCTCGAGATTGACTGCGTCGCCCGGCCCGAGGGCGGCCAAGGTCGTCTCGCGGAGGGTGTGCGGGACCAGCGCAACTGCAACGCCACGGTCGTCGAGTGCTGCGATCGTCAGCGAGACGCCGTCCACGGCGATCGACCCTTTCTCGACGCAGTAGCGCAGGAGCTCAGGCGTGAGGTCGAGCCACACGCGTGCTCCATCCCCTTCCGGCTCGACCGAACGGACTCGGGCGACCCCGTCGACGTGCCCCTGGACGAAGTGGCCGCCGAGCGGCTCCCCGACCCGGAGGGCCGGCTCGAGGTTGACCTCGGCACCCTCGTCGAGGCGGGCAAGCGTGCTGCGCGCGAGGGTCTCGGGAACTGCTTCGAACTCGACGCTTCCATCCAGGACGACGGTGGCGGTCAGGCAGCAGCCGGCGACGGTGACCGAGTCGCCCGGCTTGGTCAGGGCGGCCGTCTGGGGCGCCTGGATGCGCAGGCGTAGGCCTTCGCGGCCGTTGGGGCGCTCGGCCGAGAGCACCCGGCCTCGTTCGCGGACGATCCCGGTGAACACGCTCGAAGGCTACCCCGCGACGCCGGCCGGACGGACCGTTGGCCGGGGCCGCCGAACGTCACGCTTCCGGCACAAACCCGTCACACACAGGTGCGAAATACCTCGATACGATCGCCTCGGGGAGGAGGCTGGACGAACCGTATTCAAGCCTCCGCGCCTTACCCGGACCCCGTCATCCGCAGCGCCGGCCCGAGACGCCGTCACCAGGCGATCGTCCGTCCAGGTACGAGAGTCACGGCTCGTGGACATAGGCCGTCAGCAGCACGTCTTCTCCCACCTGCTCGCTGGACAGACGCCGCAGCTTCTGCAGCTCCGGCAGGCTCGCGACCGGCCCGGCTCCCGGGCCGGCGAGCATCGGAGCGACGAACACGAGCAGCTTGTCCACGAGGTCGGCGGCGAGAAACGCCCCGGCGAGGGTCGGCCCGCCCTCCAGCAAGAGGCTTCGCACGCCTTCCCGGGCCAGCGCACCGAGCTCGTCCGGCAGCGGCCCGGTGCGCAGCTCGAGCTCCGATCCCTCCGGCAACGGCCCGCGCCCGAAGGCCAGCCGCCGGGGCTGAGTCGCCGCCCCGACCCCGCGCGCCGTGAGCTCCGGATCGTCCGCCCGAACCGTCCCCATCCCGACCGCGACCGCATCCGATTCCGCCCGCAGCTCGTGCACGCGCAGGCGGCTCTCCTCGCCGGAGATCCAGCGCGAGCCCGGCACGCTGACCCGCCCGTCCAGGGTGACCGCGACCTTGTAGATGACGAACGGGCGCCCGCGGGAGATCCAGACCCGCCAGGCCTCGTTCTGCCGACGCGCCGCCCATAGATCGGCCACCTCGACCCGGATCCCCGCCTCACGAAGACGCGCGAAGCCCTGCCCGTCGACCTTCGGATTCGGATCCACCGCGCCGGCAACCACTCGCGAGACGCCCGCGGCGATCACCGCCTCGGCGCACGGAGGCGTTGCACCGTGGTGGACACAGGGCTCGAGCGTCACGTAGATCGTCGCACCGCGCGCTCGCTCTCCCGCCGCGTCCAGCGCGACGACCTCCGCATGAGGCGTGCCGCTACCCGCGTACCATCCCTCCCCGATCACTTCCCCGTCGCGGGCGACGACGGCGCCGACCAGCGGATGCGTGCGCTCGACCCGGCCACGACCGAGCTCCGCGAGCTCGAGAGCCCGCTCGAGGCTCACGCGAGCGCTCGCACGAGCCGCCGGTATGCGTGCGGAAGGTCCTCGCAGCCGAAGACCGCCATCCCCGCGACGAAGAGGTCGGCGCCTGCCTCGTGGAGAGCTCGCACGTTGTCCGGCCCTACACCACCGTCCACCTGGACGTGCATCGAGGCCGGCAGCAGCGCCCGTAGCGTCCGCACCCGGTCGATTGCCTCCGGCATGAACTCCTGCCCGGAGAAGCCGGGATGGATGCTCATGCAGAGGACGAGATCGACGCCCGCCTCGATCGCCGCGTCGGCGGCCCTGACGACCTCCGTCTCGGGGTTGAACGCGAGCCCCACTTGCAGGCCCAGCTCGCGCGCGCCCGCGACCACGGCGGCGGGGCGTGGGCACGCTTCGTAGTGCACGGTGACGCTGTCGCCGCCGGCCTCGCGGATCTGCCCGAAATGACGCTCGGGTCCCTCGACCATCAGGTGGCAGTCGAGCGCGCCCCCGTAGCCGTGAACCAGTGGGGAGATCGACCGGAGCACCACCGGCCCGATCGTCACCGGCGGGACGAAATGGCCGTCCCCCACGTCGAAGTGGAAGATGCGTGCCTCGGCCCGCAGAAGCGACTCGAGCTGCTCGCCGAGACGTGCGAAATCGGCCGCGTAGATCGACGGCTCCACCTCCACGGTGCGGATCCATTCGTCCCAGGACACACGCGTGATCTTAGGTTCGAAGACGGGCGATGAAGAATCCGCTCGTGCCGTGCCGGTGCGGCAGCGTGAGCAGGAACTCCGGCCGTCGCGGATGTGCGAACCGGGGCCACTCCTGCCCGAGCGGCTCGGCCGCGAGCCCCAGCGCGTCGACGATCGTCTCGTTTTCCTCGGCGTTGATCGTGCAGACGGAGTAGACGATCGCACCGCCCGGCCGCACGCGCTCGGCGGCGGCCCGGAGCAGCGCGAGCTGGAGCTCCGGCAGTGGCTTTCCCCGCCAGCGAAGATCCGGGCGCGAGGCGAGCACGCCGAGGCCGGAGCAAGGCGCGTCCACGAGCGCTCGGTCGAAGTCCCGCAGCTCGGGCGGAAGCTCGAGCGCGTCCGCGCAGACGACGTGCACGTTCGTGGCGCCGAGCCGCACGCAGTTCTCCTCCAGCTGCCGCGCCCGGCCGGCGTGCTTCTCCACCGCCGTCACCTCACCGGCTACCTGCGTCGCCTTGCCGCCGGGCGCGGCGCAGAGGTCGAGCACCCGTTCGCCCTCGTGGCTTGCAACACAAAGTCCGGCGAGCTGGGAGCCGAGGCTCTGGGGCCAGATCAGGCCCGCGCCCACCGGTTCCTCATCGACCCGGCGGACATGGAGAGCATTCGGGATCTCCGGGTCAGGCGCGCCCTCGACTTCGCCCGGCTTTCTCGGGTTGCGCCGCACGACAGTCTCCGGCGGCTCGTTCTGCGCCCGCATCAGGGCGAGTGCCTCCTCCCGGCCGAGCTCACGCCACCAGGTCTCCGCGACCCAGTCCGGGTACGAGTGCAGAAGCGCGGCTTCCGCCGGGGAGCCCCCCGGAAGAGCGTCGATGAGCTCGCGCAGCCCGAGCGCGAGGCGTCGAAGCACCGCGTTCGTGAAGGCGACCGCGCGGCCGAGCCCGGCCGCCCGCACGAGCTCGACCGACTCGTTCACCGCCGCATGCGCGGCGACTTCGGAGAACGCGAGCTGGTACGCGCCGAGGCGGAGCGCCGCGCGAACGGGCGGATCGAGCTTGCGCACCGGACGCCGCGCCAGCGTCTCGATCCCGTGGTCGAGCGTGCGAACGCGCTGGATCGTCCCGTACGAGAGGCGCTGCGCGAGCGCCCGGTCGCGCGGGTCGAGGCCGGCCACCGCCGCCGGGAAGGCCCGGTCGGCGTAGGCGTCCTCCTCGAAGACGCGCTGGATCGTGTCGAAGGCCGCGCGACGAGCCGGCGAGACGCTCATCGCAGCCCGCGCAGGAACTCGTCGTAGCTCATCCGCCGCCGGCCGTCCGGCTGCACCTCGACCGGAACGAGCCGTCCATCCTCGAGCCGCGCGCGCCAGATGGTCACCGGCCGCCCGTGCAGCTCGCCGCGAGCGCCGATGTGCGGCGACAGGGCGCGGATCCTGTTCAGCAGCTCCTCCGGCGGCCGCTCCCAGTTCAGCTCGCGGTCACCGGGCCCGATCTTCTCCGCGTAGGTGACCCCGGTCTCCGGCTGCGGCGTGAAGACAGGTTCAGGTAGCACCTCCTCCAGCAGCTCGACCGCCAGCTCGGCGGCACGAGCGGAGACGGCGCCGAAGTCGTCCTCGGGCGCGATCGGGAAGGCGCGCTGTGCGGCGATCGGGCCGGCGTCCAGCTCCGGCACCGTGCGATGGATCGTCACCCCGGTCTCGGCGTCGCCCGCCATCAGCGCCCGCTCGATCGGCGCCGCCCCGCGCCAGCGCGGAAGGAGGGACGGGTGGACGTTGAGCCACAGCGCGCGGCTCAGCGGACCTTCGGGAATGAGGACGCCGTAGGCGGCGACGACGACCGTGTCGGCCTCCGGATCGAACGCGTCGTCGAGGCGCTCCGGCTGGCGCAGCTCGATCCCGAGGCGCTCGGCCGTCTCCTTCGCCGGCGGCGGGGCGACCCTGCGCCCCCGCCCGCGCGGTCGATCCGGCCGTGTCAGGAGGTAGGCGATCTCGTGACGTGCGGCGAGGCGCTCGAGCACGTCGGCGCCGAGCGGCGCCGTCGCGGCGACGGCGAGCCGCATGCGTCAGACGGCCGCACCGGCAAAAGCCGGCACGGCCTCTTCTGGTCGGCGTCGCAAGCGACCGCCTTAGCGGACGAGAACCGGCTGCGGCCGGAGGATCGCGAGAGCCTCGCGCCGGGCGTCCGCGGTCGTCCGGTCGAGGATCAGCACGCCGTCGAGGTGGTCGAGCTCGTGCTGGGCGATCCGCGCCGGCAGTCCCTCGAGCTCCAGCCGCACGTCTTCGCCCTGCGGGGTGCTCGCCTCGATGGTCAAGCTCTGTCGCCGCTCGACAGGGATGACGACCCCCTGGAGCGAGAGACAACCCTCGTCGTCGCTCATTCGCTCGTCCGAGCTCTCGACGACCCGCGGGTTGACGAGCGCGACCGGCTCTTGCTCGGGGTCTGGCTGGAAGACGAACACCCGGCGGAGCACGCCGATCTGCGTCGCCGCGAGGCCGAGCCCGTTCGCGTCGCGGAGGAGATGGTCGAGGAGCCCGATCAGGCGCTCGAGATCCTCGTCGAAGCTCTCGACCTCGCGCGCCTTCATGCGCAGGACCGGGTCGGGGTACTGCCGGATCTGCGCGAGCGCAACCTGCCGCCTGGCCTCCGCCTCGGCGTCGAGCTTCTCGTTCCTGACCTGGCCGGCCTCTTCGGACATCTCACCGCATCTTAATTCGGTTCGCCCGGCCTCCTCCCCACGACGAGCCTAACGAGGAAATGCGCACGTGTGGGTGACGTGGATGTGACGAAGGTGTTACTTCTGCGGGGTCACGCAGAGCGATGAGTCAGAGGCTCTGCGGGTCGACGTCGACGACCGCGGTCAACCCCGCCCGGCGCATCGCCGGGGCAGCGGCGGCCAGCAGCTGCGCCGCCCGGGCGGCGATCCGGCGCGGCTCGCTGGTCTTCGCCACCAGCTGCGCCCGATGACGACCTCGGAGGCGCAGCAGGGGCGCGGGGCCCAGAAGCTCGCCGCCGGCGCCCTCCAGGCCGGCCCGCAGCTCCCCGAGCACGGCGACCGGATCGCCCTCCGCGGGCCCCCCGACCAGCACTCGCACCAGGTGGCGGAACGGCGGGTACCCCAGCTCCCGCCGCCGCGCGAGCTCGTCCGCGAGAAAGCGGGGCACGTCGTGGCGGGCCGCGAGCACAAGAGGACGAGCGTCCGGCTGGAACGTCTGCACCAGCACGCGTCCCGGCGCGTCCCTGCCGCTGCGTCCGGCGAGCTGCGTCACGAGCTGAAACGTCCGCTCCTCGGCGCGAAAATCCGGCAGCCCGAGCCCGGTGTCCGCATCTACCACCGCCGCCAGCGCGACGCCGGCGAAGTGGTGGCCCTTCGCAACCATCTGCGTCCCGAGCAGCACGGCGCGATCGGCCTCGCGGAACCGGCGCAGCGTCGCAGCCAACTCCTCCGGCTTCGCCACCGTGTCCGCGTCGAGCCGGATCAGCTCGAGCTCCGGCACGCGCGCCGCCAGCTCGCGCTCGAGCCGCTGGGTCCCGGCGCCGATCCGGGCGAGCTCGACGGAGCGGCAGACCGGGCACTCGGCGGGCTCCGGCTCGGCGTGTCCGCAGTGATGGCAGCGGAGCATCCCTTCGCGGTGGAGCACGAGCGCGACGTCGCAATCCGGGCAGCGAAACGTCGAGCCGCAGGCGCGACAGTGGAGAGCAGGCGCCACCCCGCGCCGGTTCAGGAGCAAGATCGCCTTGCCGCCTCCGTCCGCCAGGCGCCCGAGCGCCTCGAGCAACGGCGCCGAGAGCGGGTAGCCGGCCTCGCGGCGGAGGTCGACCACGCGCACGGGCGGCAATCGAACGCCCAGTCGCTCCCCGAGCTCCACCCGCTCGAGCCGCTCCCAGCTCTCCGGCCGCGGCGTCGCGCTCCCGTACAGCGCGACAGCCCCCTCGAGCGCCGCCCGCTTCGCCGCCACCGTGCGCGCGTCGTAGCGCGGATCCGACTCCTGCTTGTAGGAAGGATCGTGCTCCTCGTCCACGCAGATCAGGCCCAGACCGTGCATCGGCGCGAAGATCGCCGAGCGCG
>Ga0137374_10002157_pt1 | contig 23113 bp, 19 predicted proteins | sample SagtaG_20_FD_104811 | JGI IMG/M metagenome (GOLD analysis project Ga0137374, IMG submission 104811) | Vadose zone soil microbial communities from Sagehorn Ranch, Mendocino, California, USA - Sage1_R_100_16 metaG | ecosystem: Environmental > Terrestrial > Soil > Vadose zone | place: USA... | reverse complement strand
GGCGTTGGCGGCGGCGGGAGGCATCCTCTACTCGTTGAATTACCCGACCATCGATCCGCTCATGGGCATTCTGCCGGGCTTGAAGGCGTTCGTCGCAGCCGTGCTGGGCGGCATCGGGAACATTCCTGGCGCGGCGCTGGGCGGCCTGGTGCTGGGCGTAATCGAGACGTTTGTGAATGGCAGCCGCTTTTCGACCTACACGGATGCGATCGCGTTCGGCATCCTGATTCTCATCCTGCTGTTCCGCCCGGCCGGGATGCTGGGGCGGTTGCAGGTGGAGAAGGTATGAGGAGCACGTCCAGCCTGACACCCGGAACAGCCAGCACCGGCCGTGCCGGCGGGAAAGCGGGAAAGCGGGAAAGCGGAAAGGTGCCCTCGCGCCCGCTTTCCCGCTTTCCCGCTTTCCCGCTTTCTTGGAGAGACGCCGAACCACTGCGCCGTTGCTGAAGACATGGCTTATCGCTCTCACATCATCCTCGTCGCCGCGATTCTCGCCAGCTTCGTCGTGTCGTCGTACTCCCCGCACCTCAATGCCTACTACCTCGATGTCGCGATCAACGTCGGTGTGAACATCATCCTGGCGGTCAGCCTCAACCTCATCAACGGCTACACCGGCCAGTTTTCACTCGGGCACGCGGGTTTCATGTCGGTGGGGGCCTACGCGTCGGCGGCCGTGACGATGTATCTTGGGCCGCGATTGTTCGGCGAGCGGACTTCCCTGCTCTTCTTCCCGGCCCTGCTGACGGGCGGGTTCGTGGCGGCGCTGGCCGGTCTGGCCGTCGGCGTGCCGTCGCTGCGGCTCAAGGGCGATTATCTGGCGATCGTCACGTTGGGTTTCGGCGAGATCATCCGGGTCGTCTTTCGGAACACGGAGGCGCTTGGCGGCGCGCTCGGCTTGCAAGGCATTCCGCCTTACGCGAACTTTTTTTGGACGTTCGGCTTCGCGGCGGTGACGGTTTACGTCGTCACAAGCCTGGTCAATTCGACTTATGGACGGAGCTTCATCGCCACGCACGACGACGAAGTGGCCGCGTCGGCGATGGGCGTCAACACGACGAAGTTCAAGATCATTGCGTTCGTCGTGGGGGCGTTTTTCGCGGGCATCGCCGGCGGCCTCTACGGGCACTTCAAACAGTCCATCAATCCGACGGGCTTCGATTTCATCAAGTCCATCGAGATCGTCGTCATCGTCATCCTCGGCGGCATGGGGAACACTTTGGGCGTCATTCTTTCCGCGATCCTGCTCACCTTGTTGCTGGAGAAGCTGCGCGACTTCGGCGATTACCGGATGATGCTCTATTCGTTCCTCATCATCGTGATCATGCTCGCGAGGCCGCAGGGGCTTTTCGCCTGGCCGCTGCGCCGCAAGGAGCCGGCGCCCAAGCCGTGAGCGCGCCGGCCGCCAGCGACGCGCTGCTCCGCATGGACCGCTGCACGATCCGCTTCGGTGGGTTGACGGCGGTGTCGGAACTGGACCTGCACATCGGCGGCAACGAGTTGGTGGGTCTCATCGGTCCGAATGGCGCGGGCAAGACGACGGTGTTCAACCTCATCACCGGCGTCTATCCGCCAACCGAAGGGGGGGTCTATTTCCGCGGCGAAACGCTGCGCAACCAGAAGCCGCACCAGATCACGGCCAAGGGCATCGCGCGCACGTTCCAGAACATCCGGCTCTTTCCATCGCTCTCCGTGTTCGACAACGTGCGCGTGGCGCTCCAGCTTAATCGGCGCGGCGGCTTCGTGCAGGCCCTGTTGCGGGGGCCGGATTTCCATCGTGCCGAGCGGCAGGTCGAGGCCGAGGTGGTGGAGATTCTCGACATCTTTCGCCTGGGCCGCTTCCGGCACACGATGGCCCGGAACCTCCCCTACGGCGATCAGCGCCGGCTGGAAATCGTCCGCGCCCTGGCCACCAAGCCCAGGCTCCTGCTGCTCGACGAGCCGGCCGCCGGCATGAACCCGACCGAGAAGGTGGACCTGATGAGACTCATCCAATTCATCAAGGAAAAGTTCAACATCTCCGTGCTGCTCGTGGAACACGATATGCAGGTGGTGATGGGGGTTTGCCAGCGAGTGAGCGTGCTCGATTACGGAGTGAAGATCGCCGAAGGCGGCCCCGAGCAGGTGCGCCGCGACCCGAAAGTCATCGAGGCCTACCTGGGCGACAAAATTGGAGCGGAGAATTCAAAATGAAAAATGAAAAATTCAAAATGGCCTTCGGCAAAGGCTGCGTTGTCCGCTCATCGCCGACATTTTTAATTTTGAATTTCTAATTTGGACTTCCCGCCGTGCTCGAAGTCAAAAACCTCATCGTCAACTACGGCGTCATCACCGCGCTGCAAGGCGTCTCGCTCACGGTGCGGAGGGGCGACATCGTCACGCTCATCGGCGCCAACGGCGCCGGCAAAACGACGACGCTCCGGACGATTTCCGGGCTGCTCAAGGCGCGGAGCGGCGAAATTCTCTATGAAGGAAAAAACATCACCCGCCTGGCGGCCCACCAACGGGTGAAGCAGGGGATGGCGCAGGTGCCCGAGGGCCGGATGGTCTTCGCCAACCTGACCGTCGCCGAGAACCTCCGGATGGGCGCCTACCTGGTGCGGGACAAGGCCGCCATCGCCCGGGAGCTGGACTACGTCTTCACCCTCTTCCCGCGTTTGAAGGAGCGAGGCAAGCAAATCGCCGGAACGCTTTCCGGCGGCGAACAGCAGATGCTGTCCATCGGCCGGGCGCTGATGAGCAAGCCGAAGTTTCTCATGCTCGACGAGCCCTCCCTGGGCATCGCGCCGTTGCTCGTGCACAAGATTTTCGAGAAGATCATCGAGGTCAACCGCCAGCACGGCATCACGATCCTGCTCGTCGAACAGAACGCGAACCTGGCCCTGGAGATCTCCAGCTACGGCTACGTGCTGGAGACTGGCCGCATCCTGCTCGAGGACAAGTCGGCCGCGTTGAGGGAGAATCCCCAGGTCAAAAGCGCCTACCTTGGCGCGTGATTGTTCCGGCCGATGCAACAGCCTGAGTGTGGAACTCGACACGAATTGCGCGAATTATCACGAATTGAATTCGCGTTAATTCGTGAAATTCGTGTCTTCCTCGCCCCCTCGGGGGAGAGGGCCGGGGCGAGGGGGTTCGAAACTCGCTCTTGATGATGTCCTGCAACGCCAACCGCAACACCGCGCCGGGCTGGCCCTGGGCGGAAGGGCTGAAAGGCCGCGATGTTACAGCCTGGGGTGAAGCCCCAGGTGAACGGCCCAAACCAACCTCCCCGCCCTCTAAGGGCGGCACGGGCCGTGCCGTCAATCTGTTCCGGCCTTTCAGGCCTCCGGAGGATTCTTCGGACACTTGACCTGGGCCTCCGCTCGCGATGCTCACTCCAGCCCAGGCTATAACAGGACGGGCCTACGGCCCTGCATGCCCTTTCCCCCGAGGGGCCAGAGAGCCGGGGTGAGGCGGTTCACTCCCTCGCCCCTCTCGGGGGAGAACATTCACCCCCACCCTCTCCCCCGGTGGGAGGGAGGGAATTTAGTGCGCTAAATCTTCTTCTTCAGTCCGCCTTTTCTTTCAGTTCGAGCACTTCGTTCCACCCGCGAAACGTCCGCGCGAAGAGGGCGATCGTGCGAAAGGTCCGCGCCTCAACGCGCCGTCCCGGTGGAAGCATCCACTCGTAGTCATTCACCAGGCGCTCGACGTAAGCGACCGTCCACTGGAGGCGAACGTGGAGCCGATCGTCGCCCGCGGCGCGCGCGGCCAGGAGGCCGAAGGTTGTCGCGAGAAGGCTCGAGGAAAGCATTTCCTCCATCGAAAGCGCCTCGCCATCCGGCGCGCCTTTCACGAGGCCCACGAATGGGACGGGCACGACGAACGTGCGCCGCCAGTCGGCGTACATGGCGCGCGCGTCGCCCTTGAGGCCCGGCACCGGCGCCAGGAATGCGATCGTCCACGCATTCGCGTAACCGGTCCCGCGCGCGCTGCTCTCGCCGGTCGAGGGACGATAGTCTTCCCGCACCAGCCTTGTCCCCTGCAGGGGCATGTGCTCGCGCGCCCAGGCGAGAAGCCGCTTTCCAGCCCTGGCGTAATCCGTCGCGAAGGCCCGGTCGTGGAGATACAGGGAGAGGACGGCCACGGCATTGCACTGGACGAACAGGTGGTCCGGCTCGCAGCAGATGGGCCGCGTGCCGGCGATCTCGTTGGAGAGCGAAAGAGAGAGTGTGTGGAAGCGGGCGTCGAACCGTGTCTCGCCAAAGCGGTCGTGCGCCAGGGCGTACAGGAGGTTGAGATGGCTGCGGTACATGGCGTTTTCGCTCGCGAGCCCGTCGCCCTCGAAGCCTCGCGCCTTCCAGTACGCGAGCGTGGCCGGGCGCTCCATCTTCTCGACGAGGCGCATGAAGATCCCGCGGCATTTATCGCGCAGCGCGGGCTCGCCCTGGACGATGGAGCAAAGACCGTAGCTGAGGAACGCGAGTTGGTAGCGATAATGGCTGTCCCGCGCCCAGCGGGTCGCGTCGAGCACGGCAAAGTCGTCCAGCGGCGCGGCGGCGATAACACGCGCCCGGCCCAATAGAAGGGTCTCGTCCGGCGAGAGCGCCTGGGCAAAGGAAGGAAACGCCAGGACCAGCAAAAGGAGTGGCCACCAAAGCCAATGAAGCGACCGGGCGGCGATTCGGGGATTCCGATGGCCAATCATTTTTGCCTCGCGTCCTGGTCGTCGTCTCGCAGCCGCGGGGCAGGAAATGTCGGTATTGATCCGGCTCCGCATTCCTCCCAGAGTGTGGCAAAGGGCGCGAAGGGTGTCCAGCGACAAGCGTTGGAGCGCATCTTACGAGCACCACCAACGTAGGGCAGGCGTCTCGCCTGCCCAGCCGAGCGAAGCGAGGCCTTGGCGGTGCGAATGCCGCGCCTTTCGGCGCGGCTGGGCAGGCGAGACGCCATCCCTACTTTCCGGCGCGACCGCTACCGTGGTGGTACTTCCAAGATGCGCACCAAGCGTTGAGGTGCCGAATTCCCAGCTGGCGTTCAGCGACTGCTTTTCATATATTCCTTTGTCGTCGCAGTCCGCGGCCGGTGTTTCAACTCACGTCTGCTTTGGTCTGAACGGCGGCGCCCCTTACATGAAGCGACTGCTTCCAAATACAGGCTTCCTTCTAGCCTTCGCCGCAATCATCGCGGCGGGCGTGTGGACGCGGGCTGATTGGACAGCCAGGAGTGCGCTTTGCCTGGGTTACGCTGAGTTGGTGGCGGCGTCCCCGGACGAAGGGAAAGACAAGCCCGCCACGCCGGCGGAGCAATACCGGACGCTTCAGAAGGAGTTTTCCGATGCGGCGTATTCTTTCACAAGTGGTTGGGCTACGCCGGCGCGAAGGCCATCGACGCGGCCCTGGAGAAGCGGACCAAAGCGGCTGAGGGGAACGTTGGCCCGCCATGAGCGTGCCGATTTCTGGCTCTGTCACTCCAACTCCACGACGCGATACAACCGATGGCCAGCGCCCAAGTGCACACGGTCCGCCACACAGTTGGTTGTGCCGTTGCCCCGGATCGGCACTCCGATATCGGTCCAATGGAGGTCAGGGGCGGACGTGCTGTACTGGGCCTGATAGAGGCCGCCGGCTTCCGAGGCCCAGCAGAGCGTGACTTCGGTCGTGTAGATCTGCACCCGGATCTGCCGATCCGTTGGCGGTCGTCGCGGTCCCGCTACGAGAGTGAACGTGCCCACGTAGTCCCGGTGCCCGTTGGTCACCGCCGAGTGCGTCGAGACCCGATCCAGCTCAAAAAGATCGGTGTTTGCCACGTAATATTCTGTCAACTCGACGCTGCGGTCCACTTGCACCGACGTGGTGCCCGCGGCGGGGGCATCGGGCATGGGATAGCTGGTGAGACTGTAAGTGCGCGGCGCGCTGTTGGGCGTGAATTCCGGAATCGTCTCGCCGGTGCGCAGGGGCGCCTTGGCTGAAATCGTGGCCACGGTATTGCTCTCCAGAAAAAGGTGGAGGGCGAAGGCGGGCCAATCGCCGTTGTATTGAAAGAACACGGTGAACTGGTTGGTCCCCTCTTCCAGGACGAGATTGATCGGCGCCGCCCCCCAGGAGGGACCATTGATGAATCCGCCCACCAAGCCGTCCGGCTCACCCTGTGGCGTGCCGCGGGTGAGCCACACCTTGTAAAAGTCGCTCGACAAGTCGCGCGTATCCCAGATGAAATTTCCCGCCGGGTTCCCCGAGGAATCGCAACTGAAAATCATCACGCTGGTCAGGCTGGCGGCCCAGACCCGGGCGGAGCAGAGCGCGAGAACGAAACAAATCCACGATAGAGCGGAACGATGCGAAGCAGAGAATTTTTTCATGGCTATTGTGGCGCGGTTGAAGGTTCGCCAGGTTTCACTGAGAGCTTCTGCTTCCTCGCGGCTTTCGCAAGTCCGAAAACACCGGCGCCCATCCGCGTCATCCCCGTCTCGAATGAATCGCCGCGGTTTGCCAGCCGCCGATCATTTGTGATGTTCTTGTGGTGTGCAAAAGAACCGGCTCGAAGCGTTTAGCGACGGCGTGATTGCCATCATCATCACCATCATGGTGCTGGAAATGAAGGTGCCACACGGCGCCGACCTGGCCGCGCTTCGGCCGCTCGTGCCGGTCTTTCTGAGTTACGTGTTGAGTTTTAGTTTGTGAACCGATGGCTGGCCGGCGCCCTCTATGTGCTCGTGGCCATGATGTGGCTCATTCCCGACCGCCGAATCGAGCGCGTGCTGGCAAAGCGCGGGGGAGATTGAACGCAGAACGCTCCACTCCTCGAGCGCCGGAGCGCCGAGTTTCAGGATTCCCTTTCTGTTCCGCCTGTGCTAGTGGTTTCGGGCCGCCACCGGAATGATTCCTCCGCTGGCAACATCTTGCGTTGGCCGATTCATGAACGCGCGTCGCCGAGCCTGGAACTGCCTGTGGTTGGCCCTGGCATTGGCGGGCACGGCGCGGGTCGCGGCCGGCCAAAGCCTCTTCATCACCGAGTTCAAAGCGGTCAACAGCGGGTTGGTGTTGGATGAGTTCCATTCCGCGTCGGACTGGATCGAGCTTTACAACGCGGGAGACTCGGACCTGGACCTCGGCGGCTGGTTCCTGACCGATCACCGCGCCGATCTGGTCCAGTGGTCGTTCCCCACCATGAACCTGCCGGCGCGCCATTTCCTGGTCGTTTTCGCTTCGGGTCGGAACGTGCGCACCCTCGGCGGCCAGTTGCACACGAGCTTCGCCTTGCGATCCGGCGGCGAGTACCTCGCCCTCGTGCGGCCGGATGGCGTGACGATCCAGCAGGAGTTCGCCCCTTCATTTCCGCCCCAGCAAAGCGGTTTCTCGTATGGATTCCCGATGGACGGCACGAACGTGCATTTGGACCGGCCGGCCTATTTGCGTGAATCGCCGGGGGCGCCAAATCCATCCCTGGGCGCCGCGCCTCCCCTGGCGCTGACCGAGTTGATGTACAACCCCGAGGGCCCGTTGGAAGGCAACACCCTGGAACCGGCGGATTTCGAGTTTATCGAGATGAAGAACGTTGGGACGAACGCGCTGAACCTTCGCGGCATGTTTTTTGGATCCGGTCTGACATTTGAGTTTCCAGACCATTTGCTCCCGCCGGGCCAGTATGCGCTCGTGGTGCGTAACGTTTCCGCTTTCGAGATTCGCTACGGCACGGGTCTTCCAGTGGCGGGCGAATATATTGGATCGCTCGCCGACGGCGGCGAACGGCTCGTGCTGGCGGCGTCCGATGGCGCGACCGTCTTCGATTTCACCTACGACGACCAGTGGCAACCCATCACCGACGGGAGGGGTTTCTCACTGGTGCCGGTGGACGAAGGGGCGCCGGCTGCAACCTACGAACGGAAAGCGTCGTGGCGGGCGAGCGGCTTGCGCGACGGTTCGCCCGGCCGGGCGGATTTGCCGTCGCCCATCGCGCCCGTGTTCATCAACGAGGTCCTCACCCGCCCGGCGCCGCCATTCGAGGACGCCATCGAACTGTTCAATCCGGGGACCAACGACGTGGACATCAGCGGCTGGTTTCTCACGGACGACTTCGACGTGCCGGCGAAGTACGTGATGCCCCCTGGCACCTTAGTGCCGGCCGGCGGTTTTCTGGCGCTGGACGCCCATGCCTTCAACCCGCCCAATGACGATCCGCTGGCCGGGGGATTTGGATTGGGGGATTTGGGCGAGGAGATTTACCTCTTCTCAGCCGATGCCAACGGACAGTTGACGGGGTTCGCCCACGGATTCACCTACGGCACCGCCGAAAAGAACGTCCCATGGGGCCGGCACATCATCAGCACGGGCGAGGAGCACTTCGTGCCGCAGCGGGAGATGACGTTCCTGGCGGCCAACCCCGGCCCCAAAGTCGGCCCGGTCGTCATTTCGGAAATCCACTATCACCCGCCGAACGAGAGAGACGAATTCATCGAATTGCGCAATCTCTCCAACGCGCCAATTCGGCTCTACGATCCGATGTTCCCCACCAACACCTGGCGGATCGAGGATTCGGAATCCGCGGCGATGTCCTTCGCTTTTCCTCGGGAAGCATCGCTGCCGCCCGGCGGTTACGCCATCGTGGTGAACTTTTCCCCGACTGACGCGGCCCGGCTCGAGGCCTTCGGGCGGCTCAATCGGCTGGCGCCGGGGACACCCGTCTTCGGCCCGTGGATCGGCGATCTGGCCAACGACTCCGCCACTCTCGATTTGCTCCGGCCCGACCCGCCCGAGGCGGGCGTCGTCCCTTACATCGTGGTCGATCGCGTTCGGTATCTGGATGGGAGTCCATGGCCGCTTGCAGCGGACGGCGCGGGCGCGTCCATTCATCGGATCCGGGAAGAGGCTTACGGCAATGATCCCGCGAACTGGGGCGCCGCCAACCCTACGCCTGGTGGCGCCCGGCCCATTCCGCCGTCTCTTCTGAATGAACCGGCAGACCAGACCCTTTCCGTTCACGGGACTGCCCTGTTCCACGTCACTGCCATCGGCGATGGACCCATCACCTACCAATGGCGCCGGGATGGCACAAACATCCCCGGCGCGGCGAGCAGCCTGCTCCGAATAGTGGACCTCCAGTTTTCGGACTCAGGCCGCTACTCCTGCATCGTCTCCAATCCCGCCGCCGCCGTTCTCAGCCGCATTGCCACCCTCTCGGTGGTGGACGGCGCCCCACCCACGCTCGTGCTGAGTTCTCCAGTGTCGCCGCAAGTGCGCGTTACTTCGGCGCAATTCACACTGACGGGGAGTGCGGCCGACGACGTTCAGCTTGGCGCGATTCTCATTCAGCAGGAAAACGGCGCGTTCGTGCCGGCCGACGGGACGGGGAATTGGTCGCGGGCAGTGAATCTTAACCCCGGCTTCAACACCTTTCGAATCTTCGCCCGTGACACGTTCGGCAACGTCTCCGCCACGAACACAGTGGTTGTTCTGTTCGTCACCAACGACGCGCGTCTAGGTTTGCGCATCGACGGCGCCGGCGCCGTCTCGGGCGCAAGGCACGGCCAACTGCTGAAGATCGGCAGGACTTACAGCATCACCGCGATCCCCAAGCCAGGTTACAGATTTGCCGGCTGGTTCGACTGGCTGACCGGCACGACGAATTTGAATCCAGCGCTGTCGTTTGTCATGGCCTCCAACCTGACCTTCACCGCGAGGTTCGTTCCCGGCCCGTTCCAGCCGCTGGCCGGCACCTACAACGGGCTGTACTTTTCCACGCTGAATCCGGCCCACGCCAATGCCGGTTACTTCAGCGTGCGCGTCACGGTTCTCGGAAGCTACAGCGGCCGGCTGACTCGGGGCCGGTCGAGCTACGCGCTGCACGGCCGGTTCGACGACAATTTTTCGGCGAACCAGTTCATCCGCCGGTCTGGCTCGAACGATTTGTCCGTGGCGCTGCAACTGACGCCAGGGTCCGAGGAGATCAATGCTTACGTCTCGGACGGCTCGTTCGGAAGCCCTGCTCGGGCGAATCGTGTCGGCTTCGACAATCCGCTGTCGGCTACGAATTTCGCCGGCCAATACACGGGCGGGTTTACGGTCCCGAGCGATCCTTCCGCCGGACTTTCGGGAAGTATTAAGATTTCGATCCGTTCCTCCGGGCGGCTGTTGCTCCGGGGCCGGCTGCCCGACAGGCTGGCGGTCGCCAAGGAAATCCTGATTGGCGACGATGGGCAGTTGCCGTTCTTCCTCACGCTCTACCGGGCTACAGGGTCGGCCTTCGGCTGGTTGCGGATCCAGAACGCCGAGCCGGCCACGATCGGCGGCCCGATTTACTGGACTCGCACCGGCTCGCGCGGCTTCACGAACACCCTCGAGCTGCTCGGCGTGCGCCAGTGAGACCGGGAAACGGCTTGCGTGGCGCGGAACGGGGTCGTTACGGTGAGAAGTCCTATGCGTCTCATCCCGGTGTTGCTCCTCGCCTTGATCCTTGCTGCCTGCAAGAGCGCGCCGGAACCGCGAGTCGCGGCCAGGGCGCCCTCGGATCCCGCCGCGCAGCCCGTCCCAATCGCTCCGCTGCCGACGAATCTCCCTGTCACGACGTTCGCGGAGTTGGCCGCGCGCGCCAGGCATTTCAAGGCCGTCGTTGCGCTGCCGAAGCTGGAAACAACGGCCGTCGCCATCCAGTCCTCCGTTTCGAACACAATCGCCCGCGCGGAGCTCGTGCTCGCCCAGATCGCCTCCTGCCGACTCGATCAACTCACGCTGCCCAACACCGTCGGCGCGCTCGATGACGTTGGTTTCGAGGCCAGTCTCGTTGCCAACCGGATGCAGCTCCTCAAGGAGACCAGCACGAATGCCGCTGTGCGCAACGCCGCCACAGACGCCGCCAAGGCAATCTCCGAGTGGCTTGTTGGCATCGACTACCGCGAGGACGTATATGCGGCTGTTAAAAGGTATGCCGACACGAGCCCCCGGCTCGCCGGGGAGGAGGCCAGGCTGCTGAACGAGGTCCTGCGCGACTACAAGCGGGCGGGCCTCAGCCTGCCCAGGCCCGAACGCGACGAAGTCGAGCGGCTGCGCAAGGAGCTCACCCGGCTCAGCACCGACTTCGAGTCGAACGTCACGAAAGCGGAGGCGCCCGTGAAGTTCACGCGGGCCGAGCTCGACGGCGTTCCGGAAAGCTTCCTCAGCCAGAAAGGGGTGAAGACCGGCGAGGATGAGTTCACCGTCCTGGCCAATGTCACCTTCCACTACACGACAGTGATGGAGCAGGCGCGCAAGGAGGCGACGCGCAGGAGACTGTTGCTCATTCGCGACAACCTTGCCCGCGCCGAGAATGCTCCGTTGCTCCAGCGCATCGTCGAGTTGCGCGACAAAATCGCCCGCAAGCTCGGTTACACGTCGTGGGCCGATTACCAGATCGAACCGAAGATGGCGAAGACGGCCGCCGCGGCGCGCGACTTTTGCCAGAAGCTCAAAACGGGGTTGCAGCCGAAGTTCGCCGCCGAGATCGAGCAATTCCGCAGGCTGAAGGTCCGCGACACCGGCGATCCGGCCGCGCAGATCCAGCTCTGGGACTGGCGCTACTTTCAGGGCCTGGTCAAGAAGGAGAATTACGAGGTGGACACCGAGGCGCTGCGCGTTTATTTCCCGTACGAACGCTGCCTGCTCGGCATGTTCCATGTGTACCAGGCGATCTTTGGCCTCCGCTTCGAGCGCGTCGAGCCGCCGGCCAGATGGTGCGAGGATCTCGAGCTCTTCGCCGTGTCGGACGCGGAGTCCGGTGAGCCGCTCGGGTTGTTCTACCTCGATATGTTTCCGCGCGAGGGGAAGTACAATCACTTCGCGGAGTTCGGGATCATTGACGGCAAAGAGCGACCCGGCGGCGTCTACCAGCGCCCGACTGTCGCGCTCGTGTGCAACTTCCCGCCTCCCTCCGGCGGCCGGCCCTCGCTGCTCTCACACCACGAAGTTGAGACGCTCTTCCACGAGTTCGGCCACGTGATGCACTCGATCCTGACGCGCGCCCGCTTCACCCGCTTCTCCGGCACGAGGGTGCCGGGGGACTTCGTCGAGGCGCCCTCGCAGATGCTCGAATACTGGGTCTGGGACAAGCGCGTGCTCGACAGTTTCGCCGCCGACTACCGCGACCTGTCGAAGACGTTCCCGCAAGCGACGCTGGCGAAGATGAAGGAAGCCGAGCAAGCCACAAGAGGCGTTTACTACCGGCGGCAATTGGCGTTCGCGCTCATGGACCTGGCGCTCCACACGCAGGTGAATGACGGCGCCGGTCGCGACGCCATCCAGCTCTCGAATGAGAAGTTAAGCGAGGTGTTTTTGCCGACGCCGCCGGACACGGCGTTCGCGTGCTATTTCGGGCACTTGATGGGCTACGACGCCGGCTACTACGGCTACGCGTGGGCCGAGGCGATTGCGGCCGACATGGCAACCGTGTTCGAGAAGTCCACGCACGGGTTCTACGACACGAAGGCCGGCCGGCGGCTGCGGGACGAGATCTACGCGGTCGGCGATTCGCGCGAGGCGGCGGTGTCGATTGAGAAGTTCCTCGGCCGCAAGCAAGCCATCGAGCCGTTCCTCAAGAAGGTTGGGATTAACAAAAAGTAGGACAGGCTTCCAGTCTGTCTCCCCGGGCATCCTGCCCGCGCAGATACTGGGGCTGGAAGCCCCGGAGACAGGCTGGAAGCCTGTCCTACTGGCGGACGAGATCCTCCAGCAGGAGCGAAAATTCCGTCGCCTGAACCTTGCGAAGTGCGCCTGCGATTTTGGCGTCGCTCTGCCCAGTTGCCGCTTCCTCGCAGGCGTCAACGAACGCAAACGCATCCCACTTCCCGCCCGGCAGCAGCTTGGGGGCAAGCGCGCCGGCGCCCGACGCCTGGAGAATTGTCTCCGCCGCCTTCGCCAGCGGCTCGTAGCACGGATGCTGGCGCACTCGGCGGAACCAATACTTCGCGTTGCTGTAATCCGGCTCGCGGCGGTGAAGAATGGCATGAACGTAGCTGGCCTCCGCTGTTTCGATATGCTGGACGATTTCGTGCGCGGCATCGACGTGGTCGTGCCAAAGGAGGACCAGCCCGCGCGCGGCCTGGCGCTCCAATTGCGGCGCCGGTTGCTTTTCGAACGCAGCATCGATTGCGACTTGCAAAGGCTGAAGCGGCAGGACACCCGCGCGCGGCCCAGGGCCGAGGTCCGGCGGCTCGGGCGTGGCCAGAAGGCTGGCGAACGGGTCGGAGGTCTTCATAGCGCGACTGGGCCACCAGAATAAGCCCGCTTGCCCGCTGCCTTCAACCCGGATTCCGAAGCAGAAAACGGCCGCGGCCTCGGTTGCGCAAGGCCGGCGCGCCGGGCTACACTGTCGCCATGAGCTTGCAGGTCGCCAGCGTGATCGATGACCCCGTGGTGGAACTCCTTCTCACGGGCCGGGCGGACACAGCCGAACAGGCCGAACGCCTCTACCTTGAGGAACACCTCGACGAGGTCACGCGCCTGGTCAACAGTTCGCTTTCGGACGAAGAGTTCCGGCGTCATCCGCTGATTGCGATTCTGCTCGGCCGCGGCAGCCGCGGCTGGGAGGACTCGATTCTGTGACTTCGACCGAGCGCCTCCTCGACCTGGCCGATGCGCTCGATGAGGCGAAGGTTCCCTTCCTCGTCATGGGCGGCCACGCGGTCCGGTACTACGGCTTGGAACGCAACACCGCTGATTTCGACTTCCATCTGTCGCTGGCCGCAGCCGATGCCCTGCCTGAGCGCCTGGCACGGACCCGGCTTTTTCAAAGCGCCATGCTGCGAGAAGAAACCACCTGGCGCGGCGGGGACTTTCGCCGCTTCCAGATCGGCACGTTGCCCAACGGGCGGGAGGAATGGATGGAGTTCTGGTTTCGCAACCATCTCCTTGGACCGTTCGACGAACTCGCGATCCGCCAGGAAACCGGCTGGGTCCTCCGCCGAAACGTCCCGTTCCTGTCCCTGCCCGACCTCATGCGCAGCAAGGAAACCGAACGCAACGACGACTGGCGCGACGTGGCCTACCTGGAGGAAGTCCTGGACCAGCGCCATCTGCGAGCCGTCGTTGACGCCGCCAGCCGTGTCCATGCGCTCCAGCAATTGCGCAGCCGGCGCGGATTCGAAACCGCCTTGCTCCAGCGGCACCTTGCGGACACCGCCGCGGTGGATGCTGCCGTGCGTCTGGCCGCCCATCCTGTCACGCTGGCTTGGTTGCTTCCGTACGCCTCCACTCAAGCCCGCTCCACAGGCGCTGCCCGGCTCGAATCGGAAATGGCATCAGCCCTCAGCCGCGTGACGCCCGCCTCCCCTCGGCATCTGGCGCTCGTGGAAGCCGCCCGGCTGGCATATCAACGAGCCGCTCAGGCGAAAGATCGCGAGGACAAAGCGCGCTTCCGCGCGCCTTGATCCCCGCATGAACTTTTTCCGTGCGTTCACGGGGCCGCTTCCTACACTGCGCGCCGCGTTTATGGCCTCGATCAAACCGTTTGCCGCGCTCCGGCCGAAACCTGACCTCGCCGCGCGGATTTGCGAGCTGCCCTACGACGTGATGTCGTCGGGCGAGGCGCGGCAGATCGCCTCCGGCAATCCGCTCAGCTTTCTTCACGTCAGCAAGCCTGAGATCGATTTGCCGCCGGGCGTCGGCCTGTACGACCCCACGGTCTACGCGAAGGGTCGGGAGAATTTCGCCAGGCTCATCGCCGACGGCGCGCTACGTCAGGACCCCAAGCCGTGCCTCTATCTCTACCGCCAGGTCATGGGGCGGCACGCGCAAACCGGCCTCGTCGCCGCCGCGAGCTGCCAGGATTACCTCGACAACGTCATCAAGAAGCACGAATTGACGCGCCCGGACAAGGAGGACGACCGCGTGCGCCATATTGAAGCGCTGAATTCTCAAACGGGTCCAGTGTTCCTCACGTATCGTGCCGCCGCGAAACTTGACGAACTCTTTGGAAAGCAAACGGCCGGGCCGCCCGACGTCGATTTCACCGCGAAGGACGGCGTCCGGCATACTGCATGGACAATTGCAGACGACGGGGCCCTCGAAGACATCGAGGCGGAGTTTGCTCACATCCCGTCCCTCTACATCGCCGACGGACATCACCGCAGCGCCGCCGCGGCGCGCGTCTGCCAGTCCCGCAAAGGCGCGGGCCACAGCAGCCGGTTCCTCGGCGTGATTTTTCCGCACAACCAGGTGCAAATCCTTCCCTACAACCGCGTGCTGAAGGATCTCAACGGCCTCACGCCGCAGGCGGTGCTCCAGAAGCTCGACGCCGTCTTCGTCATGAAAGACGCCGGCGCTCCACAGCCGTCGCGCAAGCACGAGTTGGGCTTTCTCCTGGGCGGGCAGTGGCGCACGCTGCATTTCCGCCCGCAGTTCGCCGCGACGCGCGACCCACTCGAGAAGCTGGACGTGACGCTGCTCCAAAAGTTCGTCCTCGCGCCGCTCTTCGGCATCGACGACCCGCGCACCAGCAATCGCATCCATTTCGTCGGCGGCATCCGGGGCACGGCGGAACTGGAGAAGCTCGTCCAGAGCGGCAAATTTTCCTGCGCCTTCAGTCTCTTCCCCACGAGGATCGAGGACCTGATGACCATCGCCGATGCCGGCGGCATCATGCCGCCCAAGAGCACCTGGTTCGAGCCCAAGCTGCGCGACGCGATGTTCTGCCACATGCTCTGAGGAGCCAGCACAGGGAGTGGAACGCTGGAGTGTGAGGCAAGTGAGCCAGCGCGTGAGAAGTCGCTGAGTGGGTGAGTGGGGGAGCCTGTAAGTGGGACAGGCGGGCTGAACGGCCAACTCACTCACTGGCTTGCTCACTTACCCACTCACCCACTCCCTCGCCTCCTCACTCCCCCATTGCCGCTCTCCGCTCCTGCGATCCACAGCCAAACCGTCTTCAGATACCCCGGCGCTTCCCGCGTGATCGGGAAGTCCGGCGGCTGCGGCGCGTAGTGCCGCTGGAGAATCCGCCGCCCCGCGTTCGCGACGGCGGATTCAATCTGCCGCAGGAACTCCTCCGGCCGGAGCATCGCGGCATTGCTTGACGCGAACAATGTGCCGCCCGGCATCAGCACCGGCAGCGCAGTCGCCACGAGCCGCCCGTAATCCTTCTCCGCCCGAAACGCTCCGCCCGCCTTCGACTGCGAGAACGTTGGCGGATCAAGCGCCACCGCGTCGAACGTCCGCCCCTTTTTGGCCAGACGGCGCAACCAATCGAACGCGTCGCCGAAGACGAACTCGTGTCCGGCGGCGTCCAGCCCGTTCAGCGCGAAGTTGCGCCGTCCCCAATCCAAGTACTTTTTCGACAGGTCGAGGCTCGTCGTGCGCGCGCCCGCTTTCGCCGCGCAGACCGAGAAACCGCAGGTATAGGCAAATGTGTTCAAGATTTCCGGCGCGCCGGATCGGAGTCCGGCGCTCCCGGTCCAAAACGGGAACCCCGCGGCGATATGGCCGGTCAAAAACCGCCGCCGGTTGTCCCGTTGGTCGAGAAAGATGCCGACGGAATAGCCCTCGCTGAAACTCAGTTCGAAACGCACGCCGTTCTCGCGGATCTCGAATCGCTCCGGCACGGCGTCGCCGAGGACCCATTGCGGCGCGGCTTCGGCTGGCGAGGCCTTGCGGATGTCAGGGTTGAGGATTTTGTGCCAGACACCGCGTGTTGCGTGTTGCGTGTTGCGTGTTGCGTCGAGCAGCGGGCGGAGGCGGTCGAGTTGCGGAACGGTGAGTGGCTTCGCGGATTGCGAAAGCAGGAACTCACCTAGCCGGTCGACGTGCCAGCCGGGCCAGGCGTCCGCCTCCCCGTGAATGAGTCGGAAAGTGTTGGTTTCGGCCGGATTGATCAGCGCCTCGCGCAATGACAGCCTTACATCTTCCTCAAAGTTGGCCGGCGCTGCGAAAGTGACTCGCTCGCCCGTCGCCGGATGCCGCAGCGTCAGTTCCGCCGCGTGCAGATGCACGCGCGGCGCAGGGGTGCCGCCGTAGAGCGCGTCGCCAAGCACCGGGAAGCCGCTCTCCGAAGCATGAACGCGAATCTGGTGTGTGCGGCCCGTGATCGGCTCGGCTTCGACCCACGTCCGGCCGGCCGTCGTCTCGCGCACACGGAAACGGGTCTCCGCCCGCTCTCCGCCCTTGCCCGTCGGACTGGTTCGGTATCTCTCGCCAGCGCGAACCAGCGTGGACACGACGGTGAATTCGCGGCGTTTCACCGGCCTATCGGTGATCAGGAGGTATCGCTTGCCCACCGAATGTTCCGAGAACTGCGCGGTCAGCGACCGGTTCGCCTCGCGGCTCTTCGTGAACACCAGGACACCGCTCGTCTCTCTGTCGAGCCGGTGGATGATGGCCAGCGCCGCCCAGCGCGGCTCGCGATGCCGTAGCCAGTCGTAGACTCCCTCGCCCGCGAAGGGCGACGGAGCATGGGTGTTCCAGCCCGCCGGCTTGTTCACCACGAGCAGATGCTCGTCCTCGAACAGGATCAGCTTGGAATGGCTGGCTTCAGGTTCGGGCATACGGGCCAGCAAACTGTTCAAAAATCTGGCCCGCTGTAGCGGCGGTCTGTGACCGCCGAGGACACCCAAGGATTTTGGTCGGCCTGCGGCGCTCCCAGAGCGCCGCTACAGTTCTTGATCAGGCTGCTTGCGCGGGTATTGAACCCATACTTCGGGCTTGGGCGCAACGCCGTGGGCATCCCGCGCCAAGCTCCGCCCGGAGAGCACCCGTCAGCGCCCAGATCCGGGAGCAAGACTCAACCACGAATGAACACCAATGGACACGAATCACTGCGGTCGCCGATCACAAGCCGCGTTGCAACTATTGTGTTTTAGACAATGGCAGACCGTGGCCTGAGATTGCGCCTGTCCTTATTCGTGTTCATTCGTGTTAATTCGTGGTTCAGAATTATTACGTGGGCATCAGGCCCGTCTCAAATCGTTTGAATCGTTCGCGACCGCCTGCTAGCGTCGCCACGTGAGAATCTTGTCCGGCATTCAGCCCAGCGGCGCGGTGCACCTCGGGAATTACTTCGGGATGATGCGCCCGGCCATCGAGCTTCAGGAGCAAGGCGAGGCGTTCTACTTCATCGCCAACTATCACTCGATGACCTCGCTGACTGACGCCGACGAGCGCCGCCGCAATACGCTCGAGGTCGCGCTCGATTTCCTGGCCTGCGGCCTGGATCCGAAGCGCAGCGCCTTCTGGATTCAGTCCGCCGTGCCCGAGGTCACCGAGCTCACCTGGCTGCTTACCACGGTGACGCCCATGGCCCTGCTGCACAAGTGCCATTCGTTCAAGGACAAGCTCGCCCGGGGCATCGCGCCGACGCACGGCCTGTTCGCCTATCCGGTCCTCATGGCGGCGGACATTCTCATCTTCGACTCGAATGTCGTTCCGGTCGGCCGGGACCAGAAGCAGCACGTCGAAATCACGCGCGACATCGCGATCAAGTTCAACGAACTCTACGGCCCGACCTTCGTGCTGCCCGAGCCTCGCATCCGCGAGGAGGTCGCCGCCGTCCCTGGCACCGACGGGCAAAAGATGAGCAAGAGCTACGGCAACGCCATCGAGATCTTCGGCGACGAGAAAGTCATCCGAAAAAAGATCATGGGCCTCGTGATGGACAGCCGCACGCCGCAGGAACCCAAGCCCGACGCCGAAAAGAACCTGGCCATTCAGCTCCTCAAACTCGTCGCTCCAGCGGCCGTCGCGCGCGACTTCGAAGATCGTCTTCGCGCCGGCGGCCTCGGTTATGGCGACTTGAAGAAGGGATTGTTCGAGCACTGCTGGAGCTACTTCACCGCCGCCCGCGCCCGCCGCACCGAACTGGCCAACGACGTCGGGTATGTGAACCAGGTGCTCAACGACGGCGCCGCCCGCGCCCGGGCCGTGGCGCAGCCGGTCCTGCGTCGCGCGCGCAAAGCCTGTGGTTTGGAATGAGGGCATCCGATGCGGATCTAAACGCATCCCCCAACTGACCGATCAGCCTGCATGACGGACGGCACTCGGAAAATCTTCGGCACCGACGGCGTGCGCGGCACCGCGAACATCGAGCCGGTGACGGCCGAGACCGCTCTCAAGCTCGGACGCGCCGCCGCGCACGTGTTCAAGAACCTCCACGCCCAGTCCCGCGGCCGTGGCCGGCACCGGCTCGTCATCGGCAAAGACACGCGCCTGTCGGGTTACATGCTCGAAAACGCCATCAGCTCCGGCATCCTGTCGATGGGGGTGGACGTGCTGTTCATCGGGCCGCTGCCGTCGCCCGGCGTCGCCTATGCGACACGCAGCCTGCGCGCGGACGCCGGCATCGTCATCACGGCCAGCCACAATCCGTACGCCGACAACGGCATCAAATTCTTCCGCGCCGACGGCTACAAGCTCGACGACGAAATTGAGCGCGAGATCGAGGAACTGGTCTTCAGCGGGCGCATCGAGGACATCCGCCCCACCGCCGACGCCATCGGCAAGGCCGTGCGTATCGACGACGCGCTCGGCCGCTACATCGAGTTCGCCAAATCCTCATTCCCGCGCGGCCTCACGCTGGAAGGCACGCGCATCGTCGTCGATTGCGCGCACGGGGCGGCCTACAAATCCACTCCGTGCGTGCTGCGCGAACTCGGCGCCGAGGTGATGGTCTTCGGCAATCAACCCGACGGATCGAACATCAACAAGGATTGCGGCTCCATGCATCCCGAGTTGCTTTGCGCGAAGGTTCGCGAATCGCGCGCGAACCTGGGCATCGCGCACGACGGCGACGCCGATCGCGTCGTGATGTGCGATGAGACCGGCGCGCTGCTCGACGGCGACGACTTGCTCGTCATCGCCGGCCTCGAAATGCTCGCCCGCCAAAGCCTCGCCAGGAAGACCGTCGTCGCCACCGTGATGAGCAACGCCGGGGTGGACGCGGCCATCAAGCAAGCCGGCGGGCACGTCGTTCGCACGCCCGTCGGCGACAAGCACGTCATCGAGGAAATGCTGCGCGACGGCTTCAATCTGGGCGGCGAGCAGAGCGGCCACCTGATCTTCCGCGACCATGGCACGACCGGCGACGGGCTCGTGGCGGCGCTCCAGATCTTGCGCATCATGCAGGCCAGGAGCGTGCCACTCTCGCAGTTGCGCCAGTGTTGGACCCGATTCCCGCAACTCGTCACCAACATAAAGGTGCGCGAGAAGGTGCCGTTCGACAAACTGGAAGGCGTGGCGAAGCTCGTAGCACAGGCCGAGTCTGCGCTCGCCGCGGAAGGCGGGCGCGTTTTGTTGCGTTACTCCGGCACCGAGCCCAAGGCCCGTCTGCTCGTTGAAGGCTGCGATCCGGCTGCCCTCGAACACTGGAGCCGCGAGATCTGCGAAGCGATCAAGCGACAGGTCGGGGCGTGATTGCGGGCTTAGGAACGTGGTGGAAACAGCCGGGGCAGGTGGCGCGCCCCGTGCAGCAGGCGCTTGAATTCCACGTGCCGTGGATGGAGCCGGAAGAAGATCAGGTAACGGTCAAATGGCGGCGGCAGGCGAAAGGAGCGCACACCGGCGTGGTGGCGAAAGCCCATCTCGTGCCCCAGAAGCGCCGGGTGGCTCCCGATTTGTTCAATTGCCTTTTCAACGCAGTCCAGGAAGCGGGCGGCCGCATCAGGATTGTCTGCATTGATGATTTTCCAGTAACGGATAATGTCGCGGCGGGCGGCGGGGCGGACCCGGTAGTTCATGCGGCCCGACGCTTAGGGCCTGCCTTGAGTTCGGCGCGTAACTTGTTCCAGAACCGCCGGCCGCCCGGCTCTGCCGGTTCCAAGTCGGCTTCATCGAGCAACACTTCCACGTGCTCGCGATCCGTTTCCAGGTCTTCGAGCACCCTCAGCGCTTCCCGCACCACTTCGCTGGCGCTGGCGTAGTGGCCGCTCTGGACCTTCTGCCGCACGAACTGCGTTTGCCGTTTGGTCAGAGAGACATTCACGCCCTGCTACGGTGCAGAACAGGACAAAGTTTGTCAATCCTTGGCCTAAGTCTTCCTGCCAGGGCTGGTCGCACTGGACCATCACTCTCCCGCGCTGATGATTGCTTCGTCCCTGTGGAGACCTGAACACTTCCATTGACTCTCCATCACCGCCCTCCAAGCTGGCCGGTGTGACAACGACGCGCACTTACGACCTGGTGATGACGCACAAGCTGGACGCGGATGATTACTTCATCCACTGCGTGCAGCGCAACTGCGCGGAGGCGCGGCTCAATTTCTTTCTTGTGGAGCCGCTTTGGGTCGAAGCGTTCTTCGAGCACTTCAAGAACGGCAAGGTCTGGCCGCGCGCGCTGCTCAACATGCACAGCGAGCATCACCGGCCGGACGAGATTTACCACCGGCTCGTGAAGCTGGCGGCCGAGCGGGGCAGTTTCGTTATTGACCCGCCGGACCGCGCGCAGGCGGCGTTCGACAAGGCCCGGGTGCATCCCCGGCTGGTCGAGGCGGGCATCCCGGTGCCGCTCACCGTCATCGCGCCCGCCCCGGGCAACGGCGAATGGCAGCTCAGCGAGACAGACCGCGAGGCGCTCGGCACGACTTTCGTGATCAAGCCCGCCATGGGCTATGGCCGGAAGGGCCTCGTTCTCGACGCCGCGGGCGCGGTGGACCTGGCGCGATCCGCCGCGGCCTGGCCGGACACCCACTACCTGCTGCAACGGCGCGTCGTCCCCCGCCAACTGAACGGCGAGCCGGTTTACTTCCGCGCCTTCTTCGTCTTCGGGGCGGTCTGGTTGAGCTGGTGGAATTGCTATACGGACCGCTACCGACTCGTGACACCGCAAGAGCGTGAGTCGCTGGGATTGGCCCCTCTCGAAGACATCGTCCGGCGCATCGCGGCGCTGACGAGGATGAATTTTTTCTCCAGCGAAATCGCGCAGGACGAGTCGGGCGAATTCGTCGTCATCGATTACGTGAACGACCAGTGCCACATGCTCAGCCAGTCCACCGCCCCGCAAAACGGCGTGCCCGACGGCCTCGTCGCAGCCATCGCCAAAAGCCTGGTCGATGCGGTGGGCTGCGCGCTGCGCACGCCGCAGACGCCAATCCAGTGACCTTTCGCGCCCGCCAGTTCACATTCACCTTCCCACGCCCGGCGCTGATCATGGGCATCGTGAACGTGACGCCGGACTCCTTCTCCGACGGCGGCCAATTCCTCGACCCGGGCGCCGCGGTCGAACACGCCATCACTTTGGCGGCGCAGGGCGCCGATCTCGTGGATGTGGGCGGGGAATCGACACGGCCCGGCGCCACGCCCGTGAGCGAGGCGGAGGAATTGCGGCGAGTGTTGCCGGTGATAGAACGGCTCGCCGGCGAACTGAAGGCGCCCATTTCCATCGACACGATGAAGCCGGCTGTCGCCCAGGCGGCCCTGCGTGCCGGCGCCAGCATCGTCAACGACGTCGCCGCGAACCGGGCCGAGCCGGCGATGTGGCGTGTTGTCGCCAAAGCCGGCGCCGGCTACGTGGCGATGCACATGCAGGGCACGCCGCAAACGATGCAGCACGAGCCGGCTTACGACGACGTGGTCGGCGCAGTGAACACATTCTTTGGCGACCGCCTGGCCCGATTGCAGGAAGCCGGCGTGAGCGCGGAGCAGGTGGTGCTCGACCCCGGATTGGGTTTCGGAAAGACGGCTGAACATAATTTGCAGTTGCTCGCGGGGCTGGGGCGTTTTACAAGGTTAGAGCGGCCCGTGCTCCTGGGAGTTTCGCGCAAATCGTTTATCGGGAAATTGCTGGGTCTGGAGGTGACCGCGCGTCTGCCGGCGGCGTTGGCCTGTGCCTGCCTGGCCGTGACAGAGGGCGCGCAGATGATTCGCACGCATGACGTGGCCGAAACGGCGCAAGCGGTGAGAATGGCTGAAGCGGTGCTTGCCCAAAGAAAATGACCATCCTGGACATATTGCAGAACGGTTGGCATCTGCTGCAGAACACCTGGCGGCCTGCGCTGGAGATCACCATTCTGGCGGTGGGAATCTATTATACCCTGATCTTCGTGCGGGGCACGCGCGGTTGGCCGATCGTGGTGGGGTTTCTGATGGTGTTGCTGGTGCTGACCGTTGTGACCACGGCCCTGGATTTGCGTGTGCTGCTCTGGTTGCTGACAAAATTCCTGACCGGCCTCGCCATCGCCGTGTTGGTGATCTTCC
>Ga0137374_10002148_pt1 | contig 23171 bp, 13 predicted proteins | sample SagtaG_20_FD_104811 | JGI IMG/M metagenome (GOLD analysis project Ga0137374, IMG submission 104811) | Vadose zone soil microbial communities from Sagehorn Ranch, Mendocino, California, USA - Sage1_R_100_16 metaG | ecosystem: Environmental > Terrestrial > Soil > Vadose zone | place: USA... | reverse complement strand
TTCGGAATAATCACCCCTCCGCGCACGAACATCGGCACCGTCTCAAGCGGCGCTTCCACGCGAATTGTAGTTTCCCCTTCGTATTTCCGATTGGTCCAATAATCGTACCAGAGGCCTTTGGGCAGATACACCAGACGTTCAGTCGCGCCGGGCCTAAGTACGGGGGCCACTAGCAGTTCATTTCCCAACATGAATTGATCATCCAGATTGTAAGTGTTTGCGTCTTCCTGATAGTTGAGCACTAGCGGTCGAAAGACCGGCACTCCCGTCCGATGTGCTTCTTCCAGAGTCGTATAAAGAAACGGCAGTAACTCGTAGCGCAATTTCAGATATTTACGGATGATCGCTTCATAGTACCGGCCGAAGCGCCAGGGTTCCTGATCGTAGCCATTGATCTCTTTGTGGTTACGACAAAATGGCGCGAGAAAGCTTATTTGGTATGAGCGCACTAGCAATTCACCATTCCCGCGTCCGACGAAACCTCCCACATCACTGCCGACAAAAGGCTGGCCAGAAAGACCAATGGTGGTAAACATTGGGATGTTGAGGGCAAGCGATTCCCAGGTGCTGTTTGTGTCGCCGGTCCACATAGTCGAATACCGCTGAATGCCGGCGTAAGCGGCGCGCGTAATCACGTAAGGCCGGCGCTCCGGCTGCAAACGGGCGAGACCTTCATAAGTAGCACGAGCCTCGAGCAAAGCAAAAATATTGCGATTCTTTGCATGGGTGGATTTCTCGCCCTCATCGTAACTAACGACATCACTTTGATTCTTGCCCGACTGATCTACAAAATCAGAGGGTTCGTTCATGTCGTTCCAAATACCGGCTACGCCGTAATCCAGGTAAGCCCGATGCAAGTCGCCCCACCAACGGCGTGCCTCTGGAAGTGAAAAATCGACAAAGACACTTTCACCTGGCCAGACTTTGGGAATGAATAATTCCCCATTCTTGCGCCGCTGAAAGTAGCCTTTTTCTTTCCCCTGCTCAAAGACGTAATAGCTGCGATCTTGTGGCCCAAGCTCTGGTGGTCCGGTACTGGCGATGGTCCCATTCGAGTTTGAGGGTTGGTATTTGACACCCGGATCGACGATCGTGACCAGCTTTATCCCCTGTTTGCCGAGATTCTGCGCCAGTTCACGCGGATTCGGAAACCGGTTCTTGTTCCACGTGAACACTCGATAACCCTCCATGTAATCGATGTCCAGGTGAATTACGTCCAGTGGTAAGTCTCTCTGGCGATATTCGCGAGCAACTTGTTCCACCATCTTGTCGGGATAATAACTCCAACGACTCTGTTGGTTTCCGAGGGACCAGAGTGGCGGCAGCGGCATATGTCCCGTAAGGTCTGCATACCGCCCGAGGATCTTCTTTATTGAGGGTCCATAAAAGAAGTAGTAGTTCAACTCCCCTCCCTCGGCGCCAAACCAGACCCGCTCCTGCGAACTGTTGCCAAAGTTAAAATAGCTGCGGTAGCTGTTATCAAAAAAAATGCCATAAGCCGCTCCGCGTTCCAGGCCCAGGTAAAAGGGAATAGTTTGGTAGATCGGATCTTTTCCCTCAGTATAGCCCGGCGTGTCCGAGTTCCAGTTCACAAACGAACCACGCCTCTTGTCGAGCCGCGCCGCCTTTTCTCCCAGACCGTAGAAGTGCTCATCAAAACCAAGCTTCTTCGCAACGGCGACAAAGATTCCCGCTTGCGGATCAAACATTATCCCCTGCAAAGCACCCCTCGCGTCGTACATCATCGGTTGTTCATCGGCGTTTATTACTTCGTGAGATTGAGCATGCCGAAATGTGATGAGCAACGGTGATCTGCTAACCAGTGCTTCCACCTCGTCTGTTGCCAGCAAAATCGAGTCGGGCGCCTCGCTGAGATTCCAGCGAGGCGGTTCCCACTGGTCCCTGGCAATGGCCCAGGAGTAATCTTTTTGCGGGAGAGCTCTGCCTAACGAAGCCCTAACGCGAATCAGGTCCGCCGCCAGCACCGTCAACTGCACTTGAGATCGATCCTGGCAGTTTAAAGTGACGCTGTTTCCAGTTCGGGTGAAACTGATTACCGGACCAATGTGTTCAAGGCGGGAAATGTCCTGAGCTAAAGCCGCGACCGCACAAACAATGAGGCAGCAAGTCAGCCCTGCAACGTTTCTCATCTTATGTCCCTCCATTCATGGCTCTACTCCTGCTGTACCGCGAGCGCACAAGTTCGGGCGTCTCAATATTCTTCCCTTGCCGGAGATTGATCGCCAGCCGGATGAATTGGGCCATTGACCACGCCAATGGCGTCGCTGAGCCGGTGCCGGCGCCCAATTGTGAACCAGGCGCCGCAGAAACTCGCCGGTCCCAGACTTGTTCCGGAAGCATCAGTCCACCATTTGCAAAACCGACCATTGCCTGCAGGCACTTTCGCGCCTCGACATAACTACCTTTCGCAATCTCATATTCCCCTCGCTCCCCGGTCAAGAGCGTCCACAAACGTCCGGCACCATTCTTTCCGTCGTAGGCGGCGCCATCCATTCGTTCACCGTAAGCATCGTGGTTATAGCGATACCAGGCCGGCCCAACCGGCGTATCTACCCTTAGCAGCCGATCAACTACTGCCAGGGACCGGCGGACCAATGGGTCGTCCGCAGACTTTATTCCCAGTCGAACTAGTTCGAGAAAGCCCGCATCGACAATTTCGCGCTGATCATATGAGCCGCCACCACTGTTGATCTGGAGGGTCTGGGCGTCGTCAGGTCTGCCTTTTTCGCTGATCCGAAGATAATATGAAGCGCCCACTTGCGGACCGCTCCTCGTTGCGGTCCATGTCTCGACCATGGCAGCCCACTCGTCGGCTTTTCGCAGATAAGCGGTTGCGGAAACTTGTTCGCCATGAATTGCCGCAATGCTGGCGGCGCAGACTAAGGCGGCAATCTCTGCGGCGATAGTAGCAGGAGAATAGCCTGGCTTCTCCTCCCAACGATCCTGCCCCGTGACGGGACCATAATGAAGAATAAAATCAGCCGCAGGTTTCAGGTGCTTTAACCAGGTGGTCCGGTCAGTACGCGTAAGTTGAAAGGCTAAGATGATAGGCAATGCTACCTGGTCCATCTGCAGACCCGCGCCGATCGACCGACCGTCGACCCAGGTATTCTGGGGGAAACTGCCATCCGCCTTCTGTTGAACATTGAACATGAAATCCAGGGTCCGGTTTGCCGTTGCATTGTCTCCCATGGCATTGAGCGCCGTGGCTATTTGGTAAAGATCTCGCGACCAGACCGCATGATAACCACTGATTGTCGCTTCATTCGCATTTGCCCCACCGCCCCAGGGTGTTGAAGGTGATGCAATGATCGCGCCGCGGTACGTCTTGTCCTCCAGCGCTTTCAGAACCATTGCTGCGATATTGAATTGGCGTTGGTATCCCCGGTCGACCGGTACCAATGAAGCTGCGTATGTGTGCCATGAGTTATTGTATTCGCGCAGCGCGCGCGCAAACCCTCGGGACAAGGATGATCGGGCGTTGAGCAAAGCTTCCGTAGGAGTTTTTCCGAACGCCAGGGCCAACGTGAACCTTTTCGGATGGCGAATGCGGGCCATTTGAACCACATTTCCATCGTTAGCGATTCCCTGCGCTGCTATTTTAAATCTGCCTTGTTGCAGAAGAGTAAGCCCGTCGCTAATACCAAGGAAGCCATTCGTCGCTTCGTCTAAACCCGTGTTCACCATGAGCGCGGAGGCAACGTTCCCATCGCGAGCCAGCAAGGCTTCCCCCTGGGTCCAGGCTCTGTCGTGGAGTCCACTGTTGTTGAGTGAAGGATCGAAATAAACGTAGAGTTCGGCCGGCTTTTCATTCCCAATTTTAAATAGAACCTCAATCAAAACGGCAGGTCCTCGCGGATCAGTCACGTACGTTTTGCTGATGGTATAAGCGCCATTATTTGCTGTATTGATTTGGCGAAAGAGTAGGGAATGCGAATCGAGTACTTGGATTTCATGGCTGGTGTTCGCGCTTTCAGTTTCTACTCCTGAAGGGGTGACCACGATGAATTGCAGCGCTTGTACATTGGGAGTATCCACACGTGGATAAAAGACTTCAGTCAGCAAACCAGCGGAGAGCGTGAACCAAACTTTGGAGGCCATAGTATTCGCCGTGCCGAATCCATCTTTCGCAGCGCTGGGCCAATGGGCATCTTGCCCGGGGCGACCGGGTGCGGTCTGCATGACTTGCGCAGAAAGAAAAGCGGAATTGAGAGTCAGCATTAGCAGCACTAAAAGCCGGTACATAGTTCAATGGTGAGCATTCTTAGTGATGGGCAAATCCCCGGGGCTGAATTGCACATCTTTATTGAGTTCTGCGGAAAATTCGGTAATCCCAGGCTTCCAGGGAAAGCGCGGGCAGGTGAACGGGTCGTTGGCGAACCGTTTGCGCAGGCGCCGGAGCATCAGGTGGCAAAGGTGGGCCAACATCCGGCGTCACGTCCCGGTATGCCGAACGTGGGACGCTTGCTCTGCCTCTAAATGGGCGGTTGGAAAAATTGATCGCAACCAGAACTTCCTCAGACGTGCTCCGCCGCCGGAATGTCACAACCCGCGATTCATCGGTATTTTTCAGCCACTCCAATACACCGCGGCGGAGGGCCGGACTCGATCGCCGCAACGCAATCATCTGCTGATAAAAACGGCGAAACTCAGGGCGTCGTTCGGCAATGGGCCAAAAGATCGGCAGTTTCTCAAATAGCGCCGGTGCACCTGATTCCGTTGTGTCGCCGACTTCCATTCCATTGTAGAGCAAAGGAACTCCATCGAGCGTAAACATCAATGCTGATGCCGCCAGAGCGCCCAGTTCTCCAAATCGTGCAATCGCTCGACGTTCATCGTGATTGTCAGAAAAACGCATATGTAAAGAGCCACGTGGCCATTCCCGGAACTCCTTTTCCCATTCGACGCGCAATTGAGAGGCAGGAATGCCGCCCTGTAGCACCTTGGTTAGCGCGCCATGCAGCGGCCACGAATAATCGAGATCGAAGGCTTTAGTAAGGAGGACGGCCTTATGGGCCTCAGCCAGCATGATCAGATCCGGCTTTATCCGATCCAATTCCGCCCGAGCATTGTCCCAAAATTCGGTGGGCACTTCTTCTGCGACATCACAACGAAAACCATCGAGGTCAAACTCACGAATCCAATATTTCAGCATCTCTATCATATACCGGCGCAGCTCCGGGTTCTCGTAATTAAGAGCCGCAACATCACTCCAGTCGTGGGGATAGGTAATCTTACCGGTAGCGTCATGCTCGTAAAACGCCGGGCGGTTCATCAATACATTGTCCCAGGATGTATGATTCGCCACGATATCTATGATCAGCTTCATTCCGCGCCGATGCGCTTCGGCAACCAAACGGTGCAGGTCCTGCTTGCTGCCGTAATCAGGGTTGATGCCATAGTAATCGCGCACTGCGTAAGGGCTGCCGATCGTTCCTTTCTTCTTTTCCTGACCAATTGGATGGATGGGCATCAGCCAGAGAATGTTTACACCGAGTTCTTTCAACTCGTCGAGATGAGCGGTGACGCCGTTGAAATCACCCGAAACTGAGAACGCTCGCGGATAGATCTCGTAAATAACTCCATCACGCACCCAGTCACGTGTGGGGCGGGCCGTAGCTTTCGAGACGTTGAATGGTGGCCGCTGCGCCGCAACTCCTGACCAATGCGAAGCAATGATCAGAACAATTGCCAACAAGAGGTATCTGGTAAACAGGGCGCGTCTCATCATTTCTCCCCAAGGATAGCTTTGCCACTGCATGAAATTGATTTGCGGCTGGCAGATAAGAGAGTTTCAGCACACGTGCAGATAATCCCTAGTCCTTATCAACTAATCCCGTGCTCGGTACCGGCTGAGCGGATTCCGCAGGAATAAAAGGGATGTGTTCGTCGCCAGCAATGACAGCGCTTTCCGGCACATCAAGATCAGCCACGTCACGAACTCGGACCACCAGCGCCGCCGCGATCAGCATAAAACTTCCGCCTATCATGACCATGTAAAGTGGTGCATCATGATTTTCAGCACCAAACAGGAGCCGGATGAGAGGGCCGAAGGTTAACGCCTGCGTGATCTCGGGAATAACAATGAAGAAGTTAAAGACTCCCATGTAAATACCGATACGGCCGGTTGGTAAGGCACCGGAAAGAATCGCATATGGCATAGAAAGGATAGAAGCCCAGGCTATTCCCACCCCTACCATCGTTAGCAGCAACACATATTTGTCATGGATTAAGTACACAGAAATCAATGCTATCCCACCACATACGAGCGAGAAGGCATGCACTATTTTGCGGCTGGTAATTCTTGCGAGCTTCGGTAAAGCGAAAGCGACGATAAAGGTAACTATTGAATAAACGGCGAAGCAATTTCCACCCCATTCACCCCCTAAAGGAAAACGTGCATCCTGGGGACTGGTTGCTCCAAAAATGCGGTATGACGTAGTCAATCCAAAGAAGAGCCACATGCAAAACAGACCAAGCCAGGTAAACAATTGCACAACAGCGAGTTGCTTCATGGTCGTTGGCATTTCCCGAATCGCAGAGATGATCTCGGCAAGGATTGACTTAATCAACGCGAAAATTCCGACCTGCTGCGTACGCAGTCTTTGAAATAACTCCAAATCTTCGGGCGGATATTCTTTCGTCGTGAGGATCGTCCAGAGTACTGCAACGACAAACGCTGCAGCGCCGATTTTGAACGAATACTGCACCGTAAGCGGAATACCACTCGGTGTTCTTCCGGTCACGCCGAGGTATCTGAAAAAATAGGGCAGCGCATTTGCAAGAGACGCTCCGATTCCGATAAAGAAGCTTTGCATAACGAAACCGGCGGTTCTCTGATCGGCATTTAGTTTATCGGCAACAAAAGCGCGAAATGGCTCCATGCTGATGTTAATGCTCGCATCAAGTACCCAGAGCAGGGCCGCGGCCATTCTGACGCTGGTCGAATCAGGCATGAAAAAGAGCGCCACGCTTGACAAGATGGCCCCGGTCAAAAAGTAGGGACGGCGACGGCCCAGCCAGTTCCACGTCCGATCACTCATTGCTCCGATAATTGGCTGAACGATCAGACCGGTAACAGGACCAGCGAGCCATAGAAAGGGTATGTCAGATTCTTTCGCGCCAAGGTAGCTATAGATTGCACTCATGTTGGCGAGCTGCAGTCCCCAGCCAAACTGGATCCCGAGGAAGCCGAAACTCATGTTCCAGATTTGCCAAAAGCTCAGCCGTGGTTTTTGCATAGTGCCCCTCTAATTACTTTCTTCGTTCTCCCTTAATCAGCGTTTTGTATACAAAGCGGCCGAACGCGCCGGTAGTGTCACTCGCAGATGCCCAGCTTCTACTCGCACCTCTCCGCCTATTGCCAAGCGGTCAATTAACCGATCGCTGTTTAGCAACCCCGCCGAGACAACGGAAAATTCAACTATGGATGGTTTGACGTCATTGTTTATCACCACCACTACAACGGCATTATCGGTCCTGCGAGCGTACGCATACTGCTGCTCCGCCACGTAAAGATTTAACAGCTGCCCGCGACGCAGGGGCTGCATTTCGGTATGCAAGTGGACTAGCGTCCGGACATATTCAAAGAGTTCCTGCTCTGGAGCATGCGCTGCAAGCGTTCGGCCGGCCTTAGTAAAGGCATCTCGCTTGTCGCCGGGAAAACCACCAGGAAAATCAGCGCGCGTGGTAGGCTCGTCTGGTCCAGTCATGGCTATCTCATCACCGTAGTAAAGCTGGGGAATCCCTCGGGTTGTAAGCACGAAGAGACTGGCCAGCTTTAGTCCTGCGATAGTCGCTCCCTTTTCGCTCATGAAGCGTCCGTCGTCGTGGCCTCCAAGCAGGGTAACCATATTGCTCGGGTTGGGGTAGAGATAGTCCTTTGCCAGTGTTTTTGGCACTTCGTCGACATTCTTGCCTTCGGCAAAAGCATGGCGGATTGCATAAAAGAGCGGGAAATCCAGCAGCGAGTCCAAGCCTGAGTCAACAACTTCCTTGGCTCGGCCGCCCTGAAAGTACGATGTATGAACGACGTCACCATCTTTCACTTCACCGACGACGGTGAAGTTCGGGTATTCGCGTTTCAATGCTCGTGTCCATTCGTGCCAGAACGTGTTGGGCACATATTGCCAGGTATCCATGCGGATACCATCGAGTCCCGTAACACCGACCCACCAGAGAGTGTTTTGGATCAGATAACGGGAAACCTCACGGTCCTTTTGATTCAGATCGGGAAGGAAATCGAGAAACCAGCCTTCCATAGTTGTGCGCTTTAGTTCCGCCACCGGGCGCTGATCGTGCAGGACCCAAGTCTGAAATACATTCTTCAGGTGTTGCTCTTTGGTCCCATTCAGCCAGGTGGGAGTGGGGGGATCGTCAACCCACGGATGATAAGGTCCCGTATGATTTACTACCTCGTCCTGAATTATTTTCAGGCCAAGGCGGTGTGCTGTCTCCACCAACTCGCGCAGCTTTGCGAGATTTCCGAAGTGCTCCTCGACTGCATAGAAATCTTGTGGATTGTAGCCATGAAAACCAGTGCTGGGACCGCCGTCCTTCAGCTCAATCTCGTTGCGTGCGTTGTAATTGTCGTACCAGGGCGTTAGCCACAGCGCGGTCACGCCGAGGTCTTTTAAGTAAGGCAGATGATTAATAATGCCCTGCAGGTCTCCGCCGTGATAGAAAAACTTATTGCCGCGGTCGTAGAGGCCGGGCGACTGAGCGGGATCATTATTTGACGGATCCCCGTCGCTGAAGCGATCTACCATGATTAAGTAGATAACATCAGCCGGCGAAAAGCCCTGAAAGCGCCCTGAACGATTCAGAGGAGCCAGAATTTCCAGGGAGAAGTGTGTAACACCATTTGCTGAGGTCAGTTGCAATCTGCGAGCACCGGGTTGCGCGTTGGGGGCAATGGCAATGTCCACAAAGAGGTAGGTGCCGCGTTCGTTTATTACTGGGAGGCCCACAACTTTGAGGTCTGCGGCCAGACTTTTCACGCGCGCGCCCGTGAGATTTCGTCCTCGGACCATCAGCCTCACCGGATTGATGGAACTCCTGGTCCACCAGCTCGGCGGTTCAACTTTGAGGACCTCGGGCGCCGCTTGGGCCCGGCAGAACAAGGGCAGGGAAAAGTAAAGGATACTGGTGAGAATTAGTCTTTCGATGCGCATGAATTCACGTCTGTTTCACACTTTGCTTCAATCCGATGAAAAGGTCTCGCGATCGCAAGGCGCGACCTGCGATGGGTTTGCGCCCTAAACGGAAAGACGCTTGTCGCTATTTGATTGCAGCGCAGCAAAGATCACTTAAGCAGCGGTTGCGCTTCCCATTAGAAACCGGCTTGTCACTATTTGATTCCCAGCGCAGCAAAGATCACTGAAGCAGCGACCCGGCTATGCCGCCCGATGTGAAGCGGGGGCTCCGCCCCGCCGGCCACCTATAGATCCTAGTTGGGCTGAGCCCCTGATTCGGACTTGTCCTCAAGGAAGCGTAACTTTGTCACCGCCAAAAACCAGATCGAAAGATAATCGAATTAAGCACGCTTCTCGAAATCTAAACCAAGGACGAAGCCCGCATCAGGGGCACAGCCCAATGGGAGCCTGCAACAAACCGGCGGGGCAGAGCCACCGCCTCACATCGGGCGGCGGAGCCATACCGGGATGCGAGTTCCATGCAAGGAACCGCTTGGTGCCCTCGGCAAAGACACGCCTACTGTAACTCGGATTTTGTGGGCTCGACTGCGCTCTTGTTTACCCGTCCATACAATTCGCTCAGTTCTCGAAGCCGATCAGAAATGCCCTCGGTGAGAGCGCCAGCTTTAAACCTCCAGGACCAATTTCCCTGGGTGGTGTTGGGCAGGTTCATGCGGGCTCCGGTGTCTAATCCCAGAAGATCCTGCAAAGGCACCACCGCGGTATTGGCAACTGATGCTAAAACAGCACGGATGAAGTCCCAATGAATTTCGCGTCCCTCGCTATTCAAATACTTCAGGCAAAATTTTCTTTCCCGTTCTACCTGTTTTGCACTGCGCGTCGATCCCTCGCCGGCAATGCTGTTGAACCAACCTACAGTGGTGTCGTTATCGTGTGTGCCGGTATAGACCACCTGATGCCGTTTGTAGTTGTGTGGTAGATCGTTATTCTGCGGATTGCTGCTGAAACCAAATTGCAAAATGCGCATACCGGGAAAACCAAAACCGTCACGCAGGGCCTCAACATCAGGCGTAATCACTCCCAAATCTTCAGCAATTATTGGCAAGTCACCCAGAGCGTTATGGATGGCAGTGAATAGTTCCCGGCCGGGGGCTTCAACCCATCGACCGCGTTCTGCGGTCTTGTCCCCACCCGGTATTTCCCAGCTCGCCGCAAAACCGCGAAAGTGATCGATACGAACAAGGTCAACTGTTTGCAAAGTGGATCGCACGCGCTCGATCCACCATTGAAATCCGTCAGCCATCATCCGCTTCCAGTTAAAGAGCGGATTGCCCCACAGTTGACCCGTAGCACTAAAGTAGTCGGGAGGCACACCCGCAACTACTATCGGCGTGCCATTTTCGTCGAGCTTGAACTGTTCCGGATTGGTCCATACATCCGCCGAGTCTTGCGCTACAAAGATCGGGATATCGCCAATTAACTTGATGCCGCTTAGATTGCTATACGACTTCAGAGCAAACCACTGTTTGTAGAAGAGAAACTGATAGAACTTCTGGGCTTCAATGGACTCGCTCAGTTGTTTCTGAGCCGCAGCAAGGGCCACAGGATGGCAGCGGACCAAGGCCGGGGCCCATTCATTCCAGGCCACACCCCCGTGTGCTTCTTTCAGAGCCCGAAACAATGCGTAGTGGTCCAGCCAGGAAATGCTTTGGTGACAAAAGTTTTCAAATGCCGGAAAGAGCGCAGCGGGATCGCTCCGGAATGAGGCAAACGCTTTGCGTAACACCGAGTCTTTGAACTCGTGAACAACTTGAAAATTAACGCGCCCTTCGGGAAAACGAGGGAGATGGGCGAGATCGTCTACAGACAGTAGCCCGTCCATCGCCAGCAACTCAGGACTGATAAGCAGCGTGTTCCCGGCAAAAGCGGAATAACAGGCATAAGGCGAATCGCCATAGCCAGTGGGCCCAAGCGGCAGCACTTGCCAGAGACTCTGCCCGCTGGCTTTGAGGAAGTCTGCGAATGCATACGCTGCTGGACCAAGATCGCCGACCCCAAAGGGACCGGGTAAAGAGGTGGGATGGAGCAATATGCCGCTGGATCTTGGGAAATTCATCTCGCGATTATAAGAATATTTGTCACCCAACTACGAAACCGTGGAACACTGTTGTGGGTTATTATTCCGAAATATAAACCATGACAGTTCGCGGCGGTATCCTTAGGGTGCCTAATCCGTTTACAATCATTGTCGTCTTGGTTTTCCCAATCAAGGGAACCAATTGCGAGCCGTCTTTCAAACCAATCGCTCCCGCGGGAATCGTTATTTCACTCTCCGTTGCCGCTCGGTTTATCGCGACGGTCACGGTCTCTTTTGCGTCTTGCCGCGCAAAAGAATAAGAGTCGTCATCGTACCAAAGGTCGATCAAGCGACCTCTTCTAACGGCCGAATGCTCTGCGCGCATTCTGAGCCAGGCTCGCGTCCACTCATACATCCGCTCTTCGTCGGGTGTCCGGCCATTAGCCTCGAAGGCGTCTCGCGCGTCCCCGGGAAAACCACCGGGGAAATCCCGCCGGTTATCCGGATCTTCTTTTCCTTCCATAGCGATTTCTTCGCCGTAATAGAGTTGTGGGATCCCGCGGACACTCAAGGTAAACGCAGTGTGCATCATTGCACCTTCGAGCGTCGCACCTTCCAGTGACATGAAGCGGGCCGTATCGTGATTATTAACGAGGGTCGTTACCTTTTCGGGGTAGGGATAAAGCGCGTCATACTTCAGTTGATTCCGCAGTGCGCGCACGGCTACTTTGTTCGTAAATACCTGCAAAGAGGTATTCCACAAAGAAAAGTCAAAGTCTGAATCCAGCTTCGTATCGACGCCGTCCCAACCCTTATGCCCACCGATGAAAAACGCAGTTTGCGCGGCATCGCGTTCGAATACTTCCCCTACTAGCCACAGCTTTGGAAATTGATCATGTAAGGCTTGCGAAAAATCGCGAATAAAGCTACGCGGCATATACTGAACTGTGTCCTGACGGATCCCGTCGATTCCCGTCATGCCTATCCACCAAAGCGAGTTCTGAATTTCGTAACGGGCGACCTCCGGCTGGTCCTGATTCATATCCGGCAGATCGTCACTGAACCAACCATCTATAGTATTGCGAACCTCTGCGGTATTCCCGTGGGGAGAAAGCAGAGCGCTATTTTGGAACTTATTTTGCGAGTGATGCTGCAGGCTCCCATGAAACCAGTCATCAAGGGGAGGATCCTGCACCCAGGGATGGCGGGAGCCCACATGATTTGCGACCTGGTCCTGAATTACTTTTATACCTAACCGATGGGCCTTCTCAACTAGTTCACGCAGGGTCACCATAGTTCCGAAACGATCTTCAACGGCGTAATAATCAATAGCGTGATACCCATGATAATAAGTGCTGGGACACCACGGCTTGGCGCAAGTATTCAATCCGTTCCAATTGTCATACCAGGGAGTAAGCCATAGTGCGGTGACGCCGAGCTCCCTGAAATATGGCAGATGATTTATGATCCCGCGCAGATCGCCTCCATGCCAGGCGCGCGGATTCTTGCGATCGTTCGCCGCTGCAGGAGCGTCTGCGGGAGCGTTGTTTGCCGGATCGCCATCTGCAAAACGATCGGGCATGATCAGATAAATAACATCGTCATTGTTAATCCCTTGAAAATTCGCTTTAGCGTCAAGAGGTGCTTCAATCGTGAAAGGAATGGTGGTACTGCCCTGACCGGTTTCAAGCGTCAAGGGATATTGTCCTGGATTGGTCGAGGGACTGATCTTCAAGCTTACAAACAGGTAAGTACCTGACCGATTGACGCGAATCTCGCTTGTTTTTATTTCCGGACGCGTTGCAAAGACCCGAGCGCCCGCCAAATTCTGCCCTCTAACTAAAAGGCGCACGGGATTTATCGTGTGCCCAGTCCACCACGACGGCGGTTCTACTTTGCTAATTGATGGGGTAACGGATTTGTTTGAACCGATGATGGAGTTAGCGAAAAAGAAAACGAGAATCAAGCCACATGACAATCTCAATGAGACTTTGACTATCTTCAATTCTGTGATTGCCCCACAACTTGCTGCGTGCGGAGCTTGTCGTCGTAGATTCGCTCATCCTTCACACGTTTCTCCAGCTCTTCCAGACGCTTGAACTCCGCCAATTCCGCCTGAGCCTTTTCCGCATCCCTGAGGCGTGAATAAGTAAGGAACAGTTGATAATGAGCTTGTGTGTGAGCCGGGTCGTTTTTTGTTACCCGGCGCAGTCGGATTATTGCCTCTTTAAAATCACGCCGTTTCACGGCTATCCGCGCATAGTCGTAAAGTACGCTGACATTGTTGGGCTCTACACTTAACGCCCGCTTTAAGAGTGTCTCGGCATCGTCCATTGTGCCCTGCTCGATATTAATGAAACCAAGACTTGCAAGAGCATCTACGTGGTTGGGATGGGCGGCCACCACCATTGCGAGAATTTCGCGGGCCTTTTCTAAGTTGCCTGCAGCCCGATGTGCGTAACCGCGCAAATAATCGATGTTCTCAATATTCGGATCCAGTTGCGCAGCCAAATCGAAATCGGCGGCCGCGGCCGCGGCTTCTCCCCCGCGATAGTTAGCATTGGCCCGGGCGTAGATGTAAGCTGAGTCTTTCGGGTTGATCTGAATAGCCGTCGTATTTTCTTGAATTGCTCCCTCCCAATAACCTACGCGCGCATATTCTCGGGCTAGCAAAAAGTGGTAAGTGGCATTGCCCTTATCCCTCTCAATGGCATGTTTGAACTCAAGAATTGCATTGTGGTGATCATTAGCCGAGCTTGCGATCAGCGCCAGTCGATAGTGTGTTTCAGCAGGACCAGGATTGAGATCGGCAGCCGCTGCCAAATAACGAGCCGCCTCATCGTTTCGATCCAGATTGTAAAGTGCTATACCCAAGTCATAGAGCACCTCATAGACATGAGGCGTCAGTTTATTGACTGCTTCAAAGAGCCGCACAGCATGTTCATATTGCTTGCTCTCGGCCAGCACAGTCGCTAATGTAAAAAGTGTACGAGGATCTGAGCTAGCTCTGCGCTCAACCAGGTCGGCGGCAGTCTCGGCTTCAGAGATGCGGTTTGCGCGATACGCAACGTTAAGAAAAGCAAGCGCGAGCTCGGCGTCATTCGGTGCACCCTCACGCGCGTGGGCAAACTGCTCCGCCGCGGCCTTGAAATTTCCAGAAGCAGCGTACAAGGAGCCCAGATTGTAATGGGCTTCCACGTGAAAGGGATCAGTTTGGAGTATACGTTCGAATTCGGCGATGGCCTGCGTAGTCTCTCCCCGTTCGGCCATCATTCGTCCGAGATTGTTTCTGGCACCCACAAAATTGGGATCAAGGCCGAGGGCCAACTTGAACTCTCTAATCGCTTCCTCACCATGACCTGTTCGGTCTAACACCACTCCCAAGACGTTGTGAGTAATCGCTGACATAGGGGCAGCGCCCACAGCGACTCGAGCTTGCCGCTCTGCTGCTTCCCACGCATTAGCTTTCACGGCGGCGACTGCAGCATTCACGGCAGCGCTGGCTACCGCGTTCAACTCCGCTACTTTGGAGACGGCTGGCTGCCCCTTTGCCGTTGAACGTCTCACCGCCTTGCGCTGCGCGGTGATGGAAACACAAAGCAAAATTGTGATCAGAAAAATGATTGAGTGGCGAACTACGGCCCGAACTGAGCTGTTAGATAATTTCGCGTTTGCGTCTAGAATGGTTCTCATCCCAAGTTTGTGCAAAGAGTATCGTTCCTGTTCTCCACAGGAGTCATTTCTGTAATTTGTTGGTCCGAAAGTCAACATTAAGTCGGTCAACAACGGCGAACTCCCGCTTTGCTTCTTCAGTTCTGCCCAATCGTGTTAAAGCCAGGCCAAGCTGGTAATGAGCCTCTGAGCGATTGGGAACCAGCGACACCGCTTTCGTCAAACTTTCCACAGCCTCGTTGAAATGCTGTACCAGCATAAATGCGCGGCCTAACGCCCAATAGCCCTCAAAATTGTTGGGTTCAAGGTTCGTCGCTCTTCTCAATGCGGTAATTGCCTCCTCCGACTTGCCTTGCTTTAAGAGTAATGCGCCGAGGCCTAACTGGCCCATCGCGGACTGGGAATCCTTGTCGGCCAACTGTTGATACACCTTTAGAGCTGCCGTAGAGTCGCCTGCAGCTTCCAGCGCAGTGCCTAGAAAGAAGCGAGCCTCAGCTTGCCCAGGGCCCAGGTCCACCGCCACTTTCAGGCTCTTCACGGCAGCGGCGTAGTCCTTGAGCGCATACTGAACGCGGCCCAGATAGAACTGCGCATCGAAGCTCTTTGGATTCAGGGCCACAGCCTGAATTAATGATTCACTTGCCTCAGCGTTTGCGTTTCCCCGCGAGGCTAAAATTACGCCGAGGAGCGTGTGTGCTTCGGCAGCGCCGGCATCGATCCCCAAGGCCCGTCTTACTTCCTTCTCAGCATCTTCGACTCGACCACCATTGAAAAGAGACACGGCCAGGAGATAAGCAGCCTCCACAGAATCGGGCCGGAGTCGGGAGAACTCACCGAACGTCTGAACTGCCTCTGGCCAGCGCTTGAGCTTCACGTAGGCCACGCCCAGGTCTTGCCAGGCGCTGAAGAGCTTCGGGTCCCGTCGCACCGCCTCACCGAAATCCTTTATTGCCGCATGCAGGTCGCCACGATCGGAGGCAAGCAACGCATTAGCGTAAAAGACTCTCGCATCGGAAGGTCGCGCATCCCATAGAAAATCCAGTTGGCTAGCTGCATGGGCAGTGTCGCCAAGGGCCCGGTAGGCAGTAATCAAGTCGAACCGAACCTCGTAGTGCCGGGCGTCAATCTCAAGCGCGCGGCGCAAGTGTTGTATCGTTTCGTCGAGACGTTCACGGCCGCCGACCGACAATAGGAAGCGCCCGAGTTGGTAGTGAGCGTTGAAATTATTAGTGTCCAGCTTCACTGCAACATATGACACTTCAATGGCTTCAGCAGCACGGCCCAACTTCCATAGAGCAGAAGCGAGATTAGTCTGGTAGCTGGAATTGTCAGGCTTAATTGCTACCGCCCGCGTTAGGTCCTCCTGCGCCTCCTGGTAATGGCCCAGAAAGAGGCGAGCTAAGCCGCGCAGATTAAGTGCGTCAGCATCATTAGGATTGCTGACCAGTTTTTTGCTCGCTTCCGCTTCTGTTCGCTCGGCTCGCGTCTCGACCGTGGTGAAGCGCTCGACGTGGGACCGCTCTGGCCCAGGACTCGAAGAGGGAGATTGCGCCAGGACTATTGCTGAGCAATAAAGGCCCAGGGCTAGAGTCTTGACTAAAAAGTTGCCCGGCATCTGTTTGTTGGAATCGTCGAGTGGATCTATGTTAGTTATCACAGCGACCGCAGAGGCTCCGAGCACCGCCAGAGGAATACAGAATCGAAAGGGAAGTTTCAAACTCCCCGAGATTCAGTGCAACGTAAACCGGTCGAAGACCGTTAGTACCGGCAAGGCATTTCCCTCTTCGTCGAACATTCCGCGGTTGAATATGCCTCTACCGCCCGCGACGGCCGTAACTGCAGGTTCCCACCAGAAAACGCCCTTTCCTCTTCCATCCGTCGTGTCCATCACAATTCGATTCACCTCTTCCAAGAAATCTCGCTGGCCCAATGGGGTCTCCGAAAAGGGACCTCTCTTTCCGCCGTATTCCGAGGGGCGCCAATTATAAGCTGCCTCCACCACGATAATATCTTTGCGGTATCGCACCGCCGTGAAATTCAGGTTCTCGCGCAGATCAAACAGGCTGCCATGCCACCAGGGATAGTAAGATTGGCCGATAACGTCGAAAGCGATTTGATACGAGTTTAGCTTATCAAAAAAGGTTTGGGTACCGATCTTATCGCCGCCTCGATCGATATGGATCATGATGCGCGGTCGCACACCGTTGCCGCGTCCCGCATCAACGCCTCTAATTCCGGCCTGTAGGAGATCGGCGAATTGTCCCCAATTCTCCGGCAGTTTGCCGTCGGGCCAGAGCATTCCCTTAATGACTTCGTTTCCGATTTGTACCATGTCAGGCATTACGTCAGCATCGCCAAAAGCTTTGATGATTTCCCGAGTATATTCCCGGACCGCCTGGACCAACTCCGGGTGAGACTTTCCGACCCAGGCTCGGGGAATGAATTGCTTGCCAGGATCGGCCCAAGTGTCCGAATAATGAAAATCGAGTAAGAACTTGAAGCCCAGCTTCTTGGCTTGTTTAGCAAGAGCGATGGTGTACTCCAGGTTATTTGGGAGTTGTGTGGGAGTATGAAATACACGCAAGCGGATCCAGTTGTATCCATGATCGCGGAAAATTTGCAGGCCTGGCTTAGCTACCCCATTATCTTTGAAGATCATTCCCCGAGACTCAGCCTGCGCCAGAAACGAGAGATCAGCCCCAATCGCATACTCCGAAGCATGGACGATCGGCTGTAAGGATGATAGCAAAGCAACCAGGAGTATCGAGGATAGTAAAAGCTGCCGACTGTCCAGCCAGCAGCGCATTTGCATTACCATTTGTACCTGCGAACCGATTTTTGCCAATCCGGTGAAACACTAATCTAGAATCTCAGCTTCGCGCGGTATTGGATCACCCGGCCAGGGTAAGCAGCGTCAAAGACCCCGAATCCTGTGGGTCGTCCATTGCTGGTGCTCACATCGTTCATATTGTTATTGGGCACCGTCAGGTTTGTGTGGTTGAAGAAGTTGAAGAACTCGAGTCCGATCTGGAAATTCAAATGCTCTCTGATGCTCGTGTTCTTGATTAGGGAGAGGTTAGTAAGGAAGATTGATGGACCTCTAAATGTGTTTCGGCCCAGGCTGCCATAACGAATGGTCTGACCAGCCGCATTCGTAACTGTAGTTAAACCAACACTGGTAGAGAAAGCGGCGGGATTCAGAAAGCGACCGGCAGGAACATTTGCAAACGGATCGCTAACGAGTGAAGGCCGAATCAGACCGCACTGACAGATCACACTAAAAGGAAATCCAGAACGTGCCGACTCAGTGACGTTTATTTGCCAACCACTTACGAGTCGATTGGGCGCATCTGTCAAGTACCGCTGACCTTTGCCGAGGGGCAGATCTATGATCGCATCGGCGGAGAGCAAGTGCGGAATATTGAGTACCGAGTTGCCGCGATCAGAATTGAAGTCAAAGGGATCGACTGGTCCTTGGCGACCCTGGTTCTTGCTGTCACCAATGCCGGAGAAAATGCCGGTGTTATTATCAATTGTATGGCTCCAGGTGTACGAGATTTGTCCCTGGATGTTGCGTGAAAGCCTCTTACGCAACTGCGTCTGCAATCCGTCATATGAAGAACTGGCGCCGTTTGTGTATAGCAAAGCGCTGTTTATTAGTTGGCCGGCTTTATTGCGCGCTACTCCTTGTCCGGTTCCGAGGTTACTCAGATTCGGATCTGTACCCAACTGAAGATTGGCCAGCAGGTTCCGACCTCGGTTGCCAACATATCCCACATCGAGTGCATAATCTCTACCTAGCTCGTACTGTAGGCTGAGTTGGAATTGGTGCACTTGCGCGTTCTTCTGATGCAGATCAACAGAAGCCACATTAGTGAACTGCGGCAAGTTTACGGGATCAATTCCATTTGCCAGCAGAGGCGGGCCCTGCCGGAGGGACCAACTGCTAAAATCCACATTGAAGAAGGGCGGGTTACTAACCCCCGGCGGTAGAAGCAGTCCGTCGGACGTATACACCAAACCATAACCGCCGCGCAATACGAGGTTCTTCTCTTTAGTAAGCGCGTAAGCAAAGCCAATCCGCGGGCCAAAATTATTTCTATCCAGCGATACTACTCGGTCTCCTTTATCAGTAGCTACAACCACCTGACGCTGATCTGGAAAGTAATAACTGATACGGCCGGACCTTTCGGTCGCCGCTGTCATACCCGGAAGAATGTCATACCGTAGACCAAGGTTGAGGGTCAGGCGATCGTTAACTTTCCAATCGTCTTGCACAAACAAACCAACCTCCTGGGTACGCACGTCAAATATGCCACCAAAAGTTCGGCTCCTCTGTGAAAACCCGGTTATGCCAAGCAGCGCTACGGCCTGAGCGTTTCCGACACCGGCATTGCCGGAGTCAAATCCAATCGCTCCCTTTTCGTCTCCCGCCGGAACGCAGCCGCTACAAATCGTGTCGCTGGAACGGAGACGAAGCTCCCCGCCAACTTTGATTGATTGCCTGCCTTTAATAATTGTCACCGTGTCCGCGAAATATGGGTTGGTGCTCTTTGCCTGAAAGAGACCTGCGTCGCCAAGAAATTCGACAAAACCGGTGCCCGTAAACCCCAGTCCGGGACCGCCGGTGGTTTCCGGGTTTCCCAGGTTTACATTGGGAATGCCAATATCCGTACCCCAGTTCGGGCTAACCTCGCATGCGCCGAGCACGCCACAATTATGGATACCGATGTTCACCTGGGTAATCCCGAAACGAAAATCATTAAGCAGCGACGGGCTGAAAGTATGCGTGTCGGTAATGCTTATCTGCCGTGCATTACCTACCTCTTCACCAGCGCCAAACCCGGCCGTGGGAAGACCCGGCGGCCCAATCAGACTCGTGGGAAAGAAGTTTTGCCGCAACGTGTTCTCGCGTTGGTCAGTAAAACGTCCGCTCAAAGAATTGGACGAGCTCAGCCGGTAGTCGACTCTAATCCCATGATTATTGATACGTTCTTTGTTCTGCCGTAAGGAGGAGTAGTTGGAAGTGAATTGACCGGGACACGCAATGTCGGCAGTGGGTAACGGGTAGAGTTTTAGAATCTTCTGCGCTATGGGGTCGATGCGCCCCGACGGAATTAAATTGCCAGTAAAAGGTAGGCCGGTCTGCGGATCTCTGATACCTCCACACGAAGCGAATTCCGAGAAGTCTCCATTGCGCGTCTTCGCAGTGGGAACCGCCGTAGTAAATGGGTAGGGGATGTTATTCCGCTGACCCAGAAATTCATACAGAAAAAAGAGGTGGTTCTTAATGATTGGACCGCCGAACGTGCCGCCAAATTCATGAATCTGTTGCACTGCTTTGTCTGGGATAAATGCGTCGTGCCGCGCGAGCGCGAGAGCGCGATCACGTTTCAACATTGGATGAAAAGCATTGAGTGCAGAGTTCTGTCCATAGTAAAAACCGGAGCCATGAAACTCATTGGAGCCAGACTTCGTGGTCACCGTGACCACAGCACCACTAGCGCGCCCCACGTCGGCAGGTGGCACACTGGTCGTCACTTTGAACTCAGCAATCACGTCCGGGTTTGTAAAAACGCCAATACTTCCAAATTGCGGCTCATTATTATCCACTCCATCAACCGAGAAGCTGTTGTTTGTTGGTCGTTGTCCATTGGCAGTTAGTGTTCCACCTCCGGAACGCGCGAAGCGGGAAGTCGGAGTATCTCCCTGAGAGTTACTGCTTCCTGGCCCCCCACCACCTGCACGAGGGTCGCCATTGTTGAATTGGCGTGAATCCGCGGCGGAACCTCCGACGCTCGTATTGGAGGCGACGGCAACACCCGGCGTCAACGTAGCAAGTAAAGTGAAATTGCGTTGCGAGAGTGGTAATTCCGTGACTTCTCTACCAGTGACCACTCCTCCGCGATCGCTCGTTTCGGTTTCCACGAGCGGCGGGGCGGCAGTAATCGTTACTTGGCCCTCAATCGTCCCCGGGGGAAGAGTCAAATCAACTCTCAAACGCTCATTTGTCTTCAGAATAATGTTCTCCTGGTTTACCGTCTGAAATCCTTGCTTGCTGGCTGACACCTTATAATTTCCAATCTCCAGTAATGGGACTTGGTACTCTCCCGAGTCGCCAGTAGTGACCGTGCGAGTCGCATTCGTATCCACCTTCGTCACGGTCACGGTCACGGCCTGTACTGCGGCGCCACTACTATCGGTAACGGTGCCGACAATATCAGCCTTGTTTGTTTGACCCCAGGCAAACACAACACAGACCACCAGCAGAATGGTGATAGCGCTGATGCGCACCACAGCGTTTCGGAATGTGAAAGTGATAATCATGGCCGGTTCCTCATGTGACACGAAAAATGTTACGTAGCTCTCGCTATCCGGTTTAGAGGGTACCCTCCCTGGCAGAGAGCAGAAGCCCGCGCGGAAGCCTGAGGTCCTACAAACTATCCATCGATCTGCGAGAAAGCGTTTGGCCTAGTTTGGCCTAAGGGAGCCAATGGTTTGTTGCCTGAACGAACGAAGTATTTAATACGGTTTTTGAAGACTGTCAATAGTTTTCTATGGCAGAACGGAAAAATCTTCTTGTTGCCGGAGAGTTAATCAGTGACGAAGTGAGGAGCCAGAAGTCAGGAGTCAGAAGTCAGGAAGAAGCGATTGCTCGGCTCTGCGGTGCGTATGCGAAAGAGAAGCAGTAACCGCCGAGACGCCGAGGACGCAAAGGGGCGCACAGTTGAAACTCAGGCACAACCCCTGCAGCGGAGTCAAGGAAGCGCCATCACGCCTCGAACCGTTCTGACTCCTGGCTCCTGGCTCCTGACTTCTGATTCCTGATTTTACGCTGCGAAGGCGGTCGCAAACTTACTTGCCAGGACCAAACTCAGGGCGCCGCGTAAGGTCGGCTGTTCGCCAAGAGTTGACGGAAGAATCCGGGATGAAGGTAGGCCCTGTCGAACGCTTCTTTCTATCTTCTCCTTAAGGGAGCTCTCCACGAAGGACCATGCCCTGGTTATTTCACCGCCAACCACAACGGCCTCCGGACTGAATCCAACAATCAGATTAGAGATACCAATCCCCAGATAATGAGCCATGTCCTTGAGAGCCTTTTGCGCATTCTCCTCGCCCTGGAGAGCGCGATCTACCAAAGTAGGGAAAGCTGGCGACTCTGTTGGCTGCGCTTGTGAGCAAAGTCTCAGGTAGCGTGCCAGAGCTGCGCGCTCAGAGGAGAAGGCTTCCCAACAATCATAGCTGCCACAGGAACACGCAGCCGGCGCATCCGCCCCCACGACCATATGCCCAAATTCACCCGCCGCCCCGCGCTCTCCGCGATATACCTGGCCGTCAAAAATGATTCCAGTACCCACACCTTCCGCTACCAGCACCAGGATAAAGTCCCGAGCGTCACTGACTTCCGGACGTCCAAACCAAAGTTCAGCCAGGGCGACGGCGTTTGCATCATTGTCTATGGTTACCGGTAGCCCCGTTGCCCTGGAGATCCTTTCAGCCACGGGAAAATCGCGCCACTTAAAATAAGGAACGAAGATCGCACAACCTGTTCCTGGATCCACCAGACCAGGAATACTGACGCCAACGCCCTCCAAGGAGCCCTTATTTCTCTCGGACAGTTTCCGTACGAGATCTATGGTCCGACCCAGCGTGTGGTCTACGTTGGGATCGGTCAGAAACGTCTCCTGTTCAATTACCCTGCCAGCAAGATCACTAGTAGCCACCGTGGTGATCGTAGGGGTGATGGCCACGCCCATCGCAATAGCACCCGCTGTGCGCAATCTAAGCAGAGTAGGGCGCCGGCCTCCAGTGGATTCGCCGGCGCCGATTTCCTCCACCAGTCCCTCTGCTTCAAGCAACTCAATAATTTCCGAGACGGTGGATCGCTGAAGGGCAGCCTCACGAGCAATTTCCGCCCGCGATATTGGTTCTCTCTCACGCACGTAGTTGAGGACGATCTGGCGGTTAATGTCCCGGATCGTATTCAAATGGGCCGCCTGGACTTTTTTTAGATCGATTCGCCTCAATGTTAGCTCCTGACAGAAGGCGTGCTCTTCGGAGTCAGCAAAACCGGGAAGTGTCTCAGCAACCGAGGGCCGTGAGATACGAATACATATTACAAACAATGGTTGCAGTCAATGTCGCCGGAAGGATGAAGTATGAAGGATGAAGTATGAAGGCAGAAGGATGAACGATGAAGGTTACTTCCTTAAGCTTCATCCTTCATCCTTCATACTTCATCCTTC
>Ga0137374_10002141_pt1 | contig 23183 bp, 22 predicted proteins | sample SagtaG_20_FD_104811 | JGI IMG/M metagenome (GOLD analysis project Ga0137374, IMG submission 104811) | Vadose zone soil microbial communities from Sagehorn Ranch, Mendocino, California, USA - Sage1_R_100_16 metaG | ecosystem: Environmental > Terrestrial > Soil > Vadose zone | place: USA... | reverse complement strand
CGATGAGGACGTCCACCTTGCCGGCGGCGAAGTCGGCCAGCACCTGCTTCTGCTCGGCGGGCCGGCGGAACCGCGAGATCATGTCGATCCGCACCGGGAAGTCGCGGTAGCGCTCGCGGAAGGTGTTCCAATGCTGCTCGGCCAGGACCGTCGTCGGCACGAGCATCAGGGACTGCTTGCCGTTGATCGCGGCGGCGAAGGCCGCCCGCACCGCTACCTCGGTCTTGCCGAAGCCGACGTCGCCGCAGACGAGGCGGTCCATGGGGCGGGGCGCCTCGAGGTCCTCTTTGACCGCCTCGATCGCCGCGCGCTGGTCCTCGGTCTCGCGGTAGGGAAACTCGGCCTCGAGCCGCTCGAGCCAGTCCGAGGAGAGGTCGTAGGTGCTGCCCGGCGCCTGCTGGCGGCGGGCGTAGAGCGCCAGCAGCTCGCCGGCGAGCTCGCGCAGCGCGGTCCGCGCGCGGCTCTTGAGGTTCTGCCACGCTTTGCCGCCAAGCTTGGAAAGCGCGGGCACCCCCGCGTCGGCCCCGATGTACTTCGAGACCTTTCCGACCTGCTCGTGCGGGACGTAGAGCCGGTCGTCGCCGCGAAAGCCGAGGAAATGGTAGCCTCGCGTGACCTCGGCGACGGTCTTCGTCTCGAAGCCGAGCAGCTTGCCGATCCCGTGGTCCTCGTGCACGACGAAGTCGTCGGTGCGCAGGTCGGCGAAGGACTGGAGCGCGCGGCCAGCCGTACGGCTCCTGGGATCACGCGGAGGACGCTTGCGGAAGACCTGCGCGTCGGGCAGCAGGACGAGCCCGAGGTCTCGCCAGACGAAGCCGCGGCGCGCGGGCGAGACGGCGAAGAGGAGCTCCGGCTCGTCGGGCAGGGGGTCACCCGGCTCGAGCAGGCGCGGCTCGACCCGGCGGAGCAGGTTCGCCGTGCGCAGCGCCTCACCGCGGTGGGGAAAGGCGACGACGACGCGGTTTCCGGCGCGGATGAAGCCGGTCAGCTCGGTCTCGGCCTCGGCGAGCCCGCGGGCGGCGACTGCCGGCCGCTGCGCCTCGAAGGCGAACGGCTGCCCGCGCGGGAACGGGTCGAGCTCCGCTGCACCGCTCAGCGGCAGCTCCGTCTGGAACTCCTCGGCCCAGATCTGGCGTACCTGCTCGGGCTCCCAGACCAGGTCGGGCGCCCGGTCGAGCGGCCGCACCAGATCGCGCGGGATCCCGGCCTCCCCGCCGTCGTCGGTAAGCCGCGGCTCCCGCAGGTCGAGCCGGCGCTCGGCCGCCGGGTAGACGACCGTGCTCCCCAGGTCGCGCAACGCCCGCTGCGTGAACGACGAGAAGGCCCGGATCGCCTCGATCTGGTCGCCGAAGAACTCGACCCGGATCGGATCGCGGCCGGTCGTTGGGAAAACGTCGACGAGCCCGCCGCGGACTGCGAACTGCCCGCGCTCCTGCACGCGGTCGACCCGCTCGTACCCGGCCAGGGCCAGCTGCTCGGCGACCGCGTCGAGACCGGGCGAGGCGCTGGGTTCGAGCGCTAGTGGCTCGGGGCGGGCTTGCGGGGGCGGCATCGGCTCCGCAAGCGCGGCCGCGGAGGCGCAGACGAGCCCGCCCGCGGCAACGACGTCGAGCGCCCGCGCCCGCTCGCCGACGAGGTGCGGCGGCGGCTCGAGCCCCGAGCCCCAGTGGACACCGCGGCTCGGCAGCAGCGCGACTCGCTCCTCGCCGAGGAACCAGCGGACGCCCTCGGCGGCGTCGCGCGCGTCGGCGTCGTCGGGCAGCAGCACGACGAGCGGGCCACCCCGTTGCTCGTAGAGCGCGGCGAGCAGGAGCGGCAGGGCCGGCTCGGAGACACGCGCAGGGGCAGGCAGCGCCTCGACGAAGGCGGTCAGCCGCTCGTCCGCGAGCAGCTGCTCGACGAGCGGGTGCAGGACGGGACTGGCGGTGGCTGTGGGGTCCAAGGCGAAAGACGGAACCGCGGTTCCGCGCGTCAATGGTACGGCTAGCCGGCTAGTTGAAGTGCGCCTGCGCCGCGTCGAGCCCTTCTGCCGCGATCGCCTCGACCGCATCCGCGGCACGCGAAACCAGACCCTCGGTGTCCTCCTCTGGCCCGAATCCCGACAGCACCCAGTCCGAAACGGAGCGCGGGTCGCCTCGGCCTGGCCGCCCGACCCCGACCCGCAGCCGCTCGAACTCCTGCGAGCCCAGGTGCTGCGCGAGCGAGCGCAGGCCGTTGTGCCCGGCCAGACCACCACCGCCGCGCACCTGCAGCCGCCCCGGCTCGAGGTCGACGTCGTCGTGCACCACGAGCAGCCGCTCGGGCTCGACCTTGAAGAAGCGCGCGGCCGCCCCCACCGAGCGGCCCGACTCGTTCATGTACGTCTCCGGCTTCAGCAGCCCGAGCCGCAGGCCGCCGAGGCGCACCTCCGCGAGCGAGCCGGAGAACTTCGAGCGCCACGAGCCCCCGTGTCGCCGCGCAAGCTCGTCGAGTACGAGCCAGCCGACGTTGTGCCGTGTGCGCTCGTACTCGCGCCCGGGATTGCCGAGACCCGCGACCAGCAGGTCGAGCGTCGAGGCTCCCTCGCCCCGACGGAAGAGCCGCACTATTCCTCGGAGGTCTCTTGCTCGCCGGAGGGAGCTTCGCCTTCGCCCTCGGCTCGGGGCTCGCCCTCGGCACCCTCTTCGCCCTCGGCAACCTCGCCCTCGGGCAGCTCGCCCTCTTCAAGCTCCTCGCCCTCGACCTCTTCCGGCTCGGGCTCGACGAACCGCGTCGGCATCGTGACCGTCGCCAGCACGGTCTCCTCCGGGTCGTCGAGGTAGGTGACCCCCTCGGTGGGCGGCCCGAGATCGACAAGACGCAGCGTGTCGCCGATCGCCATGCCGGTGACGTCGAGCTCGAGGTGCTCGGGAATCTCCATCGGCAGCGCCTCGACGTTGATCTCGCGGCTGACCTGCGAGAGCACGCCGCCCTCGGTGACGCCGACCGGCTCGCCGACGAGCTCGACGACGACGCGCGCCTGGATCGACTGGTCGAGCCGCACCTCCTGCAGATCGACGTGGATCAAGCCGCCGCGGACGGGATGCTGCTGGTAGTCCTTGAGAATCGACGGGTGGGTCGTCTCCCGGCCCTCGAGCGTGACGTCGAGGATCGCGTGCAACCCCTGTCCCCCCGTGAGGACGCGGCGCAGCTCCCGCTCCGAGATGCTGATCGCGTACGGCTCCTTGCCGCGCCCGTAGAGCACGCCCGGAATCAGCCCCTGCTTGCGCAGGCGGCGCGATTCGGCGGAACCACGGCTCTCCCGCTCGTGTACCTGCAGCTTCACTCGCTCGCCGGCCATCGGCGCGGAAGTCTAGCCGGACCGGAGTTCAGCGACGCTTGATTGCGATCAGGTCGAGCAGTAGCAGCGGCCAGAGCAGAATTGCGAGGACGGCCGCCGCCACACCGCGGACGCCGTGAACGTGCTGGAAGTAGTTGCGCTCCGCCGCGACCGCGACCCCGACGCCGAAGTAGACGAGCACGAAGAGCGAGGGGAACCTGCGCACGAGGGCCGCTTAGGCGGTCAGGTCGGCGGCCATCTCGTCGAACGCCGCCACGAAGGCGTCGCAGTCTTCGCGCGAGTGGGCGACCGTCAGCGTCCACTCCTCCTCACGGCCGGGTGTCATGTAGATGCCGCGGTTCATGTTGTAGAGCCAGGAGAGGTCGGCCAGCTCCGCGTCCTGGTGCGCCTTGAACGACTCGTAGTCGACGATCGGCTCGGGCGAGAAGGTGACACAGCCCTTGGCGCCGAGGCCGACCGAGTAGCCGGGCAGGCCGTACCGATCGATCACCTTCTGGCACCCGCGCAGCAGGCGGCCTTCCCGCGCCTCGATCGTCTCGTAGGCCTCGGGCGTGAGCACCTCCTCCAGGCTCGCCCGCGCCGCGGCCATCGCGAGGGGGTTGCCGTTGAAGGTTCCCACCTGGTAGACGGCTCCGCTCTCCACGACCTCGAAGGCCTCCTCCGTGCCGCCGATCGCCCCGGCAGAGAGCCCTCCGCCGAGCGCCTTGGCGAGCGTGACCAGGTCCGGGGTGACCCCGTAGCGCTCGGTCGCGCCTCCGGCGGCGATGCACAGGCCTGTCTTCACCTCGTCGAAGATCAGCAGCACCCCGAGGCGCCGGGTCAGCTCGCGAACCGCCTCCAGGTAGCCGGGCTCGGGGAGGATCACCCCGAGGTTCATCATCGCCGGCTCGATGATCACGCAGGCGGGCGGGCGGCCCTCGTCGAACAGGCGCTCGATCCGCCGCTCCATCGTGCCTGCGTCGTTGAACGGCACCGGCACGGTCAGGTCGGCAACCGATTGCGGGATGCCGCCGCCGTAGGGGAGCGACGCGTAGTCCTCGCGGTCGCCGATGTCCGCGTACGGGACGCCGATGGAGACCATCACGTAGTCGTGGTGGCCGTGGTAGGAGCCGAAGATCTTGACAATCGTCTCGCGGCCGGTCTGCGCGCGGGCGATGCGGATCGCGTCCATCGTCGCCTCGGAGCCCGAGTTGACGAAGCGCCAGCGCGGGATGCCGAATCGCCGAACCAGCTCCTCGGCGACCGCGACGGCGTCTTCGGTGGGCGCGGCGAAGTGCGTGCCGAGCTCGAGGCGGTCGCGCACGGCACGCGTGATCGCCGGGTGTGCGTGGCCCTGGGGCATCGAGCCGAAGGCGTTGTGGAAGTCGATCATCTCCGTGCCGTCCACGTCCCAGACGCGCGAGCCCGAGCCGCGCTCGAGGTAGATCGGCCAGGGGTCGCGCTTCTGGTAGGCCGAGGCGACGCCTCCGGCCAGCGCCCGCCGGGCGCGCTGGTACATCGCGCGTGAGGCGGGCGTCCGCTCGTCCAGCCGACGCTGCTCCCGCTCGGTCAGCTCCGCGATCCTGGCCCGGTCCAGCTCCGCCGTCGCCTGTGTGCTCATGCCGCCATTCTCTCCTGCCGGGCGGCGTCGTGTGCAGCCGGTGGGATCTCAGTGCGCCACAAACGTCTTCAGCGCGACGATCGCCAGCCCAAGCGCAAGGTTGACGCTAACGGCGATCAGCGTGCCGGCTCGCCTGAGCTGCTCGAGGTGCGCATACCGCACGCCCTGGGCCGTCAGCGTGGCCACTCCGACCGCGAGTGCAAGCCAGACGGCGGTGCGCTCTCGAAGGACATCGAGGGCGCCGAGCGCGAGCAGCGCCATTGGCAGGACCGCTGCGAGGGGAATCGAGAACTCGGCTCGTGCGATCGCGGCGAGCTCGCCGACGGTGAGGCGCCGGCCTGCCTCGAGGCTCCTGCCAAGGCCATGCGAGTACACGTGTGCCACCCACAGGACGAGCACCGTCGTCCCGACGATCGCGGTGAGCTGCCACGGGTGCTCCTCGTATGACTTCGCCCCGGCCGTCACAGAGGCCAGGACGACGATGGTTCCGTAGACGGTTCCGGCAATCGTGCCGCGGGATCCGACGATGAGTGTCTTGAGCCCCATAGCGCGCATCATCCGCCACTCGGGCGCGCACGGAGAGCCCGTACGTGGCCCGGCGCGAGGTTCGTCGGGCTGAACTCGAGGTTGTATCTCCCGGGTTTCGCCTGGATCGGGTTCATTCGGCCTTTGACGTTCGTGCACGTCGTGACGGGCTCGAGCCGCCCTCGCCTTCCGGACTCACGCGGCTAAGCTCCTACTGTGAATAGTCGACTTCGCCGCTCGCTCAGTGACCGCCGAGTCGCCGTCGTTGCCTCGCTGGCCGTCCTCTCGCTGTTCGTCATCGCGATGATCGTGTTTCGGATTGTGTACACGCGGACTCCGGAGCACCTCGCGATCGGCTGGAATCTGTTCCTTGCGTGGATCCCATTCGCGCTGGCGCTCGTCCTTTACGACCGGGCGAGGACCGGCGTCTCGACCCCCGCGCTGGCTGCTCTCGGGCTGCTCTGGCTGCTGTTTCTTCCAAACGCTCCCTACCTCGTCACCGACTTGAAGTACGTCGGCCACGTCGGGGGTGTACCGGTCATGTACGACGTCCTGCTCCTATCCGCCGCGGCCTGGACCGGGCTGCTTCTGGGGCTGACGTCTCTCTTTCTCGTCCACGTGGTTGCGCGGCGTTTGATCGGTGCTCTCAATGCCTGGGCGTTTGTGCTGGGTGTTCTTGCGCTGAGCTCGTTCGGGATCTATCTCGGCCGCGTCCAACGCTGGAACTCCTGGGATGTCCTCGTTCGGCCGGGAGCACTCCTAGGCGACATTGCGAGCGGTGCGTTCCATCCGCTCAGTCATCCGCGTCCGATTGCGGTCACCATCTTGTTCACGTCGTTCCTACTGGCCAGCTACCTGGTCTTCTACTCATTGGCGCGCATCAGCTCGCTGGTGCGCGAGTAGGACGGCTTCCGCCGCCAGTGCTGGTTCCCAGAGAGCTAGTACGGGCCGTTTGCTTCGCTCTAGCCACGCCGGTTACGTGGAGGGCGTGACAGGGACGGATCCCTCAGGCAAGCTCGCGCGCAAGGCAAGTTGGGCTCAGCCTCCGCGTCTATTCAAATAGAGGCCGGGTGGCTTCTCTGGGATTGGGTGGCCAAAGCCACCCAGGGGAGAGGAGAAACACCACCCGGCTTCCCTATTGTTACGAGCGGGGCCATCTTTGGCGCGCCTTGGAAGAAAACGGCGAGCGCGCCGCGTCTAGAAGAAAGCCGGCGGGATTGCTGGTGGCCGTATCGGCTGGCGAGCGCACCCGCCGGCGCTCATACGATAGATCGGCACGTCAGGCTCCTTCACGTTCTCAGCGCCACGGCCCTGACATCAGAAGGTGCTAGAGAGAGGGCGGTACGCCGCCCTCTCTCCCAGTCGGTGACCAAAAGGGTCGGGCGGCGAGACGAACGCCGACTTACCGGAACGCATGGGGCGGCCCCGCCTACCCAAGGTGTTTGCGGCAACGCCCTGGGCGGCACCGCGGTGGGGGCCGTCTGAATGCGGGCTCCCCCCTCCCGCTTTCGCTGGATCGCGTTCCCGATTGAGCAATTAAGCAATCGCCTGCAGGCGATTGCCGGAAGGTGGGAACTTCCAGGAGAAAGAAGGCAGAAACGGCTCCGTAGAGGCGTTCCGGTCAGAAGAGCTGGTTCTCGCCCGCGAAGATCGCGGAGACCGAGTCGTCGGCGAAGACGTTGTAGATCGTCTCGGCCAGCAGCCTGGAAACCGACACGTCTCTGATCTTGTCCGGTCGGTTGAGCTTGTCGATCGGCACCGTGTCGGTGACCGTGACCTCCTCCAGCTCGCTCGCGGAGATCTTTTCGAAGGCGTTGCCGGGGAACAGCCCGTGCGTCGCGCACGCATAGACCTCGGTGGCACCAGCCTCCTTGAGCGCCTTCGCGCCGGCGATCAGCGTGCCTCCGGTGACGATGATGTCGTCGCTCATGATCGCGACCTTCCCCTCGACGTTGCCGATCACCTCACTCACCTCGGCGGTGTCGTGCTCCGGCCGGACCTTGTTCATGATCGCGAGGTCGGCCTCGAGCATCTGGCCGAAGCGGCGCGCCATCTTCGCGCGGCCGGGATCGGGCGACACCGCGACGATGTTCTCGCCGAAGAGGCCCTTGTCGCGATAGTAGGTCGCGAACAGCGGCAGCGCGGTCATGTGGTCGACGGGAACGTTGAAGAAGCCCTGGATCTGGCCCGCGTGGAGATCCATCGTCAGGACGCGGTCGACCCCGGCCGCCTCGAGGAAGTCGGCGACGAGGCGCGCGGTGATCGGCTCGCGCGGGCGCGATTTCTTGTCCTGGCGCGAATACGGGTACCAGGGCACGACCGCGGTGATCCGCTTCGCGGAGGCGAGCTTGGCCGCCTGCACCATGATCAGCAGCTCGACCAGGTGGTCGTTCACGGGCGGCGAGCCCGACTGGATGATGAAGGCGTCGCTGCCGCGGATGGAGTTGTCGTAGCGGACGTAGGTCTCGCCGTTGGCGAAGGTCTTCAGTTTGACCTCGCCGAGGCTGACGTTGAGCTTCTCCGCGATCTTTTCGGCGAGCTCGGGATTCGAGCGGCCCGAGAAGAGCATCAGCCGCTTCTGCGGCCCGCGCTCGATCCAGGGCGTGCGCTCGGTCACGGGCAGAACCGGCTCGACGGACTCGAGCCCGGGAAGTGTGGCCTCACTCATTCCTCCCGTTTCCTCCGGACATAGCCTTCCTTGTTCTCCTGGCGCGCGCGCGCCACGGCGAGGGACTCCGGAGGGACATCCTGGTCGATGACCGATCCGGCCCCGATCCACGCATCGTCGCCGATCTCCACGGGTGCAACGAACGCATTGTGGACGCCGGTCCTGACGTTGCGCCCAATCCTGGTGCGCGCCTTGGGCTTCCCGGGCTCGTGCGGGAAGTTCGCCGTGATGTTGCCTGCGCCGATGTTCGTACCCTCGCCGATCTCCGCGTCTCCGATGTACGACTGGTGTGGCACCTTCGCAGCTTCGCCGATGCGCGAATTCTTGATCTCCACGAACGCGCCTGCCTTTGCACCGGCCTCCAGCACGGTTCCAGGGCGAAGGTAACAGAAGGGGCCGACGAGCGCATCCGGGCCGATCTCGGCGTCGGCCGCGACCACGTGCGGCCCCACCTCGGCGCCCCGGGCGACCCGCGTCTGGCCCTTCAGCACGGTGAACGGGTGGATCGTCGAGTCCGCCTCGAGCTCGACGCCCGGGTCGATCCAGGTCGAGGCCGGGTCGACGATCGTTGCGCCCGCGAGCATGTGCTCACGGTTGACCCGGTCGCGTAGCAGGGCGGCCGCAGCCGCGAGCTCGGCGCGGGTGTTCACGCCCTCGACCTCGGCCGGATCCTCGGCGGTATGGACGGCGACCCGCTCGCCGCTCCCCGCAAGGTCGCGGACGGTGTCGGTCAGGTAGAGCTCGCCCTGGGCGTTCTCCGGGCGGAGCCGCTCGAGCGCGGGCCAGAGCTTGTCGGCGGCGAAGACGTAGATCGAGGAGTTGACCTCGCGTAGCGCGAGCTCGTCCTCATCGGCGTCGCCGGCCTCGACGATCGCCTCGAGCGCCCCCTCGGCGTTGCGGACGATGCGCCCATAGGCGCCGGGCTCTGCGGGCTCGAAGGAGAGCACGGTCGCGGTCGCGCCTTCACGCCTGTGTGTCTCGAGGAGCCGCCCGAGCAGCTCGCTGCTGATCGCGGCGGCATCGCCGGTGACCACCAGCACGTCGCCCTCGAAGCGGGCCAGCGCCTCGCGGGCGGCAGCGGCCGCGTCGCCGGTGCCGCGGGGCTCGACCTGCACGGCGATCTCGACCTCCTCGAACGTGTCCTCCGAGCCGGGCGAGGCGACGACGACGAGCGGCTCGGGCCCCAGCTCGCGGACGGCCTCGACCACCCAGTCGACGAGGCGGCGCCCGAGCAGCGGGTGCAGGTGCTTCGGCGTCTCGGAGCGCATGCGCGTGCCGAGGCCGGCGGCTAGGACGACGGCTGCGAGCTTCGGCTCGGTCACCTGAGGCGTCGCTTGCGATGCCGTCTGGAGGCCGCGGCGGCTTTGCCGCTGGAGCCGTCTAACCCCGGCTGTTGGAGGTGTCCAGGGCTACGAATCACGAATCGGAAAGCGTCGGAGAAGATGGCTGGGGCGCCAGGATTCGAACCTGGGATCGCGGGACCAAAACCCGCTGCCTTACCACTTGGCTACGCCCCACCATGTCGGCGGCAGCTTAGCCTCGGTCGCCGAACAAAAACAGGAGCGCGATCGCCGCGAAGACCCCCGCCAGGATGAGGGCGAGCCAGTTGAGGATGAACGCCATGATCACGACGATGACCGCAAGTGCCTGCGAGGCACCGGCGATCCAGGTGAACTGCCGCGCGGTGTCGGATCGGGCGTGGCGTCCCCAGAAGACGTAGAGCGCGAGCACCGGAATCGCAATCGCGATCACGGTCCAGCGCGAGAAGTCGTGCGCAAGCGCGACGATCACGCCCTCGATCACGGCGATCCAGAGGGCGATGCGTATGCGTCGGGCCTTCAGCCAGCGACCGGTCCGCGTCGTGCCGTGCTCAATGACGCTCCGGGGCTCGATGAACTCATCCGAAGCCATGCGTCAACCGTACCAAGTGGGGACCGTGATCCAGGTCTTGCCGCGGGCCCGCAGCGCGCGCTCCGCCTTCGACGCCTGTTCCCGGTGGTGGAAGAGGCCGTACACCCCCGGGCCCGCTCCGCTGACGTCGGCGCGAAACGCACCCAAGGCGGAGAGCTCCGTGGCGAGCGGTGAAGACGCCAGGTCGTTCCGGGGCAAGGCGGCGAGATCCCGAGGCCGGCGCACCCGCGCGAGCGCGCCGTCCAGGACCCCGCGCCGCGTGTCGAAGCCTTCTGCCCCGCGGCGTGCGTCGAAATCCGCGTAGACCTCGGCGGTCGAGCTCTTGCGTGCTTCAAGCGGCAGGACGAGCACGACCCAGTAGTCCTGGGGTAGCTCTAGAGGGGTCAGGTCGGTCCCGGTACCCCGGCCGAGCTGTGGCCCCGAGGTGAGGAAGAAGGGCACGTCGGAGCCGAGGCTCGCGGCGAGCTCCGCCAAAGCCTCGAGCGGGAGCGGCTCGGGGAGGGTCTCGTTGGCCAGCTTGAGAGCGGTGGCCGCATCCGAGCTGCCGCCTCCGAGGCCCGCCGCGATCGGAACCTTCTTCCAGATCCTCGCCTCCCAGCGCGGCTCGGCTCCGGCAGCGGCGGCGAGGCTCTCGAGCGCGCTCCGAACGAGCGTGTCCTCCGGGAAGCCCTTCACGCAGAGCTGCGCTGCCGGCTCAACCGAGATCCGGTCGGCGAGGTCGAGGCGCTGTAGCACCGTCACCAGCTCGTGACGGCCGTCCTCGCGGCGCGGGCCGACGACGAGCGCGAGGTTCAGCTTGGCAGTCGCCGGAGCGCGTCTCATCGGCCGAGCGCTTCGGCGAGCGCCACGAACTCGGGCGGGCCCAGCTCTTCCGCGCGAACGCCTGGATCGCGCCCGATTGCCTCGAGGGCGGCGTCCGCCCGCTCGCGGGTGGAGACCCCGGCCAGCTCGAGTGAGTTCGGAAGGCGCTTGCGCCGATGTGCGAACGCCGCACCGACGACTTGCTTCACCCACTGGCGATCCCAGTCGCCCTCCGCGGTTCGTCGACGAAAGGCGACGAGCGCCGAATCGACGTTGGGGCGCGGCCGGAAGGCCGTGCGCGAGACCGGGTGGAAGCCGGTTCGCTCCGCGACGAGCTGGATCAGCACCGAGACAGCGCCGTACGACTTCGTCGAGGCCTGAGCGAAGAAGCGATCGGCGACCTCACGCTGCACCATCACGCACCAGAGCTCGATGCCCGGGAGGCCGTCGAGACTCTCCGCCACGAGCGGCGTGGCGATGTTGTAAGGCAGGTTCGAGACGAGCTTCGTCGGCTTCGGCTCCAGCGCAGCGAGGTCGAGCCGGAGCGCGTCGCCGAAGTGGAGCTCGACGTTCGGCCGGCCCGCGAGGCCCTCGCGGAGGCGCGGCTCGAGCGAGCGGTCGAGCTCGACGGCGTGGACGTGGCGGGTGCGATCGGCCAGGTACGCGGTGAGGACGCCAAGACCCGGACCGATCTCAAGCACGACATCGTCGGGGCCGAGCTCCGCCAGCCGCCCGATCACGCCGAGCAGGTTCTCGTCGACCAGGAAGTGCTGGCCGAGCTCCTTCTTGGCGGCAGAACCGGTCATGCGAGCGAGAAGGCGGCCGCGGCGTTGGCCTCGAGGCGCACGGCGAGCTCGTTTGCGTCGTCCCCGCGCGCCTCCGCCAGCGCGGCTGCGGTATGGACGACGTTGGCGGGCTCGTTCGGGCGCCCGCGGCGCGGCTGGGGCGAGAGGTAGGGGCTGTCCGTCTCGACGAGCAGCCGGTCGGCTGGAACCTGTCGCGCCACCTCTCGCAGTTCTTCGGCGTTGGGGTAGGTGACGTTGCCGGCGAAGGAGAGGTAGTAGCGACGTTCGAGTGCGACCGGCAGGAGCTCCGGGGCCGAGAAGCAGTGGAGGACGACGGTGCCCTGGAAGCGCTCGAGCGCCTCGGCGGTCTCGGCCGAGGCCGAGCGCGTATGGACGACGACGGCCTTGCCGAGCTCGGTGGCGAGGGCGAGCTGGCGCTCGAAGAGTTCGTGCTGGCGGTCACGCGGCGCGTAGTCGCGGTAGAAGTCGAGCCCGGTTTCGCCGACCGCGACCGCGCGCTCGTGGCCGAGCAGCTCACGGAGCTCCTCCAGGCGAAGGGCGTCGTCTTCGCCGGCCTGGTGTGGATGGATCCCGAGCGCAGCGAAGACTCCTTGCTCCCGCTCGGCGATCGCGAGGGTCTCGCGGCAGGAATTCAAGCCCGAGCCGACCGCGACGATCCGTCCCACGCCCGCCGCGCGCGCCCGCTCCACGACCTCCGCCGCCGGCTCGGCGCACGCGTCGAGGTGCGCGTGCGTGTCGATCAAGCCGCGGCGGTCGGCAGGTCGACGCGCGGGAAGAGCGGCGCGGCGGGCCCGATTCCCTCGGTCTCCGGTGTGCGGCCGGCCGCGACCCGGTCGAGGTCCAGCTCCAGCGGCTGGCCTAGTGCGCCGAGGATGCGGGGCGTGGTTTCCGGAAGGTAGGGCGCGAGGGCGACCGCAACCGCGCGGACGCCGTCGGCGAGGTCGTAGAGGACGCGGTCGAGGTCGGCCGCACGGGCCTCGTCCTTGGCGAGCTGCCAGGGCGCGGTCGACTCGACGTGGCGGTTCAGCCGGCGCACGACCTCCCACACGTCCTCGAGCGCGCCGGTCAGGTCGTATGCATCAAAGCGCTCGACGAGCTTCGCGCGCAGAGCTTCCAACACGGAAGCGAGCTCGGTGTTCGGCTCGCCCGGCTCGATCCGGCCGTCGCGGTAGCGCGCGATCATCGCCGTCGTCCGCGAGACGAGGTTGCCGAGATCGTTTGCGAGCTCGCGCTCGTAGCGCTCGTGGAGGCTGTCGAGCGAGGCCGTACCGTCTTGACCGAACGAGACCGAGCGCAAGGCCCAGAAGCGCACCGGATCGGCGCCGTAGACGTCCACGAGATCGAGCGGGTCGAGCGCGTTCCCGAGCGACTTCGAGATCTTGCGATCGTCGAGCAGGAGCCAGCCGTGCACGAACAGCTGCTGCGGCACCTCGTAGCCCGCCGCCAGCAGGAGCGCGGGCCAGTAGACGCAGTGGAAGCGGAGGATGTCCTTGCCAAGCAGGTGGTGGACGTGCGGCCAGAACCGCTCCTGCAGATCCTCGCCCTCGTGGGCGTAGGTGAGCGCGCTCAGGTAGTTGATCAGGGCGTCTACCCAGACATAGGTGACCTGCTCCTCGTCCCATGGGATCGGAATGCCCCATGGCTGGCCCGCGCGGCTGACGCTGAAATCGGACAGCCCGCCCTCGATGAAGCTGCGCGCCTCGTTGTAGCGGTTGCGCGGCAGAACGAAGTCGGGCCGCTCGTCGTAGAGCTCGAGCAGACGCGCCTGATAGGCGGAGAGCCGGAAGAAGTAGTTCTTCTCTTCGATGCGCTCCGGCGGGATGCCATGCTCGGGGCAGAGCCCGTCGACGAGATCGGCCTCGCTCTTGAACTCCTCGCAGCCCACGCAGTACAGGCCGGAGTAGACGTCCTGGTAGATGTCGCCGTTGTCATAGATCCGCTGCAGGAACTCCCGGACGAAGCGCGTGTGGCCCTCGTCGGTGGTGCGGATGAAGAAGTCGTAGTCGGCATTGACTCGCCTAGGCAGCTCGCGCCAGTGCTCGACGATCTCGTCGACGTACGTCTTCGGGTCGAGACCCTGCTCCTCGGCGACGCGATAGACCTTGGACGCGTTCTCGTCCGTGCCGGTGAGGAAGAACGTCTCCTCGCCGCGCTGTCGATGGTGTCGCACAAGCGCATCGGCCGCGATCGTGGTGTACGCATGACCGATGTGAGGCGTCGCGTTGACGTAGTAGATGGGGGTCGTGAGGTAGAAGTTCATTCGCGTCAATGATACGAACCCTCCCCTGGCTCCCCGCCGGGACCGCCCGACCTCGGCGCCACACCCGCAGACGCAGGCAGAGGGCCAGCACGAACACAGCGACGGCCGCGCCGACCGGGGCGAAGGAAAGGCCGCCGCCCGCTGATTCACCCGACGGCCGGGAGGCTGACGGCCGCGAGGCCGATGCACGACGCGACTCAATCGCTTCGGCGGCCGCTCGCTTGCTATGCACCCGCACGCGCGCTCCGTTCCGGTCCGGCCGAGCCTGCACGCGGGGAGCCGGTTGCCCGCGCTTGCGCGACGAGACGGGTTCACCGCGCTCGCGGAAAGCCCGCACCGGCGGGGAGCTGCTCTCGCCGAGCGCTCGCCCGTGGGTCGCCTGCAACGGAGCCTCGGTGGGCCCGGCCGCGCGAACGGTCGCGCTTGGGCGAGCGGGAAAGGCGGCTGCCACCCCCGTTGTCGCCTCCGGCGGCTGCGGCCGCGCCTGCTCCGGTGCAGGCGTCGGCATCGTCCCGGCCGGCCTCGAGGGGACCACCTGCGGCGCAGGCGCGACCGACGGAGTGAGCTGTTCGCCGGTCGCGGGCGGGCCGACCGGCGCGATCTCGGTCGGCAGGAGCAGCAGCGGGTCGAGGTATCCGTTCGGCTCGGCGCTCCGACGCACGCCGAGGTAGACGTAGGGCACCGGGAGCTCGGCCTCACCGCTCGGGCCGACGATCCCGACGAGACTGCCCTCAGCCACAGACTCCCCGCGCCTGACCGCCACCTCGCCGAGATGCAGGAGAGTGACCGAATAGCCGTCCTGCGTCCGGATCGAGACGGTGCGGCCGCCCACCGGCACGGTGCCGGCGAACGAGACGACCCCGGCCGCCGGCGCGAGCACCGGCGTGCCGCGCGCGGCGCCGATGTCGATCCCTCGATGCTGTCCGGCTGCGTACGGGTCGTCGCCCAGCAGGAACGGCCGCAGCACCGGTCCTTGCACGGGCCACGCCCAGCCGAGGGCGGATGCAGGTACGGCAAGCGCGGTCACGATCGTTGCGCAGAGAAGCAGTCTAAGCGGCACCGGACACCTCCTCGTTGTCAGTTGTGCCAACGGTCGTCAAAAGTAGCAGGGCTGTAGCGCGTTGTCAACTCTGACTACAGCGAGGAGCGGTAGAGTCGGTTGCGGGCCACCCCGGTCAAGCCGGAGACCAGCTCGGCCGCCTGCCGCCGAGGCAGCCCCGCCGCCACGAGCTCGGCGACTGCCTCCGCTGCGCCGCTCTCGTCTGCCGCGGCCGCCGGCGACGCGCCGAGCACGAGCGTCACCTCGCCCTTCGGCGGCTCGGCAAACCGCGTCGCAAGCTCGATCACCGTCCCGCGCACAACCTCCTCGAAGCGCTTTGTCAGCTCGCGGCAGACCGACGCCGAGCGCCCGGGGATCACGCGCGCGAGGACCGCCAGCGAGCTGGGCAACCGCCGAGGCGACTCGAATCCGACGACCGCCCAGGGCCAACGCGCGAGCTCCTCCGCCAGCTGCTCCAGCGCGCGCTCGCCGCGAGGCAGGTAGCCGATGAACTGGTACCGCTCGGAGATGAGCCCACTCGCCACGAGCGCCGTCTCGACAGCCGAGGCGCCCGGCAGAACGGTCACCGGCACCCCGAGTTCGTGCGCCGCGGCGATCAGCCGCGCGCCGGGGTCGTTGATCCCGGGCAACCCTGCGTCGCTGACCAGCGCCACCCGCTCGCCGGCCTGGAGCCGCGGCAGAACCTCCGCCGTTCGCTTCGCCTCGTTGTGCTCGTGGTAGGAGAGCAGGCGCGCCCGGATGCCGTGGCGCTCGAGGAGGCCCCGCGTGTGCCTGCTGTCCTCGCAGAGGACGAGCTCGGCCTCGGCAAGCTCGCGCAGCACTCGCAGCGTAACGTCCTCGAGGTTGCCGATCGGGGTCGCGCAGACCGCGAGGGGCACGACTCAGCTCCCGGAGTCGAGCGCCTCGAAGGCGATCATCCCGGCACCGATCGCGCCTGCGTCGGCCCCGAGCTGCGCAGGCACGATCTTGACCGTCTCACGCGCGGGAGCTAAGCCGTCGCGGGCCAGCACCTCGCGCGCGGGGCCCAGCAGAAGCTCGCCGGCGGCACCGAAGCCGCCGCCGATCACGACGCGCTCCGGCTCGAAGATGTTGACCAGGCTCGCGATCCCCGCGCCAAGGAGCCGGCCGATCTCCGCCATCGCCTCGACCGCCTCTTCCTCCCCGGCCTCCGCACGGCGCTCGAGCTCCCGCGCGTCGCCCTTGTCGCCGTAAAGCTCGTGTGCCACCCTGCCTGCTGCCTTCCCGGAAGCGACCGCCTCGAGGTGGCCGCGGCCCCCGCACCCGCAGAGAGGCCCGTCGAAGTCGATCACGATGTGACCGAGCTCCGCCCCGCTCCCGGTCGCGCCGCGGTACGGCTGTCCGTCCAGGATCAGGCCGCCGCCGACGCCCGTGCCGAGCGTGAGCATCACCACGTAGCTCGCTCCGCGCGCGGCGCCCGTCTTCCACTCGGCTATCGCGGCCGCGTTCCCGTCGTTGTCGATCGCTACCGGCAGCCCGTGCCGATCGCGCATCCGGTCGCGAAAGGCGAGGTCCGTGAGCGGGATGTTCACCGAGGCGACCGCCCGCCCGCTGCGCTGGTCGATGCGTGACGGGATGCCGAACCCGAGCGCAGCCGTGTCGGGATGGGCCGCCCGCAACTCCTCGACACCGCTGTCCAGCTCAGCCAGGAGCGCCTCCTGCGTCGAAACCACCGTGTGGCGCTCGAGCCGGGCCTCGATCGCACCCTCTCGAGTGACGACGGCAAAGAGGGTCTTCGTCCCCCCGACGTCGACGCCGATGACCCGAAGCGGCTGCACGCACGGCTACCATACGCCGCCGAATGGCCTCGCCCGGTGGAGAGAAGCCGTATCGCCTCTACCGCGGCGGTCGCACCAAGGGACGCGTCCCGACGGTCGGCGGGCCTGAGAAAGCCCCGCCCCGGGGCCGCCCCGAGCGCGACGGAAAGAGCCGCTACCGCGGGCCGGGGCCGAAGCCGACCACCCGCCGCCCTCGCCGCATCCGCTGGGGCCGGGAGATCACGATCGCGATCGTGCTGATCGTCCTCTTCTTCCTCGTCTGGGGCGTGCTCGGCTACCTGACCTTCCGTGGAGGCGTGTCCGCCGCGAACAAGCGATTGCCGAAGCCCGCCCAGGCGGCCCTCGCGCCGGACAAGGGCTCCATGCTCTCGAACCCGAGCTCGATCCTGCTGCTCGGGACCGACCACTCGCTCGCGGCCTCGCGCAGCGGCGACCGGCACTCCGACTCGATCACGCTCCTACGTACCGACCCCGACCACGGGCGGCTCTACTACCTCTCGATCCCACGCGACCTCCGCGTCGAAATCCCCGGCTACGGCGCGAACAAGATCACCACCGCCTTCCAGATCGGCGGGCCGCGGCTGGCGGCGCGAACCGTCTCGGCCTACACGGACCTCCCGGTCAACCACCTCGTGGTCGTGAACTTCGGCGAGTTCAAGGATCTGATCGACAAGATCGGCGGCATCGACGTCACCGTCACGCGCCCGATCCTCTCCAAGTTCGACTGTCCCTACGGCACCGAGGCGCGATGTGCCCGCTGGCCGGGCTGGCGCTTCGCCAAGGGCAACCAGCACCTGACCGGACGCCGCGCGTTGATCTACTCTCGCGTCCGCAAGAACCTGCTCAATCCCGCGGAGAGCGATATCACGCGCGGCGAGCGCAACCAACAGGTGATCCAGGCGCTGATGAGCAAGCTTGCGAGCTTCGACACCTTCATGCGCATGCCCTTGATCGGCGGCGACCTGATGAAGCCGCTGGCCACCGACCTCTCCGCGAACCAGTTCCTCGCGCTCGGCTGGGTCAAGGTCCGCGCGGGCCGCACGATCCACTGCCGGCTCGGCGGCACCTCGACCGGAGGCGACATCACGCCGAGCGAGGACAACGCGAAGGTGATCTTGATGGTGCTCGGCCGCGCTGCGGTGCAGCCTCCTGCGCCGAGCGGCGACACGTATCCGCCGGGCTGCTTCCTCGGCAGCCGGGCACCCGGCTCCTAAGCCTCGGCGGCTTCCTTCTTTTCCTTCTTCTTCTCGGCGCCCCCGCCGCCTCCGTCGCCATCAGCAGAGCCGGCGCCATCCTCGGAGGAGCCGGAGTCCTTCTTCCGCCCGCCGCGGCCGTAGTCGGTCGAGTAGAAGCCCGAGCCCTTGAAGTGCACCGCCACCGGGTAGAGCACGCGCTCTACGGGGCCCTCGCCACACACCTCGCACACCGTCGGCTGAGGGTCGCCCATCGGCTGAAGGAGCTCGAACACGTGCCCCTGAGGACACCGGTACTCGTAGATCGGCACTAAGGCGCCGCTCGCGGTGCCGTCGTCAGGACGTGCGGGCTCTGCCCGCGCGTCCGTCTGAAATGACCGATCGATCCATTTGAGCTCATAGAAAACGCCTCTAGCAAAGGATAGCGCCGGGGGCTTACGACGCCCGCTCGCGCTCCAGGGTCTCGCGGTAGCAGGGCGCGTCCTCGAAGGCCGCGAGCCCGGGTGGGGTCTGTCGTGCACGGGGGCGTTTGCGTCGGGCGGCGGCGAGCACCGCGGAGGCGCCCACGAGCCCGCCGATCAAGAACGACCGCAGGCGTCTCGACTGCGATTCCCTGTCCATGCCACGATTGTAGGTACGACGCCACGATGAACGCAGTCGGATCGACCAGTTATCTCAGACGGACGCACAGGCATCGCCCTTACGTCCCGAGGTCGGCACCGCGAGGGGCGCGTTCGACGCCGTTTGTGATTAGCCCAATCGGGTCGACCGGTCATTTCAGACGGACGTACGGGCAGAGCCCGCACGTCCTGACGACGGCACCACAAGCGGCGCCTTGGTGATCTGCACGCTCGGCGATCTGCTGCTCGACGTGGTCGTCCGGACGGCGCAGCCGCTCGCCCCCGGCGCCGACAGCCCGGTCGAAACGCGCCTCTCCACCGGCGGCCAGGCCGCCAATGTGGCCGCCTGGGCGGCGGAGCTCGGCTCGGAGGCCCGTTGCGTGGCGAAGCGTGCCGACGACGAGGCGGGAGCCCTGGCGCGGTCGTTGCTGGAGGCGCGCAACGTCGAGCTCGTGGGGCCTCTCGCCGAGGGCAGGACAGGCGTCGTGGTCGCACTCGTCCGTGGCGACGGCGAACGGACGATGGCAACGGACCGCGGCGTCTCGCCGGAGCTGGCGCCCGACGAGCTCGAGCCGGCGTGGTTCGACGGCTGCGCTTGGCTGCACATCTCCGGCTACAGCCTGCTCGCCGAGCCGATCGCCGAGGCTGCGCTCGCCGCCGCCCGTTTGGCGCGGGCGCGCGGCGCGGCGGTCAGCGTCGACCTCTCGTCCTGGAGCTCGATCCGCGACTACGGGGCCGAGCGCTTCCGGGGGAACCTCGATGCGCTCGGCGCCGATGTCGTCTTTGCCAACGAGCCGGAGTGGGAGATGGTCGGCGGCGCCTACGCGCTGGCAGAGACCGCGATCGTCAAGCGCGGCTCCCGCGGAGTCGAGGTGCGGACTGCGGTGGGGGTCGAGGCTCACCCGCCACTCGGCTCCGAGGTCGTTGATACGACCGGCGCGGGTGATGCCCTTGCGGCCGGGTTCCTCGTCGGCGGAATCGAGCTCGGCCTCACAGCGGCTGCGCGCTGTGTCGAGCAGCTCGGGGCGGTTCCGTGACCACGCTACACGTCCGGCTTCACCCTTCTTGGAAGGCGTCAACCTCTTCTGAGCGAGCCCGCACAAAGCTGGGGCGTGGCGAGTGACCGATCTGCTCCGAATCGCGCCGGAGGTGTCAGAAGCTCTCCACGAGGGCGGCCCGGTGGTCGCGCTCGAGACTACTCTCGTCGCACACGGTTTCCCACCCGGGGTGGGGGTGGAGGTGGGGCTCGAAGCCGAGGCGCAGGTCAGGTCGAAGGGGGCCGTGCCCGCAACGGTCGGGGTTCTCGACGGCGCGGTGGTGGTCGGGCTCAACGAGGAGGAGCTCGCGCGCTTCGGCGAGGCCGGGTCGGAGGCGCGCAAGGCAGGCCCGCGCGACCTCGCCGCTTGCGTCGCGCAGGGTGCGCTCGGAGCAACCACCGTCGGCGGCACACTCACCGCCAGCCGACTCGCGGGCATCCGCTTCATGGGCACGGGCGGGATCGGCGGCGTCCACCGGGGCTACGCCGAGAGGCCCGACGTCTCTGCCGACCTCGCCGAGCTCGCGCGGACACAGGCGCTCGTCGTCTCCTCCGGCGTGAAGTCGCTGCTGGACGTGCCGGCCACCGCCGAGCTGCTCGAGACCCTCGGCGTGCCGACGCTCGGCTTCCGCACCGACGAGCTGCCCCGCTTCTACAGCCCCGGCGGTGGGCCGCCGGTCTCGGCTCGGGTCGAGTCGGCGGCAGAGGCGGCGCGTGTCGCGGCCGCGCACTGGGGACTCGGCGGCGCAGCCCTCCTCCTGGGCCGCCCGGCGGACGAGACGATCGAGGATGCGGACGAGCTGATCGAGGAGGCGCTACGGGCCGCGGCCGAGCAAGGAGTCTCGGGCCAGGAGGTGACCCCGTTCGTCCTCTCGTCCCTGCACGAGCGCAGCGAGGGACGCACGCTCGCGGTCAATCGTGACCTGATCGTGGCGAACGCGGGCCTGGCGGCCGAGGTCGCGGTCGCTACGTGACGGAGCCGAGGAACTCGTCGATCGATAGCGCCGTCAGCGTCTGGAGCTTCGCGCTCCCGCGGGCGCCGAGCGCCACCGAAACGCGGGCGATCGTCTCTGCGTCGGGCGCCTCGACAACGTTGATGAAGTCGAACGGACCGAGCGTCGCCCACTGGTGCAGCACCTTGGCGCCCAGCTCCTCGACGTCACGGTTGACCTCCCGCAGCCGGTCGGGGTTCGCCTTCAGCGTCTGCACGCCCTGGGCGGTCAGGCTCGTGAGCATGATGTAGGTCGGCATCGCGGCTCCTCCTCGGTCGGGGGCCCGACTCTAACCGCGCCGCCTGGTCGAAGTAGAGCAGGCTCGATCCGAGCACGACGACGGGCCAGAGGATCCCTTCGGCGAGCGGGCGCGCGATGTCGGCGGCCTGGCCGCTGCCCGCGTTGATCGCGACGGCCATCACCCGCGTGCTCAGGTAGAAGGTGATCCCCAGCGTCGCCATCGAGCCGAGCGAGTGGACGTAGTCCGCCCGCCCGAGCCGGTACCCGCGCTTCAGCGAGGCGGCGAAGTCTCCTCCCTCGACGATCGCCGCCGGAACGCAGAGGCCGACGAGCGCCAGCCACGCGATCGCAGGCAGGACGTAGAAGTAGACGAGCGCCGGAAACGGCAGGAAGACGATCAAGCCGACCAGGAAGGCCGTCACCAGCCGGCGCCGTTCCGCAGCTCGCCCGGAGACGATCACCGAGGCGCCCATGTACGAGAGGGTTACGAGCGGCACGCCGACGGCGAGGCTGACGACCTCCTTCGTCCTGCCGTCCAGCGCCGGCAGCAGCGCACCGAAGACCCCGATCGGCGCACCGAGCGCAAAGCAGGGCCAGAAACGTCGCCCGTAGAGGCGGAGCGCCTCGGCCACGACCTGCCCAACCGTCCGCGTCTCCGGCGGCAGCGGCGGCGGCAGCGGCTTCTTGGTATCCCTCCTTGCCACGGCGCTACGGTAACGGCCTAGGCCGCGGCAGGCTCGGCGGCAGCGGCCTTCTCGAAGCTGAGCTCGCCGTCCTTCGCGTCCACATGGACGACGTCGCCCTCGGCGAACTCGCCCTCGAGAAGCCTCAGTGCGAGCGGGTTCTCCAGCAGCCGCTGGATCGCGCGCTTGAGCGGGCGGGCGCCGTAGGTCGGGTCCCAGCCGGCCTCGGCGAGGAGCTCCTTGCCCGAATCGGTCAGCTCGAGCCGCAGGCCTCGCTCGGCCAGGCGCGCCGCCACGCGCTGCAGCTGCAGCTCGACGATCTCGCCGATCTGCTCCTTGCTGAGCGGGTGGAACTCGACGATCTCGTCGATCCGGTTCAGAAACTCGGGCCGGAAGACCTCGCGCATCGCCTCGGCCGAGCGCACGTTCGAGGTCATGATCAGGACGGTGTTGCGGAAGTCCACGGTACGGCCCTGCCCGTCGGTCAGGCGCCCGTCGTCGAGGATCTGCAGGAGGATGTTGAAGACGTCGGGGTGCGCCTTCTCGATCTCGTCGAGAAGCACGACCGAGTAGGGCCGTCGCCGAACAGCCTCGGTCAGCTGGCCGCCCTCGTCGTAGCCGACGTAGCCGGGCGGCGCGCCGACGAGGCGAGAGACCGAGTGCTTCTCCATGTACTCAGACATGTCGACCCGGAGCATGGCCCGCTCGTCGTCGAACATGAACTCCGCGAGCGCGCGGGCGAGCTCGGTCTTGCCGACCCCGGTCGGGCCGAGGAAGACAAACGAACCGATCGGCCGGTTCGGGTCTTGCAGCCCGGAGCGGGCACGGCGGAGCGCGTTGGCGACCGCCTCGACCGCCTCGTCCTGTCCGACGACACGCTCGTGCAGGCGCTCCTCCATGTGGATCAGTTTCTCCGTCTCGCCCTCGAGTAGCCGGTCGACCGGGATCCCGGTCCAGCGCGCGACGACCGTGGCGACGTCGTCCTCGTCAACTTCTTCCTTGACCATCGGCTCGAATCCCGGCTCGGCCCCGGCTTCACGCTCGGCGAGCTCCTGCTCGAGGGCCGGCAGCTCGCCGTACCGGATCTCCGCCACGCGCTGCAGGTCGCCGTTGCGCTCGGCGCGCTCGGCCTCCATCCGCAGCTCGTCGATCCGGCGGGTGATCTCCTTGACGCGCTCGAGCTGCTCCCGCTCCTTGCTCCAGCGGGCGGCCAGCTCGTTGCGACGCTCCTGCGCTTCGGCGAGGTCGCGCTCGAGGGGCTCGCGCACCTCCTTGGACTCCTTCGCCATCGCGGCGAGCTCGATCTCGAGCTGGCGCACGCGACGTTCGGCCTCGTCGAGCTCGAGCGGCGAAGAGTCGATCTCCATGCGCAGGCGCGAGGCCGCCTCGTCGACGAGGTCGATCGCCTTGTCGGGCAGGAAGCGGTCGGCGATGTAGCGGTCGGAGAGCACGGCTGCCGCGACCAGCGCCGCGTCCCGGATGCGCACGCCGTGGTGCGCCTCGTAGCGCTCCTTGAGGCCGCGCAGGATGGCGATCGTGTCCGTCACCGACGGCTCGCCGACGAAGACCGGCTGGAAGCGGCGCTCGAGCGCCGCGTCCTTCTCGATGTGCTTGCGGTACTCGTCGAGCGTCGTCGCGCCGATCGCGCGCAGCTCGCCGCGCGCGAGCATCGG